>LFCJ01004210.1_pt1 | contig 10552 bp, 7 predicted proteins | sample 643141 | NCBI WGS metagenome assembly LFCJ01 (sample SAMN03766243, study PRJNA286221) | soda lake metagenome | biome: soda lake; feature: Kulunda steppe; material: water; isolation source: sample B1-Br-g2 brine of Lake Bitter-1 | place: Russia: Kulunda steppe | collected 2010-07 | reverse complement strand
TTTTAGCTAACGTCACGACTTTTCCAGTGAAGCGGGAAATTTTGGACATGAACTATCCGCTGTTTCCCGCTTCAACTCCCTAGTTCTAACGGATCAAGTCGGTGCCGTCTAGCGATTCACCAGAGCCGATACGAAGCATACGCTCACGTCGTCGAGGACCCATATGCTGACATCGTAGAGCCGATCACGCTAGACGAGGCAGAGGAGTATCCGATGGTACTGGTCGGAGAACCGTACGATCGTGGCCATATTGGCGGCCGCCCCGGATCACGGGACGGACCCGCAGCGTTGCGGTCGAAGCTCTCAGCAATTTTTTCTTACTCCTACGGAGTCGGTCCTGCCTCGTCGATAGGTGATCTCGGAGACATCGATGTCGAACGTGGCAAAACGAATCAGACGATGCTATCGCAACTTCAGGAAATAACCGCGAAAGTCCACAAAAAAGACACGCTGCCGGTTTTCTTGGGAGGTGACCACACACTCTGTTATGCAAACGTTGCTCCACTGATTGACCAACACGACTCCGTGGGGATAATCAATCTCGACACCCACTGCGACTTGGGAAACCCGGTCGACAGTGAGTCACATACCGGCTCGCCGTTCTATGATCTATTACAAATCGGACTCGACCAGTACACACATGTCGGTGCCAGGCCGACAAATGTGGGTACCCCCAAAACCGACACGAGTATAGCGCAAGAAGAAAGCAGTGAGAGGCGAACTGCGGGCCATTATGACCACTGCACAATTATAGAGCAGGAGGCAATCGATATCATCATGGCCGAAGAGGTTGGCAAAGACGTAGCAGCCGCCACGCAAAAGGCCCTCGAGACAGTCTCGGATGTTGACCAAGTCTACCTCAGTTTCGACATCGATGTGCTTGACAACTCGACGGGTTATGGAACCAGTTCACCGACACCGGGCGGGTTACTGTCGAGAGAAGCGGATGAAATAGTGCGGACGATTGCCCAAGAGAGAGAACTCGCCGGGTTCGGAGTCTACGAGGTAGCGCCAATGATCGATCACGAGGAGATTACGGTCAAAGCTGCCACCAATACGCTAATTAGCTTCCTCAACGGGTATTCCAACCGGTAACTACTGTTAACACCATGGGTTCGACACGGTGTCAAGGCCACGTCCGATTGTAATTGTAGTGGCGGAACGAGAGAAAATACCCCAACCCACGTGACCCCATCGACGACGTGGCTACGGATAGATATTTTCACTAGGGTGATTCGCTTACCCTGATAACAGACATGGACTCTACAGGAGCAGTAGAGATGGCCGTCCCGTCTGAGCACTATATCGTCGAAAAACTCCTGTCGATTACGACATGAAGCATGGAGACGATTGTGTGGCCCGGCCACCCCGTCGAACAATAAATCTCCCAACTCAGCAAGTCTTTGTTTGTGTGAAATCTCTCCGTTTACGGAAAGGAAGAGATTACCGGACAGCGTTCCCGTGGTGTCAGTTGCCTGGTCACCGACGGAAGCGATTTGAGCAAGGTGAACGGCACACTATTCCACAAATACAAATTTTTAATAGGCATGACTAATGAGATGTTGTTGCATGGAGAACGAGTTACCACGTTTGAACAAGCCTGCAGAATGGACAAAAGACAAATTGGATCTGCGTGATAGGTACGAAACGTACGCTGAATTTGTAGACTCAATCACGTTAAGTGAAGCCCAAGAGTATCCGATGGTACTGGTCGGGGAACCGTACGATCGTGGCCATATTGGCGGTCGCCCCGGGTCACGGGACGGACCCGCATCGTTGCGGTCGAAGCTCTCAGCCACCCGTGCGTACTACTACGGGGTTGGCCCCGCCACACAGATCGGTGATCTGGGAGACATCGATGTCGAACGTGGCAAAACGAATCAGACGATGCTATCGCAACTCCAAGAGGTTACCGCAGAAGTCCACAAAAAAGACACGTTGCCGGTTTTTTTGGGGGGCGACCACACACTCTGTTATGCAAACGTCGCTCCACTCATTGAGCAACACGACTCGGTCGGAATAATCAATCTTGATACCCACAGCGACCTGTGGGAACCGGTCGACGGCGAGTCACACACCGGCTCGCCGTTCTATGATCTCCTACAAATAGGACTTGACCAGTACACACAGGTCGGCGCCAGACCGACAGCGGTAGGTAACCCAAACATCGACCCCATTATAGAGCAGGAGGAAGTCGATATCATTATGGCTGAAGAGGTTGGCAAAGACGTAGCAGCCGCCACGCAAAAGGCCCTCGAGACCGTCTCGGATGTTGACCAAGTCTACCTCAGTTTCGACATCGATGTGCTTGACAATTCGACGGCCTATGCAACGAGTTCGCCGACACCGGGCGGGCTACTGTCGAGAGAAGCGGATGAAATAGTTCGGACGATTGCCCAAGAGAGAGAACTCGCCGGGTTCGGAGTCTACGAGGTAGCGCCAATGATCGATCACGAAGAGATTACGGTCAAAGCTGCCACCAATACGCTAATTAGTTTCCTCAATGCGTATGCTAACCGGTAACGTACATTAGCCAACCCGTCCTCAATCTCAAATTTTTCGGCCCTGCTTTCAGAGTCGCTTATACTAGATGTTGTTTCAGCACCCGTCTTGATCGCTACTGAACTATGACGATGACAGAATCGATAGGCAAACACTTAATGAGGTCTATACAAACTAAATTATCAGGACTAGATTAATACACGTATAGAAACACTTATGTGGGATCTTTTCGTTTGTCGAGACGAAAATGGCGGAAAATGGTAAATCTACTGCGAATGGTACAACAAAAAGGCGGCGGTTTCTTCAGATGGTTGGGATTAGCACACTTCCAGCTTCTGTTGGCTGTCTAGGGGGCAGCGATGATGAAGCCGAAGAGGTAACAGGTGAAGACAAAATGGGTGGTCACTTTCGGTTCGCAACTGGTTCTGCGCCCGACTCGCTCGATCCGCTCACGTACACGGGTGGGGGCGGCTACATCGTATCCAAGTGGGGATACTCGAACCTAACGCAACTGGATGAAAACCTCGAGGCTGTACCAGATATAGCAACGGAATGGTCGGCGAACGAGGATGCGACGGTTTGGACGTTCCAGCTCCGAGACGACGCAACGTTCAATCACACTGACGAGCCCGTCACTGCCGAGGTTGTCGCTGATACATTCAATCTGATTTACACTGATGAGGCGGCAAGCCCGGGAACCGGGGAGATCGGACCGATCGACTTCGCTGAGGCGACCGGCGAAAACGAAGTCGAGATCCATATGGAGCGCCCATACGCAGACCTCCCGACAACGGTTTCGAGCCAGTGGGCACGGATACTTCCGGAGGATATTATTGAAGGGGATACTGATCAGATGGCGAACGATATGTTCGGCAGCGGTGCGTTTATTCTCGACGACTACAGTGTCGGAGACAGCGCACACCTCAGTAGAAACGAAGACTACCACGTAGTTGACGATGAGGATGTCCAACTGCCGTATCTAGATGAGATTTCGATGGAGGTCATCCCAGAAGAGACAGCCCAACTCACCTCGCTCGAAAACGAGGAGGTCGACATGGTCCATGCGGTCCCGCCAGAACAGGCAGATCGGGTCGAAGGGATGCCGGATGCGGAGTTGCTAGAAATCCCCGGTGGACGACACTTCCCTATTATGATGGATGGACGGGAGCCGCCGTTCGATGACCAGCGTGTGATTCGGGCAATGAAGTACGCGACGGACCGGGAAGAGATTCTGGCGGGTGCTGGACAGGGCAGAGGAGCACTTGCACAGGACACCCCGGTTTCCCCCGCCCACCGCTTTTACACTGAACTTGACAGCAGGTGGGGAGACACCGCACAGATTGAGGAGGCACAAGAACTGCTAGACGAGGCTGGCTACGGTGACGGAATTGAACTCGACTTCCCGTTCATATCTCCGTCGGAGGAGGCCCAAGAGATCCGTCAAACAAGTGTGCTGTTCCAAGAGCAGATGGCTGAAATCGGGATAGAGTACGAAATTGAGGAAGTGACGTGGGACACCTTCCTAGGGGAGTACGAGACTGTGCATCCGTTCTATATCGCCCCATTCGACTTCCGTCCGGCGTCGATCCAGATTCTCGAACTGCTCTATGGAGAGGGTGCAGTGTTCAATGGAAACTATTGGCACGACGCCTATCCGGATTCCTTCGAAGAGTTCAGGGAGGATTTGGACGCCGTCGCAGCGGAACCGGATCCGGAAGCACGAGAGGAACTGTTCGAAAACATCCAAGAAAACGTCCGGGAGAACAGCCCAATGATTACGCCGTTTTTCTCCCCGCGAATTTCCGCTAAAAACGACTATGTGGAGGGTGTGCGACCCCACCCAATCCGATCCCGTCTCCGGGCTAAGGAGTGGCACTTGACCAGCGACGCCCCTACAAAATAAATCCACTATCCCACGCAATCATGTCAGGATTTAAATTATACGTCGCTAAGCGGTTCGCATACATGTTAGTGACGATACTGTTTATTTCTACAGTCATCTTCGGCGCGACGCAGTTACTGCCGGGGAACGCTGCGGAAATGATATTGGGTGAGTACGCAACAGACGAGCGGGTTGCCGAACTTGAATCCCAGATGGAGCTTGACGACCCGATCTATGTACAGTACGTCCGCTGGTTAGGTAACCTAGCAGTCGGCGATTGGGGACAGAGTTATGTTCACAATCAACCTGTCAACGATATGCTCTGGGACCGAATAGCAGTCTCTGCCCAATTGGTAGGTCTCTCACTCTTCGTCGTCACTGTACTCTCTATTCCTCTGGGAGTGCTCACATCGGTCAAACGTGACTCATCAGTCGATTATGCAATCACTGGCTCTACGTACGTCGGTGTTAGTATGCCGGAGTTCGTTATCGGGACACTCTTGTTGGTGTTGTTTGCTGGGCCGGTGTTTGCCATCTTCCCCGCTGGAGGGTTTGAATCAATCCAGGATGGAATTATACCGTGGCTCATGCATTTGGCACTCCCGGTAGCAACAATGACCATTCTCATGCTCGCACACCTCGTGCGGCAGACACGGTCGGGAATGATTAATGCGCTCCAAGCAGAGTACACCAGAACAGCCAGGCTCAAGGGTGTCTCCGAATTCAACGTGTTGGCAAAACACGCTTTGCGAAACGGGCTGTTGCCAACTATCACGGTTCTCGCGCTGAACGTCGGCTGGCTCCTGGGTGGTATCGTCGTTGTTGAAGAGGTCTTTTCAGTTCCTGGCGTCGGGAGACTTGTAATCGATGCAATCCAGAACCGTGACCTGCCGCTGATACAAATCGGGGTTATGTTGATCGCCGCAGCGTATGTTGTTGCAAACTTCTGTGCGGACATCGCGTACACATATCTTGACCCGCGGATCGATTACAACTGATTAGAATGTCAACTGAAAAATACCAACAAACGGCAATCGAACTCAACTCGTTCAACGAACGAGCCGTATTGTTTTGTAAACAAGTCATAGCCAACCGAAAGGCGTCCATCGGTTTGAGCATCCTGGTTCCAATCGGGTTGATGAGTATTCTAGCCCCATTAATCGTCCCGCATGACCCCACAGCGACCAACGTTCCTGACGCGTTCACCGGTCCAGGTGCGGAATATTTATTCGGGACGGACAACTACGGAAGGGACCTGTTGTCACGAGTTATGATGGGAGGTCGAACCACGCTGTTCCTTGGGATTGGGTCTGTCACACTCGCGCTGATTGGGGGTGTCCCAATTGGTCTCCTCGCCGGTTACCGAGGGGGGCTTACCGATGAGCTGTTGATGCGGGTGATGGATATGGTTATCAGCTTTCCGGCTTTGATCCTGGCCCTAATCATGGTAAGCATGCTGGCCCCAAGCGTCACAAATGTGATTATTGCAATCGGCATTGTGTACACACCACGGATCGCCCGTATCGTCAGAGCAAGCACGCTGTCGGTAAAAAACGAGGAGTTCGTGATGGCAGCTGAAGCCCGGGGAGAATCGACGCCGTACATTCTGTTTCGGGAAATACTCCCGAACGTCACCTCGCCAATTATTGTCGAGGCGTCGATACGAGTCGGCTTCGCGATTATTATCGGAACCTCGCTCTCGTTCCTCGGTCTCGGTGCACAACCGCCCGCGGCCGACTGGGGATATATGATAGCGCAAGGCCGGTCATATATATACAATAGTGTATGGTTCATTGTGTGGCCAAGCCTGTTCCTCATGGCGACAGTGTTTGCTTTTAATCTGCTCGGTGACGGACTCCGAGACGTCCTTGACCCGAAAGTCACGAGTGATAACCTATGACGATGCAAAATCAGAAGCCACGATCCGATGCAAAAAGAGGTGACGAGATCCTGACCGTCGACTCACTTAGCGTGGAGTACGAGACAGGAGCAAATCCGGTAAGGGCACTCCGAGACGTTTCTCTCAGCCTTGAGAAAGGAGAGACGCTCGGCGTCGCCGGCGAGAGTGGAAGCGGAAAGAGTACGCTCGCGCTCGCTATCCTCCAGTATCTCGGCGAAAACGGACGTATTTCCGGAGGCGATGTCCGCCTGCAAGGCGAGTCTCTCGTCGAGATGTCCGGGAAGCAACTTCGGTCGATCCGTGGAAAAGAGATCGCTCATGTAGCACAGGATCCACAGCGGTCACTTAATCCAAGTATCGTCGTCGGTCGCCAAATCACGGAAGCGATCAAACTCCACCAGAGTGCAAACGAGTATGTCGACGCGCTCGGGACGACCGCACGCGAGCGAACGTACGAGATCCTCAGAGAGGTCAACATCTCTGACCCCGAGCACGTGTACGACCAGTACCCTCACGAACTCTCCGGCGGGATGCAACAACGAATCCTCATTGGGATGGCACTGTCGTGTAATCCCGACGTGCTGATCATGGATGAACCGACGACGGGACTCGACGTGACGACGCAGGCGAATATACTTAATATCATCAATGAGTTGCGTGAGGAGTTCGACACGGCAATTCTCCTGATTACACACAATCTCGGAGTCCTCTCGGAGATCGCCGACCGGGTCGCGATCCTTTATGCCGGAGAGATAATGGAGATGGGTCCGACTGATACCGTATTCGATTCCACGGCGAACCCGTATACCCAGGGACTCCTTGCGACGGTACCGGAGGTTGATACACAAAAGGAACTGAGCTCGATCCCAGGTCAGATACCGGAGTTAGATAACATCCCACAGGGATGTATCTTCGCAGACCGCTGTGAGTTTGCCGAAGACAACTGTCGGGAAAGCCCAATCGAGATCGAGCAGATTAGTGAGAACCACCAGACACGGTGTCGGCGGTGGAAGACAGTAGCAGAGAACCCGATAGAACCGGAAACAGATGTGAGTCGAACCTCTGAAAGAGGTGACAAGGTCTTAGAGATTTCGGGCCTGAAAAAACACTACGACATCCCCGGACCCGTTGACACGTTTTTAGGGGCAGATCCCCCAGTAAAGGCCGTAGACAGCGTTGACCTCGCTCTCTACGAACGTACATCACTGGCACTCGTTGGTGAGAGCGGTTGCGGAAAGAGTTCTCTGGGACGGACGGTCCTTGGTCTCACAGACTCAACGGATGGTGACATCTCGTTTCGTGGGACGTCGATTGACGAAATGACCGACGAGGAGTACAAGCGTTTTCGCTCGGAATGTCGGATCATCTTCCAGAATCCGGAATCGAGTCTGAATCCCCGAAACAGTATTTACGAGTTAATCGAGCGCCCACTACGTCTGTTTACTGATTACGACGAAAGCGAACGCCTCGAGCGTGTCGCCGAGTTGCTCTCGGAAGTCGGACTTAGTCCCACATATGCCTCCCGATACCCACACGAACTCTCGGGTGGAGAACAACAACGTATCTCGATTGCCCGCGCGTTCGCTGCGGAACCATCAGTCGTCGTGCTTGACGAGCCTGTGAGTTCGCTCGACGTTAGCGTCCAAGCGGATATCTTAGATCTACTGGACAGATTACGCGACGAGTACTCTGCATCGTATCTGTTTATCAGTCACGATCTGAGTGTCGTTCGCCACCTCTGCGACGAGGTTGCTGTGATGTACCTCGGTGAAATCGTCGAGACGGGAGCTGTCGAGGACATCTTCGAAAATCCGTCTCACCCGTATACCGAGTCACTCTTGGACAGCATCCCATCGCTTGACCCACAGTTCCGGGACGAGCAGCTGGCCACCCTCAAAGGTGAAGTCCCGTCGCCGCGGAACCCGCCGTCGGGGTGTGAGTTCCACACTCGCTGTCCGGATGCTCGCGAAGTATGTACAACGGAAGACCCGGAACTGACCGCATCCGCGACCGACGATAGCCACTTGACGGCGTGCTTCCGCACGCGTGAAGACCACGAGTACTGGTCCAGTCCTCCTCTTACGATCGATCAATCGGATGAGGAGTAGTGCCGGACTGTTTTTGATCGACCACTCACTGTGTGGACGGCCACAATCGAGAGAGGGCCATTTTGCATGTTCGTTTGACAATTGAAACGTGAGACGACATAGGACATCCCGAATAACGCGCACTCGTCTACTTGACTGTCCCCCCCCCGTTTGATAACCCTCTGTGGAACACGCTAGACAGATAATAACTTCTCGGATGAAGTGCAGGTAGATTTCGATCGATTCGACTTTCAGTTGATCGCAACACACGGGAGGTTCCTGACTCGAGCAAACCTTGCTACTTGATCAGAGGTTAGGACAGGAGAGACTGACCAGATTTCGACAACAGAGACATCCACCAAAGAACGCAGACAACTCGAAACGATGTAGAAAACACGGTGGTCAGGGATGAAAGTCGCTGCTGTTGAGGGCAACGGCTTTGAGCTAATTGTATCTGGTTACGAACCGTCCGTACAGGGCGAGTTACCGACCTGTGGAGTAGAATGTTCCTGATTGGTCTTTGTCTATGTCCCTATCTTGCTGCCCATATTTGAAACGACGAAGATGTGTATTATCCTATCTCTATTCTTTTTTTTTTATAATTAAACATCTCTCATCTATGAATCGGTATTTCGTTCTCAAAGACATATTTACTGCTTACTGATCAGTATATAAGGGAATATAGCCTCAGAATATGTATTTACAGACGTGCTTGTGTAACGGGTGGTGCCGAAATTTGAGTCACCGATGACGGTTTCGAACTGATTGCCTGTCGTCAGTTCTCGGTGTTGCTGCTTGTATGTGAGGTGTTTAGGCAAGAACAGACGCAGTCAGAAAAAGTGACCCTACTGGCTTTGCAATTAGTATGAGACAGTGCTACAGGACAAGTCACAGCCGATCGTTGTTTCGCAGTTATTATTTTTCTCTGTTAGCCGTCTCTATGTGAAAAGGTAGTATCGACTAGATATATCACAGCCGTTCCGCAGTAGCCGGCGGGATTCTCGCTTTCCCAGGACAAGTCATTTCTCGTCTAAGTACTCCAGTCGTCGATGAAAACGACGCCAGGTTGAAACCGTTCGATTGCAAGTGTTAGAGAGTCTATATTACTTTCGGACGTGAGAAATTGACGTCCGTCAGTGGTGTGGTTGTATCTGCCCAGTTTCCAACCGATTTATTATCATTCAAACAGCGAGCCAAGCGAGAGATCTGTCGTCGAGACTCCTGCCGTCTTGAGTGCGTTCCATAGGGTAGCCTGATTACTAGTGACAACTGGGAGACCGCAATCCCGTTCAAGTTGGTCGATTATTTCGAACGTTCTGTAGTTCGTGCAGCTGATAAAGACGCCGTCTGTCTGTTTGTTCGTGTCGGCAATTTCATCAAGCACCTGTCGATACGCAATTTCCGGTCCTTGCGCCCCAATCTTCGTGTTTTCTCTAATGTTCAACCCCGAAATACTAACGACGTCGTAGCCGGCTTCTTCAAGGAACTCCCTCTCGTGTGCGTTCAGATCCTGTTCGTACGGAGTGACAATAGTAATTCGCTCGAGTCCGAGTTCATCAAACGCCCGCTTAATTGATGCCGCTGTCGCGACTGACGGTATCCCAGTGGATTCGGTCAGTTCAGCTTCAAGTTTTTCATCGTAACCTGATCCTTTGACGAGACTTCCAGTCGTACACCCATACATAATAACATCGACGTCTGCGGTTGCAAGTAGCTCACCACACCGTTTGGCATCGTCGGCCATCGTCTCTAGCTCGGTGGACTTGACCTCTTCTAGATACATTCTCGATGCGTAAAGAGAAACACCGTCAGGAAGTTGTTGACGGACTTCGGGTTCGTTCGTGGTGTTCGAAGAGGGTACTATTAGTCCCAGTCGTTTGCGCCATCCGTACATACACTAACTCAACGTGGGGACGTGTATAACGTTTTTCTATTTGAGAGAGACAGAAGACCGTAGTGTGAGACTGGCGTTAATAGTCCGATAACTGAAGGGAACATCAGGTAGTTGGTGTGAGGTGCATCCAAGAAGCGTCAGTGTCCACTCAGTCATAGGTTGCTAAAGACGGCCGAAACCCACGGCTTACTTCCTTCCACCGGCCGGTCATAAGACGGTATTGGCATCCCCCCCCCCGCGCTAAAGGGCGTGAATTCCCGAGTGTTGGGATATTACGGTTTGTAACC
>LFCJ01004209.1_pt1 | contig 10552 bp, 12 predicted proteins | sample 643141 | NCBI WGS metagenome assembly LFCJ01 (sample SAMN03766243, study PRJNA286221) | soda lake metagenome | biome: soda lake; feature: Kulunda steppe; material: water; isolation source: sample B1-Br-g2 brine of Lake Bitter-1 | place: Russia: Kulunda steppe | collected 2010-07 | reverse complement strand
TCTCTCTCTCTCTCTCTCTCTCTCTCTCTCTCTCTCTCTCTCTCTCTCTCTCTCTCTCTCGCATGTTGGGTTCAGTCTTGTTTTTCTGTCCTCCAACTTCTTCGGCATGATACTGGTTAAAAAGTGTACTTGCGAGCACAGAGAGCTACAGAGGGGCAAGGCTTGGCAAAGCCTCATCGACAGTCGCACCATACAGACACATCATTCCCAGACACCAATTATTTATGCAATGTTAGGAATGAATCAAGACCACATCATGTAGGTCCACAAATTAAACCTGTGCACGCCCTGCAGAGCTCCACCTACTTGACTTGATCCAAAGGTAGCGCTTGCGAGGGTTCCACCTTCCATTCTGGGTGCAGCCGCCGGAAAGCAGCCGCATTTGCAAATGCTCGGCCTGCATTGCACACACGCGCGGTTACACAGTAACTAACCCACACACAGCTGCAAGCCCACAAGGGCCTGTGGACCTTACAAAATGAGCAATAGGTAGACGGAAAGCCTGCACATTGCAGCAGACATGCGCTGCAGACGCAAAATACGCTCTGTTGCATGCACAGCTTTGCATCCAGCTTGTGTTTTGTGCTAATGCCATGTTGGAGGTACCTTGTCTGCACCACTTGGGCGTGGGCAAGGGGCTGTGTGCGTGATAAATCATGCGCTTGCATGCAGCGTTGGGCCTAGCTGCTACATGCACATCTGGACTCAAGCTTATGCATTTCTACGCTTTTGTACACCTATGCTAAGGCACATCTGGGTCCAGGATTACACTCATGCTCATGCCCAAGTGCATATCCATGTCAGAGACTGGGTGCACGCTGCACACCCCAGTTTGCTGCCTGCAACTTGCAAGCACGTATGCATGGCGCTCGTACGTGTCAAGGAATGCACAAGTGGTGCAAAAGTATCTCTCCTAACCAGGCGAAAAGGCGGCGCCTGAACCACACGCAACGTGCTTGATACCAGGCGAAAAGGCGGTGCCTTAGCCGCACGCAACGTGCTTGATACCAGGCGCAAAGGCGGCTCCAGAGCCATGTGTGGCATGCTTCATACCAGGCGTAGGTGGCTCCCTAGCCGCATTCCGCGTGCTTAATACCAGGCACAGAGGCTGCTCCGATCTTGTATGCGGCGTGCTCGGTACCAAAGCCACATAGGCCCCAGCCCTATGACTTCACCGGCTACATGCTACAAGGATGTACACCGGCTACATGCTACAAGGATGTACACCGGCTACATGCTACAAGGATGTACACCGGCTACATGCTACAAGGATGTACACCGGCTGCATGCTACAAAGAGCCTCCTGCCCCCCGCTACTCCTCCACCTCCACCCTTCTGGCCTTCAAGGAGACAGAGAAGCTCCACCACCAGGGCAGCACCACCTCCCCTCCAGGGAGACAGGGCAGCTCCCCCTCCACCCCTCCTCCTCCCCCTCCAACCTCTCAACCATCAGGGAGACAGGGCAGCCCCCAGCCGCTCCAGCGCATGCGCAGACCCATGCGCGCAATGTTGCAACACGCGATGGCACGATGCGTGGCGGCACAGCGCTGCGTGAACGTCACCCTGGAGCTGCCATCGAAATCGAAGGCACCCAAAGCAGCTATGGAAGGCACCCCATGGCTGCCAGTCGCAGCAGCCCAGCCTAAAGAGCACGAACAGTCGTTAAGACAACGTCTCCAGGGCAGGTTCATGGCAATAAGACCGCGCACCGGAGGCAGGGAGCACTTATTTGGGCAGTGTGACCCCACGTACCAGTGTCAGGGTCTCTGTACCGCGCAGGCAGGCCTGTGATCACACACTTCTGCCGGGGGGGTGGAGGCTGGGCGCGGAAGCGGCGCAGCCACATCGGGGGATAGGTCATGTTAATAAATTCGTAGTACACCTGCAGGGCACATTGGGGGATAGGCCACATTGACGCATTCGTAGTACACCTGCAGGGCGGGGGGCGGCTGGCGGCAGCCTGGCACCGGTGTGCAGAGCGTCGGGGTGTATGCTGCTCTGCAAAGGTGGGGGCAGGGTGTCAGGGTGAGGCAGGGTGTGCAGGTTCAGGGTCAGGGTGTCAGGGTGTGTACTGCTCTGCAGAGACAATGCACGGCAGCAGCGCTGCCAGGGAGCAGCAAGCCTCTGAATCCGCCCACACAGCGCCTGCGTGGCATGCCTCTGGCTTATGCCGCACAGTGCCTGTGTCGTAAGACTTGCACGCCAAGGCCCACTACACAGCACTGGAGCAGCTACACAGCACCGAATGGTCCAGGCAGGATTTTGCCGTCTGTCATAGAAGGGCTCTCAAGAGCTGAGGAAGAGCGTGAAGATGCGAGCAACACCGCCAAGCAGTAGGCATCAAAGATCCTCATTGCCTGCTCCTCAAACACCCTGTGCGCTAGGTGGAGTTTGGTCAATAGACCACCCCACAGGCTACTGAGTTAGGCCACCCCACAGGCTACTAAGCTGCTGGGTGGAGCCTGGTCAATAAGCCACCCCACAGGCAACTGAGTTAGGCCACCTCACAGGCTACTGTGCGCTGGATGGAGCCTGGTCAACAGGCCACCCCACAGGCTACTGAGTTAGGCCATTCCACAGGCTATTGAATTAGGCCACCCCACAGGCTCCTGAGTTAGACCACCCCACAGGCCAACCCACAGGCTACTGAGTTAGGCCACCCCAAAGGCTATTGAATCAGGCCACCCCACAGGCTCCTGAGTTAGGCCACCCCACAGGCCAACCCACAGGCTACTGAGTTAGGCCACCACCACAAAGCCAACTCAAAGGACCTTCACGGCACGGGCTGATCATTTATACTCATAGAACATAGAATCAACACTCATAGAACATACTCAGAGCATCGCGCGAACTGGATGTATCCGGGCCGACTGGCCACCCCACAGGCAGCATTTTGAGCGCAGGCATTCCACCTCAGTATGGACGGAGCCGGGCCAATAGGGGCCCTTGTCAAAATTGAACAGATCTGATTGGTTTCAGCTCAGCTGCCCTCGTTCAGCAGAAAGCTATGCAACCTCACCTAATTTAGTCTAGAGGCCATTGTCAAAAATGGCGGCCAGCCCCTATTGAATACAAGTAAGACAAATCTTCTGGTAGCAAGAGCCCGCCAGCAAACCCCACACACAAACACACACGCATGCACACGCATGTGCACACACACACACACACACACACGTGATCAAGAAACATCCAGCCCCAAGTTTCTCACGAGAAAGGTTAGTTGGGACTCCCAACAAACTCCCCCATCACGCTCAATCAAACACACATACACACACCGTGCTCTCGTAGCGCTTGCCGTCACTCTCTGGATCTCTGGCAGCCTTTGCCGCAGTCGCAGCTGCAGCACCCTCGTCTGTCCCACCTGCTGCCCCACAAAACATGGATGGCACGCAGCTGTTTTTTCCATTTGAAGAAGTTATGGAACACTGACACAGCAGATGGATGGCACAAAGTCCCTCATCCGTCCCACCAGCTGCCCGCAGAACATGGGCATGCACAGGATTGTCCATTGTTTTCGATAGTGAAGTGGAACACAGCAGGTGGATGGCACAAAGCTGCCCCGACGCACTGTGAGGGCATGGAACACTGACGCCACACATGGACGGCACGGAGCTGTCCATCTTATTTGAATAGCGGGGGCGCCATGGAACACTGACGCCACACGTGGACGGCACAGAGCTGTCCATCTTATTTGAAAAGCAGGGGTGCCCTGGAACACTGACGCCACACGTGGATGGCACGTCACACAGCTTAAGTTGGCGTGGCTCTCTGCCTTCACTGACAGCTCTTTGAGTGTTTTGAGTGGAACATGAGAGCATGCACTCAGTGCGTTGACTGCTTCTTGGGTGCATGCACAGGGTCGGGTAGTGGGGGTTGAGCGCACAGTAAGCAGGCCCTAAGGCGGGATGGACGGGGTTCTTTAGAGGCTCTGTCTGCCTTTGATTCCTCAGTGCAAAAAAGACTGCTTGCTCATTGAAGGCATCCTAGACTTATTTCTGGCTGGCGATGACCAGACACAAACCAATCAGCTTAATGACCAGGCTGAGCTTAGACCCAGCTTGTAAACTTATAAACTAAGAGGCCGTGTGGATAGTCACCTGCCAAGATGCGCAAACCTCTCCACCTACCCCTTTGCTTGCATCACTGCCAAGCAAAGGCGGGGACGCCCATGACAGCAGGCTGGCATGCACAGCCCATGACACAGCAGGCTGGCCTGCACAGCCCTATATGAGGCAGCCTGCGCACGCTGCGCAACAGGCAGCGCACATCCATAGCTGCTCGCAGAGCAAAAGCCCTGAGAACTTGCACCTGGCCATTCTGCACGTGCGCATCAAGCACCACTTCTCCAACTGACCAACAAGGTATTGGTACTATATCCATACATATACGTATACATATTTCGTTTAATAGGTCTGTATATACATATATATTTTGATAGATTGATCTGTACAGACATATACCATATACCTGGACATATACATATACATATGTGATATACTTGTACCATAGATTTGATACAAATCAGTGGATGAGTTATCAGTAGTGACCAGGTCTGCCCCTTTGCACCCCCTGCTAGCCCGCTGCACGCCCCTTGGCACACGCATGGCAGCACAAGACCCCACACCCCACCACACCCCCGCATCCTGGGCCCTGAGCCCACAACGCCCTCGCCTCACCTTCAGCGCCCTTGTCCCTTGCCCTCCCGCTCGTGCCTGCCCTGCCATCAATATCCATCTCGGCCGCACCCCCGGCCGGTGCTGCCTGCTCAGCTCCTGCCACATCACTTCCGCCGCCTCCTCCACCGCCACTGCCACCACCATCACCAGCACCGTCCGGGTTGACTTCCACCACTGCGCCCACACCCGCTGCCGCGCCAGCCCCCCCTGATGGCCCCGCAGAGGCGTCCTGCTCGCCAGCAGCGCCTGCGCTCGCGGCCGCCCCGCCCCCCTCCCCTGCAGCTTCCCCTGCTGCCCTGACCTCCCTGCCTGCTGTCACATCCCCTCCAGCTGCTGCTGCACCCTCTGTGCCCTCCCCGCTTTTTCTTGCCGCCGCACCCTCTGCACCTGCCCTGCTCGTCGGCTGCCCAGGCCCTCCCTCTGCCCCTCCCCCCGGGGGACCTTCCGCGTGCTCAGGCGCCCCGGCAGGAGTGGCTGCCGCCGGCGCCCCCTGCACCCCTTCTAGCGAGCTAGTGGGCGCCTGGCCTGGCTGCGGCGGGGTGGCTTGGCCTTGCTGCGGCGCCGGGGTGTGTGCCGGCCCCAGGGGTGGCGGCGCCGCGGCGACTGCCGCCTGCTCCGGCGGCTGGAGGAGCCGCCGCTTGGACGCCAGCCGCACGGTGGCCCCCAGGTAGTGGCTCTTCACAACTGCGGCCTTGCGCTTGGTGGCCTCCTGCAAGGACGCGCGCGCGCGTGTGCAAACACGATCAAGGAGACACACAGCACACCCCACATGCACAGGCGCATACACACTGGAGCACACGTGCGCACGCACACACCGCTGCTATGCAAAATAGTACTTAGTAGGTACAATTGCGTCCATCTCAATAGGATACGTATGCTTCGAAGGTGCTTGAAGACAAAATTCACTTTATCTAGCACTTCATGCCTCTGCCTCCACTTCAAATGGCCACGCCTCCACCGCCCCATTGCTCCTTCCCTTGCCTCTCCTGCACGCCCCTGCTTCGCCTCCATGGCTCCACACGCTTCATCACACGCCCCTGCCGCCACATCCCTCTTCCGCGCCTCTACCATGGCCATGCACCTCCACCAAATCCACCTACCCCACGCCCAAATGACTCACTCCCGCCCCACCTCCATCGCCATGAGCAGCCTCAGGCTCTGCATGGTCTCCACTGCTACAGAACTCCAGCCACACTCACACACATACACACATCTATCCCTCACCCCCACCCCACCTCCATCGCCATGAGCAGCTTCAGGCTCTGCATGTTCTCCACCTCCGTGCGCGCAGCCTCCGCCAGAAGGTCAGCTTGAGTCAACTTGGGCTGCCAATTTGCCCGAGACTTGGGCCCGGCGCGCTTGGGGGCCTACAGGATGTGCATACGCGCTCCACATTCACTCGCACACACATGAGCTCGCCGCGTCTGTGTTTTTTGTGCGCGTCTACGAACTGTTTGTGTGTGAGCCCAAGCACTGTGCGCACGTTGCTGAGCGCATGTGTATGCACGTGTCACAAGCATGTGATGCACGTGTTACAAGCATGGGTACTCACGTATCACAAGCACGTGTATGCACGTGTCACAAGCATGTGCGTGCGCGCACGTGCGCATGTGCCTGGGGGCCCATGGGACACACATGCGCATGCTCTGTGCGGCGGCTCACACGTGCTCTGTGCAGTGGCTCACACATGCTCTCAGTTGCGGCTTTGCACAGCTCCATTGTGTTTTGCGGGTGCCGGCATGCATACGAAAAGACATGGGTGTGGCGCGCAATGGTGCGTGTGTGTGTGTGTGCATGCAGCAAGGGTGCAATGACCTCAAGCAGCACTTGGGTGCTGAATGCTTGAGGCACGAGGGCTGCTGTGCATGTGGCAGCCTCGTGCTGTGCATGTGCATGTGGCAGCCTGTGCATGTGGCAGCCTGTGCATGTGGCAGCCTGTGGCAGCCTGTGGCAGCCCTTCCACGGCCGCTTTAACCAAAAGCACTGGGTGCTTGAGACCAGGGGCAGGCGTGCAGCGGTAACTAACAAGCCGCACGCTTAATAGGGCCCACATGAATTCTGGCTAGGCTTGGGAAGGCAGGGGGGATTACCGTGGGGAGGGCAAGAGGCACCCGCCAGGGCAGCGAGCAATTGGCGTTAAAGCGTGGAGAGGGCAAGAGGCACCCGCCGTGGGTAGCGAAAGGAGGCAACTACCAGGGAAGCAAAAGGAGGCAACCGCCAGGGAAGCGAAAGGAGGCAACTGCCAGGGAAGCGAAAGGAGGCAAGCGCCAGGGAAGCGAAAGGAGGCAAGCGCCAGGGCAGAAAAAGGAGGCAGCGCGAGGAGGCACCCGCCCAGGTGCAAGCACGCGGCTTTCACCGCGCACCCGCGGGTCTGAGCGGCAGCAAAGCTGCGAGACAAGCGCAACCAGGAGGGTGCTCTGGTTTCTCGCGAGGAGGGCGGCGCACCTGGGTGCGGAACTGGCGCTCCTTGGCGGCCTCCAGGGTCCGCGCCTTTGTGGACCTGCGTGCGCAGCATGCACCCATGTGCAAGCCCACGTGTGCATATACATCTACGTGTGTGTGTGAGAGAGAGAAGATGTGCATGCTTGCATGCATATGATTTAGGTTTAAGGGTCATCCGTATGTGTGGGCGTCCAAATGTGCAAAATGCACTTGTACTCCAGGGCCTTGGTGCATGCCATGGTTCCTATAGCGCATGTGGACCTGTCTGTGCATAGCCATGGTTCCTATAGCGCATAGCCATGGTTCCTATAGCGCATAGCCATGGTTCCTATAGCGCATAGCCATGGTTCCTATAGCGCATAGCCATGGTTCCTATAGCACATAGCCATGGTTCCTATAGCGCATGTGGACCTATAGCGCATGTGGACCTGTCTGTGCAGGTTACACCGCATCTGCGCATACGTGCGTTTCTATTGGGCGTGTGCCAGTCTTTGTGTATAGCAGTTACACACTGAGACTCACAGAAGCAGTGCACGGTAGCCTTGTTGCTACTGTTGACTTTTTCTACCTTTTTTTAAATGTCCCAAGCCAGGAGCGAATTGTGTCCTGTGAGATTGGACAAACATTGCTGGGAGCAAGCATGGGACTGCACGCTTTGTTGCTGCTGCTGATTCCAATGACCTTCCTCAACATTGTTTACATTGCCTATGACCTAGGATAGACACGCATGCACAAGCAACAAAGTGAGCAGCGCAGATATGAGCAAACCATGGTTACCTACGACCTCAACATAGGTAAGTGTGGTTTGCTCATCATCGATCTGCTCACCTGTCTGCTTGTGCATGCATTTGGGTGTGCATGCATGCATGTGTGTGCAAAGTGTGCAGTTGTTGCAGCGTGACCCACTTGCGGAGTGTGGGAGGCTCGGCTGCCTCCAGCGCAGCTAGCCTTGCCTCCTCCCGCTCAGCCTGCATGAGCAAGAGAACAGTTCAAGTATGTATGTATGTGTGTGCGTGCGTGCTTGAGTGCGTGTGTGCACGCAGTGGTGGTGGCAGCGGTGATGCATTGCATTTAGGTGCAAGTGTGCCTGTGTTGACAAAACCCTTGCATGCACCCATATGTGTGCACATTAGCATGCATGTGTCCAGGATGTCCAGGATTCCTGCTTCAGCTGGATGCATGTGTGCCGACATAGGAGCCCAGTGGCGCCAGCACGCTGCATGCCGTAGGGTTGATAGGGCGCATGAGCCAAGTTTTGATGGTCCCCTAGGTGCAAACTTACTTCAGATCCTGCACCTCCTGGCATGCATCAACCTTGGATGCCAATACCTTGTCCTAACAACAGAAGCCAAGCTATTTGGAACTCAACTAGTCAACCCTTCAACCTAAATCAGGAAAAGGAGCAGGCACACACACATACACTTCTATTGAGGGCTCGAGCACTGACCTTATTAACACAGAGCCCATGATGACAAAAGCCGGACATGCAGGCTTATCAATGTTCCAGCCAGCCATTCATGCAACTCAACGCGTGACGTATCGGATGCTGGATTATTGCACTGCGATGACATGCAAGCTGCACGCACTGGTGTCGGTTTAGGCTTTGGTGGGGCTTTGGGCTTGGGGGGTGCCTTGATCTCTGGTGCTTTTGGAGCCTTGCGCCTGTGCATGTGTGCGCGCGTGCATGTGCGTGGGTGCATGTGTGTGAGTGCGTGTGTGTGTGTGTGTGTGTGTATGTGTGTGAATGCATGTGTGGGTGCAAGCGGCGTGCGCAAGTCAGTGTGTGTGTGTGTGCGCGTGTGTGTGTGTGTGTGAAAGCATGTGTGGGTGCAAGCGGCGTGCGCAAGTGTGTGTGCGCGTGTGTGCGCATGCAGGCGCCGGCCTGGTTTCTGGTGCCCTCAGCTAACTGTGCCTGTTGAGACAGCATCGCACTCGATAGACAAGCCTCAATCACACCATTCGCATGGAGGTGTGCAGCACATGCCCCGTGCTCACTTTGGGGCATCATCCTTCATGGGCCTCTCCTCCACTTCCTCGTCTTCGTCGTCATCCTCCTGCAGCAGCAGCAGCAGCAGCAGCAGCAGCAGCAGCAGCAGTAGATGCTTGATCAGCAGCAGGTACCACACTGACTGGTCTGGCGCAGAGGGATTTGCTTCGCGACCAAGGACACACTGCTCCATTCCAGGGGGTGCAGACACAGGTGTGCTGTGGGAGTAATTCTTCCCATGCATCCCCTCTGGGCGCACGCTCAACAGATAGACCCTTGCAACCCCTGTATGACAGCAGAGGCAGCGGCGCCCCCGGCTGTGGCAGCCGCTTGCCCTGCCATGGCCTTGCGCCTGGTGATGCACACATGAACATGGTGCTGCTGTGCTCAACTCAGGGGCAAACAACATGCACAGGTTCCTAATAGACCTGACAGACACACACACACACACACGCATCATGTGCGCAGGATGCTGCTGGGCTTTAAAGACGCACATCATGTGCACAGGCTCCTGCTGGGCTCATCACGCACATCATATGCAGAGGGTGCTGCTGGGCTTTAAAGACACACATCTTGTGCACAGGCTCCTGCTAGGCTCAACACACACACATCATGTGCAGAGGGTGCTGCTGGGCTCAACAGAGACACCGCTTTTCACCCGAAGCCCTGGCCCAGCGCTGCAGCCATCAGAGCTGTTCCTGATTCCGCCTCAGCGTCTCAAGAACAGGTCCCAACACCAGCTCAGGCGAGGTGTAGGCGACCATGCATAGCTGGGGTGCCAACCACTGCACCCTTGTTCTGTTGCCCACCTCCACCAGCCGGAAGCGGTGCTCAGACCAGCCACCAACCACCAACCAACCACCACGTACTCGATACAGGCCCCCGCGCTACTGTCCCACAAGGCTTCAAGTGAATGTCCGCCAGCCCCTGCTCCTGGTCACTTCCTCCCTTCATGCCCTGCTCTCACTCACAACCTCGCTGTCCCTGCTGACCCTGCTCTACCTCTTGAGGGCCGTCCTAACCCTGATCTCCTCCAAATCCACTGCAGCGTGCACCAATTCCCCCACTGCCTCCAAGTGCTGCACTCACAGGCTCATCGAAATCGCTGTCGGGCACATCCTCCTCCTCTTGCTCCTCCTCCGACTTAAAATCTTCGTCCACAGCTTCTTCAGCCCAGAACTCCTGTGTGTGAAGGCAAGGGGAAGGATCTTTGCGCAGCGGCTCAGGTGGCTTTGCCGCTGCCAGGCCAACCTCCATAATCACAGCCTGGGGATCTAGCCGGATCTGGATGGGGCACAGGGCGCTGTCCAGCTTGCCTGGCCTCTGCAAATCAGGCATGCGCTACTTGAACACATGCACAAGATGAAGAGCATGGAAATGAATGCATATGCATTCCTGAGTACATGTACGTGCGTGTACATGTGTGTGTGTGTGTGTGTGTGTGTGT
>LFCJ01004208.1_pt1 | contig 10553 bp, 14 predicted proteins | sample 643141 | NCBI WGS metagenome assembly LFCJ01 (sample SAMN03766243, study PRJNA286221) | soda lake metagenome | biome: soda lake; feature: Kulunda steppe; material: water; isolation source: sample B1-Br-g2 brine of Lake Bitter-1 | place: Russia: Kulunda steppe | collected 2010-07 | reverse complement strand
GTCCTTGAAGTAATCGTTATCTCCATCTAAATCGACATGAAACCCACCGGCTGAATCAGAGTCCGAAACCCACGTTGGGTCCCCCACAATATCCAAATCTCGTTCTCCAACGTGATCCTCGATCACTCCACCAGCATTAGACCCTTCGTCAAATCTCCAAAAGTGATCGAGTTCGCTGTCGGGTATCGCAGTGTAGACGTCTCGCCAATCTGTCCCATCATGTCGCTGAACGATTGCGTCTTGCCACTCGCTGCCATCGTATCTCTCGACGAGGACATCTTGCCACTCGCTGCCATCGTATCTCTGGACTCCCATCAGTCCTCCACCTCATCGGGATCTTTGATCCGGATGTCTCCCTCACTCGGCTGGTCTGGAGTGTCGTTCAGGGTCAGTCGATATCCACCTATTTTGAGGAGTTCGGCCTCAACGTTGTCCTCTAACTGATTGAGGTTCTCGACCCAGATGTTCTCAAGCGGATCGTCTTCCGTCCCGATCGAGCCGCTCCCCTCTGATGCGCTGGCAGTTTGCGTTGCGGCGATCGAGCCCGCGCCAACTCCTAGGCCAGCAAGTCCAAGTGCACCTAGGACGCTTCGCCGCCCCATCTCCGGGTTTTGCAGTTGCTGTTCGAGTTCTGCGATTCGTTTTTCGAGCTGTTCGTTCCACTCTTCGAGTTCTGCGATTCGGTCGTCGGCTGTATTTGAGTCAGTCATCCTGATCACTCTCCGTTTTAATTGTCACTCGAGCGGCTGCCGGCACTCTCTCGCCCCTGAGTACCGGCCGATGAGCGCACGTTTCGGTCTGGATTCGTTCCAAGTCGTCAGTTGACATTATCTAATCCTCCGTTGCTGTTCTTCGCGGCGAGTCTGCTGGATGGGACCGATCAGGACCCAGATAATGATCCCCACCAGGAGGATTGCCACGGGCCACCACATGATCGATCCGGCCATATTATACACAACCGCGAACGGTCCATCTGAGACTCCAAACTGCTCTCCCATGCCGTAGACGGGGTAGACAACCCCGTCGATGACGATCGCAAGGATTGCGACTGCAACTATCAGGATCATCGCGACTGCGATCCGGCGTAAGTGGCTAAACATGCGTCACACCCCCGTGGCTCCGCGATGTTGGACCGCTGCCGCCACCACCCAAATGATGAGGGATAGCAAAACTATCAGCGGGAAGTACTCGGCTGTGTACGTGAGCCACTCGGGATGGCTGGACTCCTCGACGCCAAACTCTTCGATGGTTTCGATCAGCGAATCCATCGGCTGCATCCAAATCCAGATGAGGACCGGGGAGATCGCGAACGTAATCGCCGCCCGGAGCAGCACCGAGAACATTACACCCACCCCCTGTTTTCATCTCCGTCGTCGAACCAACTGTCATCATCAAGACCGAACCACTCGTCCTCGTCGCCCCACTCGTCGACGACCTCATCGGCTTCGGCGATCCCGGTCTCCCATTCGGCTTCGTCTTCGTCGACGGCGATCCCGATGTCGTCGAACTCGTCAGCCGGGAACTCAGGCCAGGGGAGGCGCGGTCGTCGTCGGCGTTGTGAGCCGGGCGCTGTCGGAGCACCAAATCCGGGCTCTGCGGCGTGATCGGTCGGGAATCCCAACTCGTCCTCGAGGGCAACACCGCTCTCCGACCCCATCATCTCGTCGGCTGGTTCGAGTGCGAGGGCGGGCTCGGTTGTTGCACTAACGTCGGCCATACCGTCCACCCCGGGCGTTAGAGTTTGATCAACTGGAGCCGTGTCGAACGCCTCACGCTCATCGATTCCTGGCTCGGTATCTGTCCACTCGTCGAACGCCTCACGCTCATCGATTCCTGGCTCGGTATCTGTCCACTCGTCGAACACCGGCGGCGTATCAAACCTCTCATCGGGGCGCTGGCGCGAGGAGAAGCCGGTGAGTTGTTCTGCGGACTGGGGGGCGATTTCTGGCTCGGTGTCGGTCTCGAAGAGTTGTTGGTCTCGAGCTGTCCAGACCGGGTCAGTCTCACCGGAGAACTGCGTCTCTCCCTCCTGTCGTACGAGAGACCGTCTCTGCTCCTCGAGCGCCTCGGAGCGTTGAGCCTCTTCCATCCGCTCCAGCGTTTCGCGATCGTCCCATACGGCCTGCTGTCCAGGTCGTGTGGCCTCCTCGGGGGTACCGATCGTCGGGAAGAGGTCGCGCTCGACCTCGCGCTCCTGTCGGCGGGACCGGTCGAGTTCCCACTGAACTTGATCGAGGTCTTGCTCTCGAAGCTCCTGCTGCTCACGCTCGAGGATGTCGTCGTCGATAAACTCTTGCGGCCGCTGACGCTCGAACAATTGCTGAGTTTGCACAACTCCCGGGTCGCTGACCCCGGGATCAAACAGGTCTCGAGGGACCTCCAACTCGGCGATTTCGCCGGCGGTGGGGTCTTCGGGGACACCGACCTCGCCGACCGTCCAGGTCTCTCTCCCCTCTGGTGTGGCTATTTCGGCGGGGCTGGTTGGTTCCTCGGGTGTCTCAATCTCCGGACGCCCCCATTCAGACTCTTCCGGCGTATCAACCTCTGGGCCGCCCCAGAACCGTTCCTCGAGCTCGTCGGTCTCTTGTTGCCGGTGAGCCTCGTAGATCCCCGCTGCCGCGAGTCCACCAAGAGCAGCGCCCCCAACCGCTGTCGTTGCTGGTTCGGGAACGGCAACCGCGCCTCCAGCCACGGCCGCCGCTCCGGCCTCTGGGCGGTCGCGTACCAAATCGCCGCCTTCGTCGACACCCCGCGCGGCTCCACTCCAGAGACGCTGCTGTGCTTCGAATGGGGCCGTCGTCACGGCCTCGGCTTGGCTGTGTGTGTCAGTAATGTCCTCCGGCTCGACTTGGAGGAGATCCTGAACTGTTGCTCCAGTCGAGACAGCGGTCCCGCGTGGGTCATCGATGGTCTCGGCGGTCTGATGCCATGCCGCCTGCTGAAGATCGAACGGAGCTCTTGCACCGGCTTCAGCGGCGTCTCCCACTCTGGAAGGATCTTCGATCGTTTCCGCTGTTTCGCTCCACAGCCTTTGCTGGGCCTGGAAGGGGGCTGCTGCGACCGGCTCGATTCGTTCGAGTTGCGCGTCGACGTCAAAGTTAATGCCTTCAAGCGCTCCTTCGGGAACATCATCTGGATCGAAGTAGGGGACAGTGGCGCGCTGACCGCCAGGTATCCCATTCGGTTCTGCGCCAGGATCGATTGCGTCTCCATCCAGGTCGATATCAAACTCTGATGATGGGTCTATATCACTTAACTGGTAGATATTCGGGCTGTCTCCGATCCTAACCCATGGGTCATCGACTCCCCCTTCGCCGTCAACAGTCCACTGGTAAAACTCTAACACATCGTCGTCACGAATCTGTTCGCGGACCCAATCTCGATGTGCTTCATCGGAGACCTGGACCTGACCATCATGAATATCAAGATCATCTTCTTCGAGTCCCAACTCGTCCAACTGCTGTGTGAGTTCGTCGCTTTCTAACGCTTCTTCGATCGCCCGTTCTTCCTGCCATTCTTCGTCGAACTCGAATTGTGCCTGATCGTCGTCGATCGTCACACCGGCGATGGCGTCACGAGTAAGATCGTCTTCTTCCTCGAGGAGTTCTTCGATCGCCCGTTCTTCCTGCCATTCTTCGTCGAACTCGAATTGTGTCTGATCGTCGTCGATCGTCACACCGGCGATGGCGTCACGAGTAAGATCGTCTTCTTCCTCGAGCAGTTGCTGGATGGCTTGCTCGCGCTGCCACTCTTCGGTGAGCTCGACTTCCGGCTCATCTCGATCGATGTCAACGCGCTCAATATCCTCTCGCTCGATATCGTCTTCTTCCTCGAGGATCTCCGAGATGATCTGATCCTCCTGCCATTCGTCACTTAATTCGGCTTCGACCTCGCCGTCCTCATAGATTAGGATGTCCTCGATATCGTCTCGGTCGATGTCATCCTCCTCGTCAATAATCTGCTGGATGGCTTGCTCCTGCTGCCACTCGTCGGTCCACTCGATCTGAGCCTCGCCGTCCTCATCAAAACGGATGTCTTCGATGTCCTCTCTCGAGATCTCGCCGACCTCTTCCTGGAGGTCGTCGTCACGAGTGATCTCTTCTAGAGCTCTCTCTCTTTGGATCTCCGACTGGACATCATCGGGGATATCCGCACGGAGTCGGCCGCCACGCCGGTCGATTTGGATATCCTCCTCTTGGATATCTGCCTCGGGAGCCTCCTCGCGGAGATCATCAAGCGCCTCCTCGCGGAGGTCCTCCGCCGCCCGGCGTTGTTGATGGCCTCGAGCTAGCGTTCGCTCGAGGTCGCCCCGAAATTCGACCTGATCTCGGACCTCGTCTATTCCTCCAACCTCCTCGAGAAACTGCTCTGGATCCTCCTCACGGAGATCGCGGTACTCGCGGATCTCGGCTTGAGCATCACGGACCCAATCGGCAGGATCTTGCACTGTCGGGAGTGGGGATTCTCCCTCATCTTCCATTTCTTCGATGGCGTCTGGATCGAGATCCATGATAGCCTGCGCAGGCTCATCCCTAACATCCCACGTTGATAAGCCAGCGCTCCGGAGGCGGCGTCTAACATCTGCCGCTTCGTCGGGGTCGGTCGGCTCCACAGCGCGGGCAATGTCCTCAGCAATAGGCCTCGCTGTACTGCCGAGAAATGCGTCCAAATCAGCTTCTTCCTCGACGAGTTCGAGCTCGACGTCCTCTTCGGGACGAATCTCCCCTTCTTCTTCGTCGACGAAAAAATCATCTCGAGGATCCAGGTCACGATCGATCGTCTCCCCGATCTCCTCAGCCATTTCACGTCGCTGGCGCTCAACCTCTTGTTGCTGTCTGCGACTTTCAGCGCGCTGCTGTGCGGCTTCTCGTTGTCGCTCTCGTTGTGGGTTGATGGGGTCAGACATTGTCACCACCCGAGTAGTGGCGTGAGCATCAGCGAGACCGTGGATCCCCCGCCGTCAGTGCCGGCGATCGAGGCGGCGAGGGCTGGGCCGAACAGGCCTAGGAGGATACCTCCGAGGAGGAGGAGGACGTACATCATCGCGGTCTTCTTGTTGCCGTCGAACCGCTCCGAGAGACGCCCACGGATCTCCTGCTTTTTCATCTCCTCGGCTCCGGCCTGGGAGTGGTGCATCTCGTAGGCTTTCTCGAGGCTGACGATCATCCCTTCCGCGTCGGGATTCGTGTTTGCCCAGTTGACGAAGACGTCCTCGAACGGTTCGCCGTTCCAGCGGTCAAGAGATGAGGCGTAGAGCCCGGTCGCCGAAACACCACCATCTGCAACCGCATTCTGGCCGGGTTGACCCTGGGGGTTGTGTGCCGCAGATGGGGTTCCGCGACGCTGATTTTGCCTCTGCACATAGACCGCGTCCTCGAGGTCCAGCTTCTCGGCTGTCCGGGCTGCGATCGGCGAGACGAGCTCGTGATCGTCAGCGACCCCCCACATCACGCGGGCATCTCCGACGTGATAGGTTTGGATACCGTCAGCGAGGGTCCATTCCTCTCCGTTATCGGTCTTGACTTTGTTCTCTTCCTTGTCGATCTCGGCTGGGCGCGGGACAACCTCCCGGTCGCCGTAGATCGTGTTAACGATTACGTGCGCGCCCGTGTTTTTGTAAAATCCTTGGTACCCCCCGCGGATCATCTTGATGTAGATCCGCTTCCGCCCGGGCATTTTCGAGAGGGCCGCGAATATGAGTCCCCACGTGATCGTCGAAAACACGCCGAAAATCATCCCCCAGATCCTCTCTGCAGTGCTCTCTCCACTGACTGGAGTTGGATCGGATTGATCTCTCTCTTCGGTAGTGGACGTGCCTTCGCGGTCTTCGTCCTCTTCGTTCTCCCAGCTAAACGCGAAATCGTCGTCCATCTCCTCGAGATCGGTCGGGTCGTCCTCATCTGGCTCGGAGTCTCCGATTGCGTCATCGACCTCGTCGACGATCCGACGGGTTTCCTCGTCGAGTTTGTCGTTGTCTTCGTTAGTCATTATCCAAACACCTTCTTGAAGTATTTTCTACCGCCGCTGTCGTCCCCGCCGTCATCCCCGTGTTCAACACGCGACACTGCCGTTGCCTCCGTGATCGACTTAAGACCACGGTTGCCCTTCGCGAGCGACTGCATGCCCGTCTTGACGCTCAGCGCCTCCCAGATCATCCGCTTCTCATGCTCAGTGAACTCAGACATCATCGGGCTCTCAGTGTTGTGGGTCCCTTGTGCCACGGCGGCCACTGGTCCCTTACAGAGACGTCCCGGATTGTGCTCCGCGATGATCTGATCTGCGCGATTCTCGTTGAGCCAGCGATGGCGATGATGATCCTCCTCGGTCTCGTTCGCGATCATGTGGATTCGCGAGAGTTCGGGGCCGAGAAGGCCGCTGGCGGTCTCGAAGAACTCCGAATCCACCTCGGGATCGGCGAGCTTGTCCAGGAACTCCGGGCGCTCGAGCTGATCGAACGCTTGCGAGGCCGACTGAGCAGCGTACTGGGCTCCGGCCTGTTGTGCCTGGATCTCTTCGCGTCGGCGCTGTTCATCGTCTGGGTCTGGACGCTGCTGAGACATGGTTACAACCTCTCGAAGAGTCCGCTCTCACGGTCACGGCCGATACCGGGATCCGTTCGATCCCGGCTCACGAACCGGCCAGTACCGGGGTCGCGGTCTGCTGGCACTGTCGGGTCGGGTCCGACGTTTTCGGGAGCCATCCTCCCGGAGGGGCGCTCCCGCTCGAAACCGACTGGGCCGAGACCCGACGGCCGAGTCTCGGTGTCTCCCCCATCATCGAGAGGGGCGAACAAGCCGTCGAAGAAGCCATTACTACTCGGCTCCGGTTCGTCGTCTAATGGGGCCGCGAAGAACGATCTGTCTGCGTACGATTCGCCGCTATCGGGGGCCGCGAGGTCATCCCAGGCCCGCTCAAGTGGGTTGTTGTTAGTCATGGTCTGTATTCTGGATCGTGAATGTCGGGGTCGTCTGGATACCATCCGATCAGCGTGCCCGTGAACGCTGCCAGCGAAAGCACCGCCAGGGCCGCAAAAACGTACTGTCCCGCTCCGGCCGAGACGACTACCGTCGAGCCATCGGAGACAACCTCGATCGTCCCGCCGCTCACTGCGAGGAGTGCCCAGCACGCGCTCGCGATCGCGGTAGTGAAGACGACAGCCTCCTCGAGGACGACGAAGACGTACGTCGCGACTCCGGCGATGGCGAGAAGGGCCAGGAAAACGCCTGCCCACATCAGTACCCACCTCCGAAGCCGAACGAGGTCACTGCCCAGACCATGCCGAGAACGGCGAGAAGCGCCATGATAGCGATCCAGCCGTCGAAAACGGAAAGGATCTGGGCCACGGCGATCGTGTCGTCAGTTTGGACCTCAGCGTGGTACTCGACGCTTACATCGTCTCCATCTAAGTCCTCCTCGAGGGCAGTGATCGTCCCGTCGTCAGCGTCCCAGTCGTAGTCATCTCCCTCAACGAGCTCGTTACCATCGGCGTCCGTCACGACGACGTCGCTGTCCTCAGTAACGTGACTCGCGTGCGCGACTTCGACGGCCTCGTCGTACTCGAGCGTCAGCGATTCGTCATCGATGGTCCGCTCCTCCGTGGCATCCTCGAAACCGAGGGACACGGCTGGGAGCATTAAGCCTATAAACACGAAGACGATCAGAACGCCCCAGAGATTTCCTTTCATGGTCTATTGTCTACTGTCGGATGTGCTGCATGGAAAATCAAGTGCCGATGCTCCTCCTAAGTGGGTATCACCGGCCCCCGAATCCGGAGGAGCCGAAGAAGCGCATGATGGCGCTCGCCGCGACGACCAGCAACGCCAGCACGAGCAGCACCAGCGCAGTGGCACCGATGCTCTCGAGACTGTCGGCGACTTCGGTAAAGGGCCCCTCTTCGATCTCGATCGCGTCGTAAATCTCAGTGAGAACGAACACGATGAGGAGGATCATCACGAGCGCCCCGCCGATCAGGCGGACCTCGCTCATGATGGGCATTTTATCGCCGAGTTTTTTCTGCGCCACAGAAGCACAGGACTGTGCGTTTTCTTCCGCGTTTTCTGTAAGTTGTCTGGGGTCGATCATATGTTATCTGTTCCCGAAGCCGGATGAACCGAAGAATCGCATGATCGCCGACGCGGCGATCACGAGTAATGCGAGCAGGCTCCCCCGGGTACGGTTGGTGACCTTTTCCAGGCTCGAATGAGCCATACCCGTTTATATTTCTCCGTGAAACATATATCACCGAGTTGTTGAATACCCATCCCAGTAGTGTGCCACTAACATGGAATAACTGTGGCATTTATACGTCACGACGTACTAGTTGTTGATAGATTCTGTATGGCATCAAGGGCTGACCAAAAACAGATCCAAGTGCAAGAGACAGACGGTCTGAAGGGGCTCGAGGATTTGCTGACCGAGGACGGATCGCGAAAGGTGTCAGGGAACAATAACGGGACTCTACGGTCCACATTCCCGCGGTCGGAGGCGGCTCATGTGGGGATCGAAGAGGGGTCACTGATCCAGATCTCGATGCACGACGGAACGATCCCCGTCGTCGTCGATGAGCCGTGCCTGATCGTCCGACCGCATCCAGCTATGGATTAAAATGCCCACGTACGAGCAGGATAAAATCGAGGAGAATAGTTCTCACCCGGCGGCGAAGATGGTCCACAACGCCCTTGGGGAGATGCACGAGGCCAGGCGGGAGGTCCGACAAGAGACGCTGGGTGGCGGAGTTCGTCGACGGACACATCTCTGGTTCGAGGCTACGGTCGTCTCGGCCTACGACGAGTTGCGGCCGTACCGTGTGGCAGCAGCAACAATCTGGAGCAAGCACGAGATCGAGAAGATCCATCAGATAACAAATCGACGAGAGCCCGTTGATCAGACGCGAAACGCGGGAGGCGTGGTGCAGTCGTCGGGGGATGTCGAGTATCGGCACGTCCCAGTCGCTGTCGAGACGTTGCTCGAGCTGAGCCATGCCCTAGACGAGTGTGCTCGAGAAATTGGATTCACGATCAACTTCGGAGAGGAAGATGTCGAAAGCCCAGAACCATTCTGAGGGAGAACAAGATCAGGAGGCTCAGGTCCCGCCCGCCCTGCGAGGGCCGCATGACTGCTATGAGGCACAGATACTGCGAAGAGTATGGAACCGCCTACATCGGCGGAACGAGCACTTTGTGATGGCACTCGTGGGGCGCGAAGGGAGCGGGAAGTCACTAACCAGTCTGAGGCTGGCGAAAGAGGTCGATCCATCGTTCAACGCCGATCGCGTTATCTTCGACGTCAGTGAGCTGCTCCGGATCCTTAACGAGGGCGACCATGAACCCGGAAACGCCTACGTCCTCGACGAGGCCGGCGTGTCGTTGGGCGTGCGGACGTGGCAGGATCGGTCGCAGGTCTTGGCCAACCAAGCACTCCAGCTCGTTCGGAGCCACAACCTCGCACTGTTCTTTACTCTCCCGGCGCTCGGGGAACTCGACTCACAGGCCCAGAACCGTCTGCAGGCCTTCTATGAAATACGACAGAAGGTGCCCGACGAGTATGTCGAGGGGAAGTGGAAATACATCCAACCCGATAGGACCGCCGAGACCCGCAATCTCAAGACGCCGTTTCCTCGGGTCTACGAGAACGGAGTTCGGAAGCGCGTCACGACGCTCAAGTTCCGGCCTCCAGACGAGGAGTTGGCAGAGGCGTATAAGGAGCGGAAGAGTCAGCACCAACAAGAGTTCTACGAAGAGACCCTGGCAGAGTTTGAGGAGGACGAAGAGGAAGCAGTCAACGAGGAGATTCCTGCGCCGAAGATCGCCGAGGAGATTCTCGACGTTGGGTATAAGCAGTACGTCCGCGAGATTAACAACGGCACCCAAAGAGTCCTTGACAAGTCCCTGATCCGGAAGGACTACGACGTTTCCACGCGAAAAGCAAAAGATATCAAGAACATGGTGCTCGCTGAGGTCCAAGACTCTACAATTATGTGACCGGGCTGTCCCCCTCCCCCCTCACACAGATACGGGCAGCTATCTACGTACAAATCAAGACGCGATTTGAGCAGAAATTAGCAGTAGTTGGTAGCACGGTTTCTTTAACTCGAGAAGGGTTTCCATTTCATAGCCAGCTCACCTTTTTCTGTTCTTGTTTCTGTTTCTTCATGCTGTATGCTCCTAGGTAGTGCTCGCGGAACGTCTCCCAGTCCTCCCAGCCGCCCCACTCCATGATGATCCCCGGCTCGACGTCGTCTTCGACGAGAAGCGTACCCCACGACCGGCGGAGGTCGTGTGGGGTTACGAACTTCCAGCCATCATCCTGGGTTTGAGCGCGGAGACGGTCGGCCGCTTGCCCGACCCACCGCTCTATCGTCCTGGTCGTGCAGTCCGTGAGAGTATCGTCGGGCTCGAGGCCGCCGACGTCGGCGTAGGCGTTGATTGTCGAGAGGAGATTCATCGGAAGCGGGGTCTCCCGGTACTTGTCTCCCTTACCCTGCCAGACGCGCACTCGAGGTCCCGCTTCGGTCTCGACGACGTCGGCGGGAGTGACTTCGGTAATCTCCTTCG
>LFCJ01004207.1_pt1 | contig 10553 bp, 10 predicted proteins | sample 643141 | NCBI WGS metagenome assembly LFCJ01 (sample SAMN03766243, study PRJNA286221) | soda lake metagenome | biome: soda lake; feature: Kulunda steppe; material: water; isolation source: sample B1-Br-g2 brine of Lake Bitter-1 | place: Russia: Kulunda steppe | collected 2010-07 | reverse complement strand
GCACTTCAACCAGAACAAGAAATGATCGATGATGACAATCCGTTGTTAAAAGACGACTTAACACGAATTGTTGCGCATGCAGGGGGCAATATGGAGTTTCCTGACAACACGCTTGAAGCGTTTTACAATGCTTACAGTGTTGATCCTGATGTGGTGATGGAAGCGGACGTTGCCATCACGGCTGATGAGGAGATTGTCCTGACGCACGATGTGACGTTTGATAGAAAGACCAACCTGGTTGAAGCGCCGGTAGAAGAGGTAACCTATGAATATTTAATGGAAGAAGAAATTGATTTTGGCTATGACAATCCCATTGAAAACAATGCGTTTAATACCGATGAGGTTTTTGAACGTTATACTAACTATGCCGGCGAAGAAGTCACGCCTATGGATGTTGATTATCCAGAAGGTGTTTCACCGCGCCATGAAGAGAAATTTTTAGCGACGACACTTGAAGAACTAATCACGGCATTCCCAGACAATGCGTTTATAATTGAAATTAAGAATAGTGGTGAACTTGGAGAAAAAGCCCTTGAGAGGGTAATGGAAATTATGCATGATTTGGACGATGACTATGATACGTTTGATCGTGTATCCTTAGGCAGTTTCCACCGGGAAGTGTATGATCAGTTTGTGGCGCTTAAGGATAATAATCCTGATTTGATGTTTTCACCACAAAATTATGGTGTCACCAAATTTTATGCCATGCAACTTTTGGGTGTGAATGGCTTGTATGACGAACCCGTTACATCATTTCAAGTGCCCACCTCAGATGGCCCCATCAACTTAGCCACGCAGCGCTTTATTGACAATGCCAATAAACACAATATAGCAGTCACGTACTGGACCATCAACGATGAAGCAACCATGCGTGAATTGATTGAAATCGGGGCCGATGGCATTTTGACAGACCGTCCAACCAAACTTTATGAAATTTTACAAGAATACAAATAACACGCCATGCGTGACATTCAGAAAGGAAGAAGTATATGCCAACGCAAGCAATGATTGAAAAATTCGCTGACTTAGCCGTCAATGTCGGCGCCAATGTCCAGAAAGATCAAATGGTGGTCGTTCGCGCCAGTGTCGAGGTGAAAGACCTTGCGCGCGCCATTACTAAAAAAGCCTATGAAGCCGGCGCAAGCCGTGTTCAGGTTAACTGGGGTGATGATTATGTATCCCGGTATGCCTATGATTATCAAAGCAAGGAAAGCCTTGCGACTGTCCCCCAGTGGCAAGTGGACAAGGCCCGTGAAAGCATTGATGAAAACGCCGCGTTCATATCCATTACCTCTCCCATTCCCGGACTGAATCAGGGTGTGGATCCTGCAAAAATCCAAACCGCCTCACAAGCCCGCATGAAAAAAATGGCGTTTGTACAAAACCACATGATGGGCAACCGCACCCAATGGTCCATCATCGGTGCGCCCAATAAAGAATGGGCACAAAAAGTTTTTCCGGGTAAAGAAGAAACTGACGCTTTAGAAGCCTTGTGGGACGCTATCTTACACGCCTCACGCGTTAGAGAGGACAATGACCCCATCGAAGAATGGCGTGCACATAACGAACGCTTGAGCTATTATACCGACATTTTAAACAAGCATCAGTTTCGCGCGCTTCATTTCAAAAATGGCCTGGGCACCGACATTACCATTGAACTTGTGGACAATCATGTATGGGCCGGTGGGGATGAAACCACCACACACGGTGTTGTGTTCAATCCCAACATCCCAACAGAAGAAGCGTTCACAATGCCCTATAAAACCGGTGTCAATGGCACGGTTGTTGCGACGAAACCACTCAATTACCAGGGAAACTTAATTGAAGATTTCTGGTTGCGTTTCGAAAACGGTGAAGTGGTTGATTATGATGCGAAAAAAGAAAAAGAAAGTCTTAAAAATTTAATTGAATATGATGAAGGCTCCCGTTATCTTGGGGAAATTGCACTCATCAGCCATGATTCACCAATCTCCAATACCGGCATTTTGTTTTTAAATACCCTGTTTGATGAAAATGCCAGCTGTCACATGGCACTGGGCCGCGCGTACCCGATGAATGTCGAAGGCGGGACTGAGATGAGCCGTGAACAACTTGATGCGCTGGGTGCCAACTATTCTATGGCCCACAGTGATTTCATGTTTGGCAGTGAAGATTTAAATATTGAAGGCATTACCAAAGACGGACAAACCGTCCAAATCTTCAAAAACGGTTCATTCGTCATTTAATAAAACAAAAAACACGCAGGCCATAGCGTGTTTTATCTATAAAGCGATGTGATTCTTTGAAACTTTTACTTGTATTAAGTCTGTTCCTTTTGGCTGCCTGTGAGATAAGTGGCCCAAGTGATCCCCCCGAGGAAGAAGCCGGTGTTGAAATTACAAATTTTGACGCGGTTGACGGCGACGTTGAAGTCGCGCGCGGTCAATCTTATTCAACCGCGCCTGAAGTGGCGCTTTATATATATGCCTTTGAGCAGTTGCCCATTAATTACCGGACAAAAAGTGAAGCGGAAAGTTTAGGATGGGTGCCCTCTGAAGGCAATCTAAGAGAGGTATGCGATGCATGCCTCATCGGGGGAGACAGGTTCATGAACTTTGAAGGGTTATTGCCTGAAATACATGAGCCTTATTATGAAGCCGATGTGAACTATGAAGAAGGGTACCGTGGCGCCGAACGCTTGGTATTTACAAACGATTCAATTGTCTTTTATACGGATGACCATTACGATTCCTTTGAACTTTGGTATGGTGAAGAGTGATGCATGTGACGCTCGATGGTTCAATGATGCACGATAAAAGTCAAGCGCACCGCCTTATGCAGTCTAAACTCGCGGTGGATGAATATTATGGAAACAATCTTGATGCCCTTTATGATGTGCTCAGCACGTATGACAGGGTTTTAACAGTCACATGGGTGAATATTGAGGCGATGAAAGCATCTTTGGGTGACTATGCAGAACAAATGTTACATATATTCACATTGGCCGCGGCGGCCAACACCAAAGTAAAGGTTTATATGGTGCGTTAAATGCAGCACAGTGCATGACAACACAAGCAAACGTTAGGCACTTTCCCTTTGACTGAAATAATTAAGCCCTCTTGAAATAACCCCTGACAAGGTTTTTGAGAGGCTTTTTAAATGGACTGGTTTACCATCCTTAATCCACTCCCTGTAAACATCGAAGGTTCCTGAAACAATAAAATCCACCGCAAATCCGAACATGGTGGGGTCACCCAAAAATTCATTGGCGTAGCTTTTAATGAATTCTTGGCGAAAAATTTGTTTCAACTTTTCAAGCAATGAATTGGATGTATCGGGATGGAGTAAAAACGTATGAAAAAGTTTATCATTTTCAATGGCTGAAGATAACTGACTTAATAGCGGATAGGGGTCATGCCGAATCTTTTTATAATCATACTGTTTTGTAATGGTGAACAAATGATTGGCGATGTCATCCTCAACACTTCTAATGGCATGATGAATGCTTGCATAATGATTGTAAAACGTTTTACGGTCAATATCCGCTTCATACGCAAGCGCCTTGATGGTGATGGCATCGATTGTATGTTTACGCATTAAATCAACCAGAGCCCGTTTGATACTGGTTTGGGTTTTTCGAATTCTTCGGTCCATAACTATACGTCCTTATTACACAAGTTTAATGAATGTGTGGATAATCCCACATCGTGCATTGCGTTGCTGTTGTAAAAATGATGTAATTATATTATATTACACACATGTAGAATATTACAAATGCTGGGGGTGATGCACATGTATAAACTTGCACGGTTTATTGTTAAAAAACGATTGCTTATTTTGCTGTTGATGCTATTAACTGCAAGTGTTTCTGCGTGGCTCATTCCCCAAGTAGAAGTTAATTACGATTTATCTGATTACTTGGATGAAGAATCGGAAACGTCGAGAGCCCTCAGTATCATTGAAGAAGAATATGATGATGACGGTACCATCTTTTTGATGGCTGAAAATGTTTCAGTCTCAGAAGCTGAAGACCTTGAATCTTCACTTGCGGATGTCGAGGGCGTCTCAGATGTCACATTTGATGATACAGAAGACCACCATTATGTTGATAACAATGCATGGCTCATTGTGTCGCTTGAATATGGTGACTTTTCTGTAGAAGCGGAACGCATCATTGATGAAATTGAAGCGGATTATGGGCAAACCTATAACCTGGCTTTTGATGGTCCCGCCGTTAACAATTATGAATTGACGCAAGCTGTTGATGAAGAGTTGCCGTTGATTATTTTGATGGCTGTAAGCATAGTGATCATCATTCTGACATTGACAGCACGCAGCTACATTGAACCCATCATTTTCCTGTTTGTGATTGGTATGGCCATAGTAATCAACATGGGCACCAATTACTTTTTACCCGATATATCCTATGTTACCCAAAGTATTGTGGCCGTGCTTCAGCTTGGCCTCTCCATGGACTATTCAATCATGCTGCTTAACCGCTACCGTCAAGAAAAACACCTTCAAGACGATTCTGAAGAGGCGATGATTACCGCCCTTCATGCGTCATTTGCGCCCATTTCCTCAAGTTCACTAACAACGGTTGCCGGAATGATTGCGCTGATGTTTATGAGCTTTCAAATTGGGTTTGACATCGGGAGTGTTCTTGCCAAAGGGATTTTAATATCACTGATAACGGTCTTTTTATTGATGCCCGGCATGCTTGTGATGTTTAACGGTCTATATGATCGTTTACTTAAACGGTCACTGACACCCAAGGGCCGCGCCCTCGCAAAAATCTCTTCAAACAATAAACACATTATCCCCCTTTTGACCATTGCTCTGGTTGGTGTTGCCTTTGTGGTCCAGCAAAATAACACCTACTTTTATGCTGAAGAAGCCCAAACGGATGATGTGGAAAGAATTGAAGCAGCGTTTGGTCAAAACCGCCAGCTCATGCTTGTCTATGATGACCCTGGTTCAGACTTTCTAAGCAAGGAACAGGCATTCATTGAACGTGTTGAAGGGTTACAAATGGGCGGTGAAGCGGTACTGAATTTTGTCAATGCCAATGCGACCACCCTTTATGAACCCCTTAATGCCGACGACATCGAACCCATGCTACCGGATGACTTTGATCAAAGCGAGATTGATGCCTTGTTTGGTTATTTTGCACTTATGGAAGGCATGCAGGAAGATGATACGGTAAATATTGAAGCACTTATCACTTTTTTAAATGATATTGCGGATGATAACGAAAACATTGATTTTGATGACGATATTGATGACTTACTAGATGAGATTGATGAAGCCATGGAAATCATGGGCGAAGAAATGACCTATGAAGAAGCGGCGGACATCCTTGAAATCAGTGAAATCGAAATGCAGTTTATCTACTTTGCCTACACAACGGATTATGAAGATTTTGACGCGCCCTTCAACGAACAGTTGACTGCCCTTTTTACCGCCATTGCGACCGATCAGTTTGATCCGGACGCGCCTGTGAAACTGGGAGAAATCATTGTTTATCTTGATATGCTCATTACACAGGGCCATATTGATGTTGATAGTGACCAAGCGCAAACCGTCTCGGATTTAGCGTTTTTATATAACGCGCAAGAAGAAGGGGTGACGCATGAAGCGTTTGCGGACTATGCTGACCTTGATGAAAATGAAGCGGCGCTCATTTATGCTTTGTTTTTAGCGGATGAAGGCCGAGTAGAAGATCACCATATTGCTTTAAGAGAACTTGTTGATTTTGTTGACCAAGAAAGAAGTGCCAATCCTATCCTTGAAGAAACCTTAAGCGAAGACGACCATGAAGAAATTGATACATTATTGTCCACGCTTGATGAAGCGCAGTCCATGTTTGAAGGCGAGACAAGTCGGCGAATGATTATGACATTCAACTTACCCAGTGAAGGCAACCAGACATTCACAACCATCGAGAATCTGCTTGACATCCGCGATGATGTGTTTGAGGAAGACGATGCGTACTTTGCGGGTGAGATCATGTCGAATTATGACATCAAGTCGTCATTCAGCCAAGATTTATTGATCATCAACGTCATTACCATCAGTGCCATTTTCATATTGGTGGCGCTCACCTTCCGTTCATTTGGCATCCCGCTGGTGGTATCCATTATCATCCAAGGGGCGATATGGACATCGATGAGCATCTCAGTTTATATCAATCAAGACATTTTCTTCCTTTCTTATTTGGTTGTGCTTGCCATTCAGATGGGCGCAACCGTGGACTACGGCATATTGATGACATCGAATTACTTGGAAAAGCGTAAATTTTTCCCTAAACGTGAAAGTGTGCGCATTGCATTTTTCAATGCGCTGCCCACTATTTTCACAAGTGGCCTAATCTTGTTTACTGCCGGCATCAGTGTCGGTGTGGTGTCATCGCAAACTTCCATTTATTCAGTTGGGAATTTATTGGCACGCGGTGTTGCCATTTCAATGGTACTTGTTATGATTGCCCTGCCTGCCATGCTTTACACCTTTGATGGTTTCCTTAAGAAAACAACTTATAAAATGCGTTTTTATAAACCGAAAAATAAAGGATAACCCACCCATATTCTACCGCAATCCATGTGTACAACACCATCAAAAGCAGGTATAATAAGGAATGTGAGGTGAAGCCCTATGACCCTGTTAACTCTATTTAAGGCATTAAGTGAAGACATTCGACTTCAGATGGTGTTGTTGCTTTCAAAGAAGGATTTTTGTGTGTGCGAACTGACGGAACTTTTGAACATCAGTCAGCCGCGGGCGTCCAAGCATTTGATTTATTTGAAAAACTTGAATATTTTAAAAACGTACAAAGACCAAAAGTATAATTTTTATACCATCAACCGTGACCTTGATATGATTGATGACATTGTACGGGTGCTTAAGAAACACGAAAGCGATTATCAGGAATTGCTTGCTAAAGTGGATACTGTTTGTCGGTGCATGATGGAATTTGAAGAAAGCAATGGATGATTTATCGATTAAAGAAGCGCGCTTGATGCTTAGTAGCGCGCTCATGGTTTCCAGTGGTGTGCTCGCTATCGCAATAAGTCTTCACACTGTCCTTATAAATTATTTATCACCACATGTTGAACGTTTCGTGCCGATTGCAGAGTCAATCCTATTCATCATCATAGCCTTGGGCAGTGTCATCGCAGTCCTTGCGTTTGCGTTTGACGCCCTTTCTAAAGTGAAAGGGCATTATCATTATGGTGCGCTTTTTATAAAAATTTTTGCGCTTGCCTTATTTTGGTATCAAGTTGAAACGCGGATTCACTGGATGTCTTTTTTGATAATTTTTGTGCTTATGATCAGTGCGTTCATGCTTGAATATGCAGGGTATCGCGCAGTTCGTTCCTTATCAGAGGACACGATTGCCTTAAAGGTTAAATCAAATGCCCGACCCCTTGAACAGACGGTGCGCCCCAAGTATGTAGAAGGCATGCGGTATTTAAGACGCATTGACGTTTTCATGGCTGCCATAGTCCTTTATACACTGATGTTTGAGACGCACACATGGCTATTCAGTGTTTTTGTTTTTTTGGTGACCGCATATGCGCTTTTTCACTATTCGGTTATGATGCGAAGAATAGGGTTTTACCGGCGATTTATCGTTTTTAGCAGTATACTTTGCTTGATAGGATTGTTAAGTGAGCGCATCATTGCGCATGTAACGGTAAATGAATTTTTATTGTTGCGCATGGTGTTATGGTTCATTGTGCTAAGCCCTCTCATCGTGATGAATATCAGCATTCACATTACGTTTAAAAATCATAATTTATATCAAAAGGTGGTCACATTTCATGGAACCGATTGAACTGAGAATACCCAGTGAACATCATGAGCGAAGCATCAAAGCATTTATCAATCATATGCGTCCGATACGCACTGCAATTATTGGTGGGAACGGGGTTGAGAAGCTCCCTTTTGACACATGGATTGAAAATACCCGCGACCAGCGAAAAGGGGTCGCGCTTCCAAAAGGCTTAACGGCCAATACTACATTGCTTGCTTTTCACGGTAGAACAATGATCGGCATTGTCAATATTCGTCATGAACTCAATAAAATGCTTAAACGCCACTACGGACAACTGGGGATGACGATTCATCCTGATTACCGCGGCAAAGGTCTTGGAAATGAAACCTTAAAAGCAGTTAAAACATATGTAAAATCGACCCTTAACCTTGATGAACTTTTCATCGTCGTGCCAAGTGACAAACCTGCCATGCGTGCCATTGTTGAGAAAAACGATGGAAAAATGGTTGATGTAAAAAAGGGCACATTTAAAAAACTTTATCGTTATACACTCCATCTATAGATTCTGGTCACCCAGAGTCTTTTTTTATTCACGCATTTTCAATATCTGCTATAATGAATGAAACCAACCGCTTGATGAAACGGAGGGGAAATACATGCACTTTATAGTCGCATTCAGTCTATTGATTGTTTATTACGGTGTATCGATGGGGCTTTTATCTGCATTAATTAAAGCGACCCCTCTTGATAATGAGTGGGCAAGGAAAACACAGCACATCGCCGTGGCTCTAAGTGTGATTGTCTATTACTATTTGTTCAGTACATGGCAACGCGCGACAATTGCGGCGTTATTGCTCATTCCTTTGGCTAATGCAGCGTTATATGCAATGGAGCGCACTAAACTTTATCACTATTTGTTTGTCGAGCGTAAGACACGCAGTGAATATAAAACTTCAATGATACTTGGTCAATTGACGCTGGTGACATTATTTATATTGTTTTGGGGAATCTTACCCGGTGCACGGATCACCATTGTCATCATAAGCGCGCTCGCTTGGGGTCTTGGTGATGCGGTGGCGGCACTTGCAGGCAAACGATACGGGACCCATAAGGTTGCCATCCCCGGCGCCGATGCTAAGAAATCAGTAGAAGGCAGTCTGTCAATGTTTTTCATTATTTTTCCATTCATGTTGTTATTGTTGCTTGTGCTTACGTCCATGGTCTGGTGGTTTGCGCTTGTGAGCGCTTTATTAACAAGTGCGTTAGGCGTCATTGTTGAAGTAATCAGTAAGCATGGTTATGATACGTTCACATTGCCAGTGTCGATGGCAAGCCTGTTATATGGCTTAATGCATGTGGCGTTATGGATAGGGGGCATGTAAATGAACAAAGACAAGCGTACGCGCACATTAAAACTTTCGATATTGTTTAGCAGCTTTGGCCCCTTTACAACATTGATTGCACTTTTGATGAACACAACGATGACACAGTTTGCGGATTTTACCCGTCGCACGGGTGAATTGGTTGTCCTTATTTTAGCACTGATAGTCTTTAGGCTTTTGAACCGTGATACCATCACTGATGAGAAAAAACGGTCACTACGCCGGATTATCTATATGGCAGTGGCAGTGGTGTTACTCTTAAGCGGCGTCTTGCTTGTTGGGATGAGCATCCAAAGCGTTTTAGACCCAGTGATTCCTTCAGGAAATGTGTGGCTTGGACTCACCATTGCCGGTTTGGGTGTGTTTTTCAATGGGTTCTTTTGGTTTCGTTACCGGCATTTCAACGCGCAGGCAAACAATACCGTCATGCATACACAAAGTCGCTTATACAAGGCCAAAACCATCGTGGATATATCGGTGGTTGTTGCGTTTGTAAGTGTTCTAATGTTTCCTGATCAATGGGTCAGTTATTGGATCGATTTAGGTGTTACTGTGGTAATTTCTGTATATTTGTTATATAGAAGCATTCGCATGATGCACGAAAGCGTTTCGCAATAAAAAAAGAAGAAGCCACCAAAGCGGTGGCTTCCTTTATAGGGGACAGGGGGAATGAAGGGTTTAAACAGTAAAGACGTTACCGAATAAAGCATTGAGAACAACCAGTGTGACAACACCAGCCGCCCACGCTGCGGTAGTAGCACCTGACCAGAACTTAAGCTGTTCCTTAGGTGCGGTAATGCCAATGGTACGGTTAACAACGTGGAAGTAAGAGTCATTGAAGTAACCGAAGAATACGGAACCGACCATTGCACCCAGTGCACCGAATATTGGGTTAAGCCCGAGTGGGACAATGATTGGTGCAGCAATGACAGATGCAGTAATGATGGATACTGTGCCTGAACCTTGGATGAAACGCACAATCGTAGAAATCAAGATTGGTACCAAGATAGCAGGGATACCCCAGTTCGCGATGTTTTCAGCAATGGTATCACCAACGCCCGTTACATCAATAACGTTTCCGAGTGCGCCACCAGCACCGGTAACAAGTAAAATCATACCCGCTGATTTGACGCCTTCTTCCATATGATCAAGTGCTTCTTTTCTTTCCATGTCATAGCCAAGACCATAAATGGCAATAATGACACCAATCGCGACCGCTGGAATTGGTGAACCAAGGAAACCGATGGTCTGGAACAACCAATTTGGCAGTGACTCATCAAAAGCAGTAGTGAGCACTTGTTGAAGGACAATCAAAATAATTGGAACCAAGATTGGCGCAAAGGCAAGCAATGGATGTGGTAGTTTTTGTGAAGGTTCTTCGTTAATGTCAAAATCCATAAATTCCTTGTTCGCCACTT
>LFCJ01004205.1_pt1 | contig 10554 bp, 13 predicted proteins | sample 643141 | NCBI WGS metagenome assembly LFCJ01 (sample SAMN03766243, study PRJNA286221) | soda lake metagenome | biome: soda lake; feature: Kulunda steppe; material: water; isolation source: sample B1-Br-g2 brine of Lake Bitter-1 | place: Russia: Kulunda steppe | collected 2010-07 | reverse complement strand
TGTGTGTGTGTGTGTGTGTGTGTGCACGCGCGCGTGTGGGACTGGCATGCCCCAAGAGGCTGGCAGAAACGGGTGCCCATGGATGGCGTTTTTGGCCGGGAGCGTCTTCATGCTAACATCCGTGATGCGGTACGGTGGGCTGCTTGGTGGGGACAAAAGACGGCTACGATCGGACGTGTGGCACGCTTTGCGTGACCGGGAGGACAAGGATGTGCGCAGCATGCCTGCCCATGCAAGGGTGCGCGTCCTCTCAGACCCCTCCTCCTCTTTCGTTCAGACATTACACTTCATGCAGGGGGCCCAAGGAAGGCAGGGCATCGCACGGCCAGCAAGCCAAGGGATTGGGCACTTGGAGGGCCCTGCTGAGGGGGCACCACCAGCTCTCCATCTCGGTCCTGGCTGGATTCATCGGCATATGAATCATCCCTGTGCACTTGGGCCTGGTGCACGTGCGCCGGGGTGCGTGGTGAGTCGTGCGTGGTGCGCACACTTGGTGTGTAGTGCACATGCTTTGGAGTACATGTTGCACATGCGTTGAGGTTTGCTGCACCTGCGCAAGGGAGATGGCCGCTGAGAGTGCGCGTGGCATTCCAGGCACGGGGGCGGACCTGGATTGTCAGCCATCAGCCGCCGCCTCAGTGGGGACAAGCCGCCCGTGCATGAGTGCACTCGATGCATGGCGATGCATGGCTGCGCACGTGCAAATGCGGCTGTGGCGTCCACGTTCCATAAGGGCTCTGTGGTGCTTTGGCATGGGCCCCTCCCATAGGCCCGCCCACTGTCTTCATGAGCACTCGTTCCCTGACGCTGATGATCCTACCATCACACCATGCCCCTCGCACCATGTCCTGGGCAGACACACGCGCCGCCTGCATGCCGAGCGCATGCAGGGTGGGCCGGTGCGCTGGCGCAAGGCGCAGCAGGTAGCCGATATGGTAGGCAAGGGTACTCCCCTCGATGGCGGCGTGGCACCATGGGTAGCAGCGCACAAACGCGCGCAGCAGCGGGCGGCGCACACGGCCTGCCCAGGAGGAGGGCTGCTGCGGCGCAAGGGGTTGAAGGCAGCCAATCACAGGGATCCAATCACCACTGAATCCAACACAGGGATCCAATCAGCGCTGGCTTGGAGCAGTACCGTCAGCCAATGTATACTTGCCAGGGGGCCAAGGGAGGGCACACATGTCCCAGGATGCCCACAACCACAAACAAGTGAGGGTGGGGCGCTGGTCAGGGGCACAGGCGCACTACCCCGTGCAGGGAAGCAGAGCTGCTCACACCCCGCATCACGAGCACCAGCAGCACCGGACGGCGCCACGAAATGGCAGGTACCACATCATGATTGCGTGACCATCTCCAGGCAATGGCATAAGGGGCCTGGCTTCCAAGCAGACGCACAGGCGTCCCGCAAAACACCATGATTGCCTGGTGGAACACGATGAACGACCAGGCCGTTGCAACGGTAGCTGTGAGGGTGATGCTGCAGCATCATTTTGCCCCTATGCTATTATTATGTACAAGTTGGAAGAGACTTGGTAGTAGCGAGCGCACTGCGTAGATCATGGGGTGATCGCACTGACATGCGCAGATCACGAGGTGATCGCACTGACAACCGCCTCAATCAGCTTATTGGACAGCCAAGGGACTCTGGCGTTTGGCAGATAATAGGGTTTGTAACAGGGTGGGCAGGCAAGCACAAGGAGGAGGCAAACAGGAGTGCATGGGCCCCTACCTGCTGGTCCGTGCCCCCCCTGCCTGCCTGCAGTGCACCGCTGCGCAGCGCCAGGCCCAGGACGCCCTGTCCAGCGTGCAGCTTGTAGAGCTGGCCGGCCTTTGCGCGCAGATAAGGCAGCATGACCTGCATGTGGCGGCAGTAGGACAAGCACGAGGTGAAGGAGGTTGGTGTGCACGTGGAAGGGCAGGCTTTTGGCCGAAGGATGGGCTCGTGGCCCGTGATCCTGTGGGCAGGTGTGAGAGAAAAAGAGAGGAGGGAGGGAAAGAGAACAGGGAAGCTCGTGGCTTGGCAGCCATCGCATCCCTCACCTCCAACGCAAGCCCAAGCCGTCTCTGGCGCTGGCTTATGCCTTCCCCTTCAGTTGCATCCGTTGGGGGCCGTGTGCGTGGATCCCCAGCTGAGGACTTTGGAATCCTGCGCCTGCACAGACCGTACAGGCCCTCCGCAAAGGTGGCATCCGCTGTGTGGAGGCTGTGCCAATCCAGCAGAAACGACACCACAGTCAGCACCTCATCTTCGTACTGAAGCAGCCGATGCACCCAGGTGCGACGCTGGGACAAGACCTGGGGGCGCAAGAGGGCAGGAGGCGCCTCAGTGCTGGTGCTTAGCGTATGGGGTGCGGGGGGTCTCCTGGCTGCACACACTCCTCAAATCATTGCGCATGCCGCGGCCAAAACAGTGGAGCAGGTGCAAGGAGCAGCAACCTTCCGGCTGTGATCCGAACGGCCCATGGATTCCACAGACAGGAGCGTAGGTGAGAAGGTCACTGTGATGGATCAAAAGCCTGGGGCCAAGCTCATGGTAGCATGTTGATGTTCATCACTTACGGACAGCGTGTACACCACAGCAGACTTCAGGCTGGGAACGATCCGGTCCGCAGCGATCACTGTAGGTAGCACAGGTGATTGAAGCATTTACATTGCAGGCGCGGTGGGCTCCATGCTTTACGTAAGACAGTCATTCAGCACTTTTACCTTCAAAGTAGGTAGGTGTAGCTGCAGCATCTCCCCCCAGGTTCACAAAGCTCATAGCTGCATTCAATTGGCTCTAATGCCTATGCACAGACTGCATCCAACTTCATCTAAATGAGTCAGAGGAAAAATCAACAAAAGCTTTTAAATGTATTTTTTGCCCCAATTGTGTTAAGACGTGTCAAATTTTCCTTGCATTCAAAGTAATGTCTATCTACCCTTTGTGAGCATTCGGATCACTTGATTGAGAGCGATTGAGCGTTAAGGCCAATATAGAGCGTTAAGGCCACGATATTGAATGTTTATATTCTCGTTGTTGAGGCTTTTTCTTGCATGCTGGCATGCCTATTCAGACTTTCCTTGATTCCATTCATCTCAGGGTTGCCACAATCAGAGGTTCGCCACAATCAGAGGCTCGCCACAATCAGAGTGAAAACATTTTGCAGGCTGATATGCAGTTGAGCACGAGGTCTCATGATTTTTGGTCCATCTGAGCCATGGAGAGTTCAGCACACTCCCACGTCCTCAAACATAACCTGCTGAATTGTGAACCCGTTCACCTCAATGTTTTTGTGGTTTATCATGCATTTCTGGGAGCCTTCCTCAAGAGCAAGATAGTAATCAATGACTTACCCCACCAGTGTTGCGCTCCACTTACAACCAGGGCCTTGGTGATGCGGTCTCCTTGTACTCTTCCAAAATACATGCTCCTTGACCTCCGAGGTGATGATGTCATTCGCACGATGTCATTCGCAGCACCCCCATGATGTCATTCGCAGCGCGGCTCGATTTAGACTCCGTGTTCACATTCTTTGCTATGAGACAGCCACATTGAATTACACGTCATCCCCAAATTGCTATGAGACAGCCACTTAGAATCACACATGATCCCCAAATGGACTGCGGAGTTCATAGAGGCGTGTGAGGGTCTGTGCGTGTCAGATAGGTCTACCAATTGCGTTAAAGCCGCAACCCCCCTTCCGCTACGAGACTTCGTGGTTGATCTGCATGAGTAATTGCGTGCGTTATGGAGGGAATTGGATGGCGCAGACTCTAGGAGCCAAGCACTGCGCGGGGCCCTCCCCATTGCTGCCTAGATACCTACCGCTGGAACTGGATAGGCATGTGCTTCGTTTTTGCTTGCGTGCCCATACCCTGAGAGTTGAGACTGGCTGTTGGCAAATTCACAATAGGCACTGTGACAAATGTGAATGAATCCTGTGTCCAGGATGAAAGACATGTCGTTCAAGGATAATAAAGTTTTTTAATGCCCTTGAGCAACACGTCCTTTTCCACTGCACCCATCCACACGTTGTCTCTCTCCGAAGGACTAATGCTTCCCTTTATTTCTTCCGCAGGCTTAAACAATGTGTCTGCTTTTCTGGGCCAGGAAAACAATAAGCTATATTTCTTCCTGAATGCACTGATAGTTTTTTATGAGCAGGCTAGCAGTCGCACTTCTTGACTGAAGGCCTTTTTCTTGTTACCCTTGTAACCCTTGTAACCCTTACTGCCCTTGCTTGGAAATGTGCTAATCGAGAAGGAAATTCGCAGAACAATTTGCTGATTTCCCTGGGATTGATAGAGTTCACGGTGGAGACACAGGAGTTTTTTACTTTGACAACATCAGTGCTGAGGATGTGAAATTGTTTCTCTTGAAGCAGAAGTTCAAAACACTTTTTTTCTTTCTGAGACTAAGGATATTTTTTGTCTGGCTGGCAGCGCCTAGCAAGCCCAGCAGTCAACCCATCTGGTTGAAGTTCTAAACCTCACAGTTAGAATAAGTTAGAATAACATGTTCCTCCCGAATTGCGACCGGTGTGAAGCAAATGGTGATATCCAGGATGAGCAACATGCTATCTTTCATTGCACCGTGCAACCGTGTGCCGCTGGTCTGTCCACAGGAAATATGCCCGCCTGTTCTCTCAGACAGGATCTCTTGACGTGTCAGCTTTTTAAATCTGAACAGCATTAACTTTCTTTTTTCTAAATGATTTGCTTGCATTCTATGAGCAGGCTAGCCATTGCACTCCTTGACTCAAGGCCTTTGTAACGGTCTGACAGACCTGGCCAAGAAGGTCTGACCAACTCCGGAGGCGGATGCCACTTTGGCACCTTCCTACAGAAGGGGGGGGACTAACACCCCAACCTTTTGAAGGGGGGGGGCTCACACCCCAACCCTTTGAAGGGGGGGGACTTGCACCCCAACCCTTTAGGCCCTTCACGGCTGGCACCTGTTAGCAATTGCAACCTCCTGTTGCCATGATCGTACCCTTACAGCCTTGTCCTTGCAATCCTTGTTATCCAATCAGCCTACAGCCAGGCTAGCAGTTAACCCTTATGGTGCTCGCACTAGTTGCTAAATCTTTCCTGCTGATGAGCCTTGTCAAGCAACGGGTCCTGACTCAATGTTAGTGAACAACATAGACCCGGTATTTATCAACATTCCGACTGATCGACATGAGCATTCTTTCACCTTCAAAACAGTCACCATGTCTAAGAAAAGTTTACCATTACGATTCCTGTAACAAGACATTGTATACATCAGTGCTTGCAAAGCTAACACTGACACATCGCTCTGCATATCTTGCATGCACACATTTCCCTGCGTGCCTAGCATGCACACATCGCATCGCAGTACCAGACAAGAGTATCTTAAGCACGCTCAAAGCATGACAGGTCCGAAACACTGCGCATCCAAAACACAAAATCAAAATAAAGTGTGCCAACTACATCTCTCCCAGTCCCTGACAGCACTGGTTCAGACAAAGTGTGTCCATCTCACTTGTCAGTCCATTATCTGCCTCCCACCTTCCAATCGTGCGGCTTCTGCACCTTGACAGCCAGCATACAACATTGATCTGCTGATAAGAATCAGGGCTATGGCGCTGTCGTTGCAGCTGGTCAGGCAGCTTGAGCAAGGAAGCAAGATAGCAACATCGCCATGCACCCAGCTCACGATCTGAAGGCGCCACCTGAGAAACTGCTGGGTCTGGTGCACAGTGGTCACCTCAATATTGCCCTGCAGGAGCAACAAGGGAAGAACAAGGCCTCCATGAGTCTGTGCAGCTGCTGCAGTGTAGTCTGGGCGAGGCATGCTTGCTTGCTTGCTTGCACAAACGCCCACTCAGGTCTTGGGGCTGTACAGGCCTTGCTTGCTTGCGCGCACAGTAAATAATTGCTTGGGGCAATGCATGCCTTGCTTACTTGTGCACACACCAAACCAGTTCTTGGGGCAACGCATGCCTTGCTTGCTTGTGCACACGCTAAATCAGTTCTCGGGGCAACGCATGCCTTGCTTGTGCACATGCGCATCACCAGCTCAGAAGAGCCAAGGCATATCTTGCCCCAAGAGACAAGTGGACACATCTCAGCAGCGCCTGCATGGTCCCTAAGCATCCACCCCCCCCCCCTCCAACAGCAAGACAAGACACCAGGATCCCCAGCCAAGATCGGCAGCACAATGTCAGGCAAAATATGCAAGGAAGGTAGTGAGGGTAGAAGGTGTGAGGTCTAGGCACGCCTTTTAGCTCCACCAACTCTCTGAACCCGCGCTCACCGCCCGCCTCCTTGCCGCGCCTCAAATGCCTGCATTTCAAGCCTACCCCCTTACCCTGCACCTTGCCACCCCTGAAGCCCAAAGCCCTCTGAGCCTCCCTCCTCTGGCCTCCTCTCTCATACACCCTCCCGCCCCACACCCTGCACACACTCACCTCCCATGACATCCTGAGCTGCCGCGAGGCCAGCTGCTGCCTGGGGCGCCGCCTCCACATGTTCCTGCACCCCCTCAAGCGCGCGTCCCAGTGCGCCCTCCGCCGCCTGCCCTGCCCCTTCCACCGCCTCCCCCGCCGCCTCCTCTGCCTTGTCGCCCACCCCGCTGCTGCTCGCCACGACAGCTGCGTAGCTTGCAGCAGGCTGCCCCTGGGCGGCGTGGGCCTCTACAGCCTCGGCCCCGTTCCCTGCAGCCTCTTCCAGCGCCTCCCTGGCGCCTGCTCCTGCAGGAATACTGCCCGGTTCGGGGGCCGCGCCCCCAAACTGGCCGGCGCGAGCCTCCGCCTGGGGGCTCACTGCGCGACGTGCCGTCGCTGCCTTGCTCAGCTTGCCTGCCCCCCCTGCTGACGCCGTTGCTGGCGTGCGCTGGCTGGCTGCGCGGTGGAAGCTGGGCTTGTTGCGCCCCGCCGCCCCTGCCGGCACCCAGGCGCCTGACGCCGACTGCAGCAGGCCCTTGTTATCCACGGTTCCTGACTCAGCAGCCTTGTTGGCCACCGCCATGGCACTCTCCAGGTGGCGCGACTTCACCTCCATCTTCTCTGGGCCTAGCGCACGCTCACGTGCGCGTGCAGCCCTGTAAGCCTCCGCCTGCTCCTGCCGCTCTGCCTCCGCAATTGCAGCCGCCTTCTCCTTCGCAGCCCGGTACTCTGCAGCGCGCCGCTCTGCACGCGCACGCACGTGTGAGGGCATGCCCATGAAGGCGCATGCATGCACACTCAAAGGGGCGTAGTCAGGGCACCCGTGCCGCGACGTAGGCACATGCTAGTGCCATGCCCTTGCATACGTGCGCGCTTGGGGTTGGCAAATGCAGGCGCGTGCGCGCTGCTGCTACTCAGAGGGACATGCATGTGTGCCACCCCTGCCACAAGACGCCCTAGCAGAAGCCCCGCTCATTCACAGCCCTTTCTAGCGCTGCAGGCAGGCTGCCAGCACATCACACCTGCAGCCGCCTTGGTCTCACGCTCCTTGGCCTCCGCCTTGGCCTTGGCGGCCTTGGCCTTGGCCTCCAGCCGCGCCTCCTCTGCAGCCCTGCACGCCATGCATGCAAGCAGCAGCTAGAGGCTGGTAGAAGCCATGCAGCACAGTGCACAACAGCGCGCACTGAGCAAGGGCACCGAGCGAGCGGCACACAGTGGCCCCGTGGCTGCCGGCTTAATAGATGGAGGGGGTATAAGCCCACTGCGCACAAAGAGCGCGCCCCTGGAGAGGGTTTGCACCATATGGCATAAGAGGGGGCGGCTCAAGAGTTGTACTCTGGAAGGCCCCTGGAGGGGGCGCAATGGATCCGTTCCAGAATGGTGTGGCCAGCAGTGACCAGCACGCCCGGCAGTCATTCCCTCTGAATGAAGGACAGTGAGCTTCGACAAGAGCAGATAGCGCCACGCAGAGTCAGCCCCCACCTTGCTTCCCTTGCTGCCTTCTCTCCAGCCGCCTTCAGCTCAGCGGCCTTGATGCGATCCGCCTCAAGCTTAGCCGCCTTCTCTGCCTTCTCGCGCTGGACTGCTGCCCTGCTCTCCGCTGCCTTGGCCTCGGCTGAAGATGTTTGCAGCACACATTGCACACATTTCAGACAGACACTGGAAATGCATGCATGTCCATGGGTGCGTGCTCATGTGTCTGTGTCTGGGGAGACACGGTATCTATGCACGCCTGTGGGAACGCACGAAAAGGATTAAGGGGAAGTACAACTCCAAAATCCGAGCAAACACGCGTACAAAACGGTTGCGCTGCAGCAAAAGCAGGTATTGAAGCCACCTGCTGACGACCCAGGGCAGGATGTCAGGGCTTTGTGTGTGCCATGCTCGCCTCCTTCTATCTCACCTATCTCCTTTGCCTTGGCTGCGTTCTCAGCGGCCTTGGCTTTCACGGCATCCAGGTGCTGCGCCTCTGCCGTCGCCCTCGCATCCTCCAAGGAATAGTGAGAAGAGGGGCTGCGATTGGGCTTGCTGCCAGTCGCAGGGGCCGCGCCAACGCGGCCGGATTGGCTGAAAGCAAGGAGTGGGCGTGTTGTGGTGACCGCGGCGATGCCCATGCAGGTGGCAAAGGTGGGCATGAAGTTGGAGGCTCCTGGCGCTAGCTCCTGCCCAGTCCAGTGCTTGTGCATGGTGGGCATGGTGTGGTGGCTGTGACAAAGCCCTTTCAGGCGGCCAGCAAGGCTGTGTGACCTCAATTTGATCGCTGTGAGGATGGCACCCACCCAGGACTGCCACGCAGCCTTCTTATGCTCTGCAGCCGATCAATAAAGCGTCACACCCAGAGCTTCTCCTTGAACACTTAGCAAGCAGGCCAATCTGCTTGCAAACACCCTTTCTTACACCCTGGGTCCCCTGAGCGTACCAGCAAAAGGAGTTCCAACTCCACAAGTGCGTGTTGACGAAGTGTTCAAAAAGCTTGAGTGCATAATGTGCATGTGCATGTGTGTGCATGTGTGTGTGCCAGTGAGCCTTTGCACATGCAAACATGTAAGCCATTGGGCGCCCGCCATAGCTGTGTGTGGAGCGCACCCACCTGCGAGAAATGCTAGCTTGTTTCTCTGTTTGTTTGTCTCCTTGCAAGTTGTTAGAGAGGGAATGGGATAGCTTGCCTGCGTCACCTGTACAAGCACCAAAAACAGCCCAAAGCGCAGATGAATGAATTGCTGCTCAGTAAATCGTGTAGACTGACCCAAACCATGTACAGGAGGGGCTGGTTGCATGGACAGCTGCCTCACCAGGCATTAAGGTGTGAATTGTACTTATACCCTGACATTTGCGCCTGCTAACATCATTGCTGGATTCATAAGAAGTTTCTCTATGGTGCTGTAATTGCCATGGGCATAGGCAAGGTCACTAGCAAATCCACTATCACCTCATGGAGTGAGCTAAGGCCATTGACCCCACCGAAGACCAGGTCCGAGAATGGCCCCAATAAATCCCTCCTTTTCAAATTTAGAACCCTGATTACGCTGCTTGCCGGTCAAATACCGCCTCTGCTTATCGAGCGATGCAATCATGCGCAGTTATCATGCGCAGGGCATAACCGCTGACAAGTTGTCACTCGTGTAAATCTAGCTGGCGTCAGTTGGCTGATGCAGCTTACTTCTGGTAACAGCCCTTTACTAAGCCCTTTCATAGTCAGGCGGTAGTCTTACCCTCATAGCAATGGTTTTACCTTGTGCTGCCTGAATGAGTGCCGACTGTCAATGGCCAAGATGACAGATAAAATCCTTGTGAGCGCTTCATGATTGACTTACCAGTCCTGGATGTGCCATGCGGGACCTCTGGTGCAGCTTCAATCTCACAGGTTTGATTCAAGGCCTCCTGCCCTGCATCTGCACCTGCGTCAGCCAGCTGCACGCCCTGGGCTGCAGCATCTTGAGCTGCAGCAGTCACCTCACCATATTCATTCTTAGCTGCTTGCACAGCTTCATTTGCTGCTCCTGGAAGTCAAGGGAGAGAAAGGCATGCAAGCAGGCATTGGTGTCCCCCGATATTTGAGTGTGAAGCTCAATGGAAGCGACACGTAGCTTTTCCACGTACAGCCAGTTTTCATAACTTCCGAAAAGGCCTCACGCAGTATCATATGCATGCGGTAGTCATGTCTAGAGAAACACAGCTTGCAGAACAGGTTGGCAGTGTCTCACCTGTCGCTTCCCCGGCTTGCGCCTGCACTTGTACATGTACGCCCTCAGAATCCACTACACCCTCCGCCTTATTTCTCTGGCTCTCGGCCCGCTTGATGGTTGAGGATGCGGACCGCTTTGGAGGAGGTGGCTTTTTGACCTGCTCATCGAGCTGCGAAACGCAGTTTCCCATTTTTTTCGAATCTCTCGCATCATGGCAGCTTCAAGTAAAGACATGCAACTCAAACGATCTCAAAGTGGCGATCTCAAGTTGAGTAAATGCCAGTGAATTGATGCGTGGTTAAACACACAAAATCGTGCCACAGTGAAGTGGGATGGCCACGCCCAGAGTGCTGAACGTGAATGTTGGTGTGCTTGGACATGTGGACTCTGGAAAGACGAGCCTTGGTATGTCGTTCTTTGTACATGCATATGTATGCGCGTGCGCACGCATACATACACACACACGCAGGCACACA
>LFCJ01004203.1_pt1 | contig 10555 bp, 18 predicted proteins | sample 643141 | NCBI WGS metagenome assembly LFCJ01 (sample SAMN03766243, study PRJNA286221) | soda lake metagenome | biome: soda lake; feature: Kulunda steppe; material: water; isolation source: sample B1-Br-g2 brine of Lake Bitter-1 | place: Russia: Kulunda steppe | collected 2010-07 | reverse complement strand
CTCGCGGCGATTGCCGAGGGCCAGCAAACGGTATGAATGCTTGGCAGCCAAGGTGCTTATGTTCCTTGGCCCAAAAGGGATGAAAGGTTTTCGACCGGCTAAGCTGCCCTCGTTCGGCAGATACAGCCTTAACCTTAAACCAAAAGGGATGGCGGCTGTGGACTTGGGAGGCTGTCCGTTGACCATGGTGAGCAGGGTCATAATGCTACCTTGCCTGGATGGGTGAAAGGGGGGGAAGCTGATTTCAAATGTCCCTGCATGCCAGATGTGCAAGCAGAAGAGAGCTTGCTGGGTGTTTGATGGGTGTTTGTTGAGGTTTTGGCTGACGGTCAACCCTAAACTGTAATCATTGATGGAGGATTGTTGAGGTGGTGACGCGGAAGAGGAGGATAAGCGACCGACTGATATTGGCTTTTGAGTGCCATGAACATTTATCGAAACTAAACCCTAACCGTAACCCCTAACCCTAAATTAGGTTACATAGCTGTTATGGTGGGGGCCTGCCTTTTCAGGACGGGTTCCTTTCCTTAATGCATGCAGACCAGCCCTGGTCTTGCGTAGTCTTTTATTTTTCTTTTCATAGCTGTACCTCAGACCAGGGAGTGAGTGTGATTGAGAACCAAAACTCATTTCAACTTCCTAACTTTTTGTCAGATTTGGTTTCAATCTTTGATGCTGGTTTAGCCTTGCTTCACCAGCAATTAATCAGCCGTTTAATCGGGCTGTAAACCTTTTGCAAAGCAATAGAAAGAACTTCAGACATCGAAACCCGCAAAGTCAAAATTCCACTCCATCAGGGAAGCCATCATCAACCCACGGTCTCTCAACACAGTAGCCCACGGTCACGTAACACAGTACAGGGGCCGTCTACTCAAAGCGCTGGGGCCCTGCAAATGGCATGGCCCGGACATGACATACAAAAAGATTCTTGAAGCGAGTGGTGTGTGTGTGCGTGAGTTAACATATGAGTGCGCGTGGAGAGTGCAAGCATGTGTGTGTGTTTGTGTGCGCGAGTGTGTGCACACGTGTGCAAACGAATGTGCTTGTGTTTGTGTCAGCGAGTGTGCATTGCATGTACACGTGCATGTACATTTACATGTGGGTGATGAGTGCATGTGTGTGTATGCGTGCGTGCGTGCGTGCGTGTGTTTGTGTGTGCGCGTGTGTGCACGCGCGTGCGAATGAATGCACATGTGTTTGTGTCAGCGAGTGTGCATTGCATGTACACGTGCATGTACATTTACATGTGGGTGATGAGTGCATGTGTGTGTATGCGTGCGTGCGTGCGTGCGTGTGTTTGTGTGTGCCAGTGTGTGCATGCGCGTTCGAATGAATGCGCTTGTGTTTGTGTCAGCGAGCGTGCATTGCATGTGCATATATGCGTGCGTGCGTGCGTGCGTGAGTTGGGTGTATGCGTGCGTGTGTGTTTGTGTGCGCGAGTGTGTGCACGCGCGTGCGAATGAATGCGCTTGTGTTTGTGTCAGCGAGTGTGCATTGCATGTGCTCGAGCATGTACATTTACATGTGGGTGAGGAGTGCATGTGTGTGTATGCGTGCGTGCGTGCGTGAGTGTTTGTGTGCGAGTGTGTGCACATGCGTGCGAATGAATGCGCTTGTGTTTGTGTCAGTGAGTGTGCATTGCATATGCATGTGCATGTACATTTACATGAGGATGAGGAGTGCATGTGTGTGTATGCGTGCGTGCGTGCGTGCGTGTGTGCGTTTGTGTGCGCGAGTGTGTGCACGCGCGTTCGAATGAATGCGCGAGTGTGTGCACGCGCGTTCGAATGAATGCGCTTGTGTTTGTGTCAGCGAGTTTGCATTGCATATGCAAGTGCATGTACATTTACATGTGGGTGATGAGTGCATGTGTGTGTATGCGTGCGTGAGTGTGTGTGCGTGTGCGTGAGTGTGTGCGCGCGCATGCGTGCGTGCGTGTGTGTGTGTGTGCATGCGTGTGCGTGCGTGAGTGCGTGTGTGCGTGTGTGTGTGTGCGCGCGTGCGCGCGTGCATGTGCGTGTGTGTGCGCATGCGTTCAAACGAGAACGAAACAAAACATTCCTTCCCCAGAAATTGGTGCGTGTAGAGTCTATGTGTGTGAGCAGATTTGTATGCGTATGCAATTGCATGCAACGCAGCTGTAAGGTTTAGGTTTAGGTTTAAGGCCAAGGCTGTCTCTGCCGAACGAGGGCAGCTTAGCCAGTCATAAGCCTCCGATGAGGTTTGAACCCCGATCCTACAAGTTGCGAGGATGGACAGTGACTACCCAAGGTAAGGTAAGGGTTTCACACAACGCAGCTGTAAGGTATGTCAGGTTGAAGAGAACTTGGTATAATTCACCAAGGTGAGGAGGTGTAGAGCAGCATGCCTGTACCTTGATGAGGAGGGAACTCAGCCTTTACTCTTCTCTGGCTCTGTTCTTGGTGGTGCATGCGTCCTGCATGTGTACATGTGCATGAACACTTGTGCGTACATGAACATACATACAACAAGGGTTTGTAAAGCTGCCCTGGCAGGGGTGCACGTGAGCTGTGGTAGCCAGGTTGAACAAAAAAGCACCTATCCCAGTCGCAACAATAAAAGTACCTACCCCAGTAGCATTTCCAGCCTCTGCATGCTGCCCCTCATCTCCTGCATGCTGCCCCTCATCTCCAGCTCGAATCTGTCCTGCTTTTTCTCCAATTCACTGAATCGCTTGTCCTGCTCCCTCTCCAATTCATTGAATCGCTTCTCAATCTTTGTCTCCAAACTGCCAAGTTTGGTCTCCAAACTTCCCTTCTGAGCTTGGGTTATGACAGTTGTGCCCGTCCAGCCAAGGGCGGTAGCTCCCCCAGCAATGCTTAATGCTGATTGCCAAGACACAGCGAGTCGAGGCAGCTCTGAAAGCTGCTCAGAAGAGAAGCTTGAGGAAAAACGCCGTGCCATACTTCTATGATATACAATTAGGTGTATCTTGTGGTGTAGTTTGATCAGAAGTCGCTGCGGAAAGGGCGATGATCCGTGACGAAATCACCCCGGATACAAGTAACTCACACACTGCAGTGGCACCTTATCTCATGATAAAAAACATGTGAATCAGGAGTTCTCACCTGCCGTGACGTTGCACTTAGGGTGTTGACAAATCCCACATCAAAGGTGCTCCTTTTGGATACTGCGCCTCAGAACTTAATTATTTTCTTGTTCGAATCAGTATTTTCCACTGATTAAGATTAGAGCTTAACATCGCAAACGTGTCTGGACAGCTGCAATGGGCAGACTGAAGGGAGTGGTTGTTGGGCTGGGCATGGAAGTGTCCTTCTTTTTAGCCTATCTTTGGCATTATCCTTTGGCAGAGGGGGCAGCTTTTCCTGAGCTGTCACAAGCAGACTTGCGCTCTGCTGCGCACAAGTTTCGACGATACAAGCAGGACATGAGTGAGCAGGAAGAAAGCCTCTTCACCCAAGAGAGAATAGACGGCAAGGGTCAACCTCACTTCTTCATCAAGTGTTGGAATGGCATGCAGCTGTTGTTGCAGAAGGTTCATGACAAAGGTGAGCTTTCGTGCTCGCGCAATCGTGCATGCATGCTCATGTTCTTACATGCACACATGCATGTGCATATGCGCACACACACACACGCACGCACGCACGCACGCACGCATACACATACTCTTTTGCGGTCCCACCCACAAGCAGCCTGCTTTCCCCATCCCCATACCGCAACCATCCACACGTACCTTCTCTTAACAACAGCTAGCATGCGCACGTGACACGCATGCACGCGCGTGCTTGCCCATCGCAGGCACCCCACCTACAAAGGCCTTCCCGCGCTGCAGCTGCGCCTGCTGTGCAAGCGCCACCTGGTGCACCTGCGCAAGTCCACGCACGGCCCTGTGCCGTGGCTGCTTGCGGCCTCGCAGTCCCCGCGCCTGCTGACGCTGCTGGACAGTGGAGAGGGCAGCGAGCTGCTGCACCAGTGCTACGCCTATATGACTTACGGCACAGGTGGGTGCCTGCGCCTGTGCCGGGCTTGCTTCTGGCTACCTAGAACAGGAGGACGGGGTGCTTGTGGTACAAGGAGCACAGCCTTGCCTGGCACCCAATGAGCATCAGGGGGCCTGCTTTGGGCCACCTAGGACAAAAGGACGGCGTGTTGAAGAAGCGCACAAAGCAGCGGAGCACTGTGTCTGATTGGTGGTGGCATCTGTTTTTCTGAGTGACGCGCAGGGCCAGAGGTAGAGGCCGGGGCTCCCCTCCCACCAGACACCCAACCCGAGCCTCTGGACCTAAGGCTGCCCCTCAGGGATGCCCGCAGGTGCGCACATGCATGCCCTGCAGCTTCTCACATGCATGTCCTGCAGCTGCTCACATGCACACCCTGCGGCTGCGCACATGCATGCCCTGCGGCTGCTCACAAGTGCCTTGTGGTTGCTTATGCATGACTCGCAGCTGCGCATTTCACTTGCAGCCGAGTATGTACCTTGCAGCTGCTCACATGAACTGCAGCTGCGCGCATATGCCTTGCAGCTACCCCTTAGGGAGACCTGCAGGGACATGCCTCTCTGGGGCATGCCTTTTGCCGAGGACCTCCAGGCCCAGGACCGCGTCTCTGCCGCAGCATGCTCCAAAAGCGCTCTCCCACCAACACAGACCGCTCTGCTCTGGATGAGGGTGGCTGCTGCTGCTGCTGCTGCTGCTGCTGCTGCTGCTGCTGCTGCCGACTGACTGTATCTTTGCCCTGTATGCTTCCACAGGGGTCTCCGCCAGCTGGGAGATGCTGCTGACTGTTTTGTGTGCCTTGTGTGCCCTGTGTGCTTCCACAGGGGCCTCCGCCAGCTGGGACAGCCCCACTGGGTCCCCCTGCTGCGCGTGGCGCAGTTCCTGCGGCAAACCACGCTGATCCCCAGGGTGCTGTCCAAGCTCATCACAGAGCTGAACAAGGTGCCTCTTCACACAACTACATACTTGAGTGCTCTTGACGGCCTTAGTGAGCCGATCCACGTGCTTTGGGCGGGCCATGCACTTCCGTGCAATCCACGCGTCTGTAGACGCAGTTGCAGTCGCAGCTGCACAGCTGCGCCGATGGGCAGCCAACAGAAGCGGCAGCCCTTGTGCCTTGTAGCCCCAATCTGGCTATGACTCATCTCTGTTGATGCTCATGAGCCTGATGGACGACCCATATCCTGTGGTTTGCGTGGCTTTTATTGCTATCCTCTCCTCAAAAGGTAGTGCCCACAAGCTCATGCCACTTTTGTCATGCAAATAGGACGTACTGCTCTGGTACTGAAAGGCTGAGGGAAGGCATGTGGCAATCTTGCTCATCTGTGTGCACGCCCAGGCTCCTGGCGCGGCAATGGTTCAGCGCTGTGTGTTTGTGTGTGTACGCAGGAAACCAGCGCCGCCTACGCGCATGTGCCGTTGAATGAGATGACGCCCTGGTGGTGGCCTCGCACGCGGGCAATGTCCACCATCCCAAAGGGTTACGGGGCATTCCGCAAGGTGTGCCTGCCTTCCTTGGTTTCTTAACTGCTGGGATGAGTTATGTGGCCCAGGCGCGTGTGAAGAAGAAACAATGGAGGGCGGTTGGCTGCAAGGCCACACACACACACACACACACACACACACACACACACGTATTATTGCACAAGGGTGATTCTGTGTGCCATTGTGTGTGAGCACCTGTGTGGGTTTGCATGTGCAACCACGGTCGTTTGATGGAATGCCTGGGCGGGGACAAACCCCTGACACAAACCTTGATTTAGTGTGGAAGGCTTGAGGGCTTCAGACCTTGATGCTGGATAAATGCAGCATGTCCCACTTGCTAGGTGAACTTGCTGGACAAGTGCAGCATGTCCCACTCACTCGTCACCAGCCTCCAGTAGCCTCTGTGGTCTAACCGTGATGAATCATCATCGAGCTGCCTCTCACTTTGGCACACTCACGTGGATTGTCCTGTACATCCTCCATGCTCAATGCTAGCCTCAACCCACGTGTGCTACCCCACACCCCCAATATTAGCCTCCTTTACTCCGCCCTTCCCTCTCCCCGCCACAGGCGCCTGAGACCCTGTCAGCATGATTCACGCCGGAGGTGCCTCAGGCCGTCAGCTCCATCTCTTTGCCTGCCCGCTTCACAGGTGCCCAAGACAATCGACCCCATCTCCCGTCCGGTGCTCATGGCCGCACTTAATGAGTATGACATTTTGGGGATCCCCATCCCCAAGTCGCGCCGCATGTACGCGCTCGAGATGACAAGCGAGTGAGTGGGATTTTGCTCTTGCCGCTGCCGCCTCGCTCAGGAAGCTGCACCCTGTCCATTCACAAGCCCCTGCACTGTGTGCAGCTGGCTGCAAGGGCACGGCTTTTTGCGCTCTCCGTTTGCCAGCGCTGAGGCGTGAGCTCTCACGTGCTCAGGCCTGGAAGCCCTCCACAGAAGCACTTCTCCTTGTGCATGCATTTCTGCCTGCACGTCCGTATGAGGCCCATGTGTGTTTGCCGCTCTTGTGGGTTGTGCGTGCTCTGTGTTGTAGCAGCTCCAACCGTAGAGCAGCACACACTGCATACCGGGTCTTGTGCCGCCCACCACACACCTTGCCATGTCCCGCACTGTGTCCCTCCTGCAGGAAGTACCTGCTCCTAGAGAATCGCAAGCGCGACCGGCTACTGTGCTACGTGCTGGCTGCGGTCATGGGGCCTGCACTCGTGCCCAGCCTGGTGGACCCGGACCAGCAGAAGCCCTCTGTCCTCATGGCGCTGCCTGTAAGTGCACATGCGTATGTCCTCTCTCCTCATATGGCGCTGCCTGCAGGAGCACGCGCGTCCTCTGTCCTCCAGGTGCAGCCTATAGGCGCTCGCTGAGTACTCATGGCACTACCTGTGTGTACGTGGAGCTTGTGGTGCTGCCTATGGGTGTACAAGCGTGTGTGCAGTGCTTGCGGTGCTGCCTGTAAGTAAATGCGTGAGCTCATGGCGCTGGCCGTGCGTGGGCTTGCTACCTACTTGCTCAACGCCTCCGCATGCGCCAGCCACGCTACGGCCCTTGCATGCATGACCGCACGCTGCTTGTGCATGCAATCAACCTTGGTTGCCTAATCCTTAGGCCTGAAGCCCCACATGGCCAGCAAACAGCACGTTTTGGATGGGTGGCAGTGCACTTTGCAAATCCTGCGAATGTCCTGGTCTGTGCGTGCATGCAGGTGACATACCCTCAGTTCGTGCACGCCGTGTCAATGTGCCTTGTGCTGCGGGCGGCCACCGACGGAGAAAAGAGGGGGCTCTGCAAAGAGGTATGCCCATGAGCAGTCATTTTTTGTGTTTTTTACACAAACTTGTAAAAACACAAGTTACACCTCTTGCACAAAATGTGCAAGCAGAGGTGTGTGTGTGTGTGTGTGTGCACAAGCAAACACTTGTGTTTGTGCATTGCCTTGCACCCAGCATGGACCAGGCCTACAGTGTACCGTTTACACATGTGTGCAAGCAGATGAATGTGTGAGTGATTATTTGTGTTTGTGCACTGCCTGGTACCCACCATGGCCCAGCTTTGTGTTTGTGTTTGTGTTCGCCCCAGATTTTTGGTTTTGCTCGTGGTTTGTGTTTGCGTTTACCTTGCACTCACCATACCCCTGGCCTACCGTAGCCTGGCGTCGGCACATTGCCTGACTGCTTTGTGCTAGCACACTGTACGTGCATCATGCCCATGTACCCTGGTGCAGCGCCAGCTTGCCCTCTGGCGCAAAGTGTGTTGTGCCCTAATTCTGCCAGCGCGCTATGTGTTCTTGTGTGCACGTGCCCTCTGGCGCACTGCGTGTTGTGTCCTGTTTGTGCTATCGCACACTGCATGTATACATGTGAACGAGCCCTCTGGCGCACTGTGTTTTGCGCCCTCTGTGCCTGTGACGCCCCAGGTCCGGCATGTGTGGCCTGGCGGAAGCCAGGCAGTGCCCCTAGTGTCAACGGCTTGGACGTCTGTGTTGTCTTGGAGGGATCAGCAGCTGCGGCCTTGGTGGGTTGGGGCAGGGTGCATGGGTTGGGCTGGGTCCTTGGGGTGCATGCGGCTGGTTTATGGTGCCCTGGGTCTATTTGTGACAAAGATGTGGGATAAAAGGCGGGCGTGGTCCATGGAGTGGGTGGGAGTGAGGGGATCTGGTGTGTGTCCGTGTTTGCGTGTGCGTGTGTGTGTGTGTGTGTGTGAACGAGGGAGTGCTTTGCCTCAATGGACAAGCAATTAAGCAAAAGATGACAGGTGAGGTGATTGATACCGGGGAGGATTGAGTCACCATATGACTCAGGCTGCTTAACAAGTATAGCTTTCTTTTGCACACAAGCACACAAGGCTCGGTGCAAGTCCTGCAGGAAGGTGCAAGTCTGCAGTTGAGGACTGGGGCATGGCAAGGTGCCCCGTTGTTTGTCTTCAAAAAGAGGCTTGTACTTGCTTTGGCGCTGCGCACACACAGGAAGTATAAGCGGGTCCTCCACAGCGATGCGGACTTGGAGCATGAGGTGGACAAAGCGTTCAGGTTTGTGGAGTGATGGCACTTCTTGAGGTCAGAGGCATGACGTGCAGTGCGCGCAAAATCCAGGAGCCACATTGCAGATTCCTCCTGCCTTTGGTCACTGCGCTCTGTGCTTTCTTGACATGCAGTGCTCGCTGTGCTGCGTGCTTTCTCAACGTGCAGTGCAGATGTCATGTCCTCGGTCGCTGTGCTGTGTGTGTGTGCACTGGAGCTGAAACGACCTGTGTGAGCAACTGTGCCTTCCTTTGTCCACACTTTTGACGTTATCGTTCATTAACTCCAGATGCCCTTTCCCTTCACCACCTCCTGTGCCCTCGTATAGGTTGGCTGCCCTTCTAAGATTGTGCAGTCCTTTGCCGAGCCTGGACTGCATGTCTGTAATAATTGCAAGCAATGCTTGCATTGTTGCTTCTCAGGCGCCATTGTTGTGGTCCCCTGCCAGGCTTACCTGACAAAGTGTGCATGCGTTGTAGCTTTCAAAAGGTACCTGACCTATACTCAAGATGCATCCTGGAATGACGTGCAATCATGAATATGGTGTTCTCCACTTGAATAGTGAGCACATGCCTGTGTGGGTGCAAGTGCAAGTAGAAGCATGCGCTCCCGTTATCACCCACGACACACTTATGCTGCCCATATGTGTTGCAGCCTGTTTTGTGACATCGACCCGCTTGCGTCCACAGTGGGGGTGACTGCCCAATCCCTGCAGCAGCTTGTGCAGAGGTGCCATTTGTTTGACAACCACCTCAGCTTGGACCGGCTGAACTCCATCTTCCTGACTGCTGGTGAGCACCAGCATGTGTGTTTGCATATGCATGTACGTTTTTTTTGTATGGAAGGCAGTGGTAGGTAGGTAGGCAGACAGGTAGGTGGGCGTATGGGTAAGCAGGTGGGTGTGTGGATAGGTAGGTTAATAGGCAGGTAGGTAGGCAGGTGTATCAATGCCCCTGGCCGACAACGCCTGCCCTCCTTCTTCTCCCACCAAAACAGCAACAATCTCAGGGTTCGTCACCACGTGCACGCGCGCCTGCAGCCGCTAAAGATGCGCAGGCACCAATCAGGAGCACTGCAGGCAGCAGGCCCACGTCTCGCCCCATGTCAGCGCTGCCCCCTGCGGTGCGGGGGGCAGCATGCGCCTCTGGCCTCACAGCCTACCAGCTGACGCGGCTTGCCAAGTCGCCCATGGTGTTGGCTGTGGCGCAGCAGGTGCGCGAGCAGGGCTGGCTGGGTTGCAATGCACATGCGCTAGCTGTTGCGCAACAACTACTCACTCATGCTTGCATCCATTCCGCTTGGCTGTCATGTGCGCTGCACGTGGCTGTGCACAGTCCTCTGCTGTTTGGTCACTGCAGGGGTCTTGTCGAGGCCTTTTACCACAGTTCAGCAGCAATACCTTGTGCCATGTGTCTGTCAGGCACTGCCTTCCACAGCCTGCATGCCTGCGCACAGGCCTTTCAGCACCGTCAACAGCAATGCCTTGTGCTGTGTGTCTGTGAGACACTGTCCTCCACAACCTGCACGCCTATGCACAGGCCTTGGAGTACCACCTGGAGCAGAGCACCAGAGACACAGACATCCCTACGCAGCACTCTACTCTTGCCTGCACCACCCCACAGACCTTTGGGCGAGGGGCAGGCAGCCTCATGCGGGGGCGCTCGTGAGTAGCCTGCATGCTTCAACTCACTCCCTGCGATGGCTATGCCAGGCGTCCCTAGCAGTAGGCCTGGGAGGGGCAGACAGCCAAGAGAGCGTTAGAAGGGGGCACGCCAATGAGACCAGGAGAGCAGGAAGGGAGAAAAAGGCCATACTGCTGCTGCTGCTGCTGATGGTGATGATGATGTGGTGTTTCCTCAATCTTGGGACAGCGCACGCTGAAGGCAGTGCGTTGGGCTGGAACGGCCTTCATGGTGTGTTGCCATATGCGGCAGAAGGCCATGCTTTGCGCGTGTGAATGGCTGCAGGATGAAGCAGCCAAAGGACGCGGCAATGCCGAGGGACACAAACCTGCCCAGGGATACGGGCCTGCCGAAGCAAGATCCCGGCTTGCCCCCGCCTCATTCTG
>LFCJ01004202.1_pt1 | contig 10555 bp, 14 predicted proteins | sample 643141 | NCBI WGS metagenome assembly LFCJ01 (sample SAMN03766243, study PRJNA286221) | soda lake metagenome | biome: soda lake; feature: Kulunda steppe; material: water; isolation source: sample B1-Br-g2 brine of Lake Bitter-1 | place: Russia: Kulunda steppe | collected 2010-07 | reverse complement strand
TCACATCTCGTTCGCGGACGCTCATGGCGTTGCACTCGCCCACGAGAGGGATGCGACACTCATCGCCGGTGCTGATGATGACTTCGAGATGCTTCCGATCGACGTCGATGTCGTTCGATTTCGCGAGGACGGCGTCTAACCTTGGTCCGATAATTTCGTCGAGAGACGATCGAGACGCTCCTGTGCAGACTCCTTGCGAGACTGTGTGACTTCAGGAAGGTATTCGGCTTCGCAGAGTTCGTTTGCTTCAACAGTGATCTCGAGAACTGCCCCTTCGTGCTGAGCCTCCGGTGGCAACGTCGTTACGGCGACGTCGAGTTGGTCGACGGTCTTGTCGTCCTCTTCGAGCAAGAGCACCGCTGTTTGTCCGTCGACGATCCGATCGATCGTCGCGGTGTGGGTTTCGGTCATTAACCCGCTAGTGGTGTTGCAACCGCGTCAATAGGGTGGTTGAGCAACGTTTGAGTGTCGTCATCATTTGGTTTCTCCTCAAGGAGATCTGCAGTATCAGTCGAGAACTCTTGTTCTGTCTCGAGTTCGACATCGCTCCCGTCAGTCGTGAGTACGACGTCGCCGTGAACGGCGGTCCAATAGGTCTCGATTCCTCGATCGGCAAAGTCTTCGAGAACCTCGTCATGTGGATGCCCGTACTGGGAGTCGTACGCACTCGAGATGATCGCCACGTCCGGAGTAACCTGGTCCATGAACGGCGGTGTCGAGGATGTCGTCGAACCGTGGTGACCCGCCTGATAGGCATCCGCCCCGAGTTGCTCTCCGTGTTCATCGACCATCCGCTCTTCAGCGTCGTCTTCTGCATCGCCAGTCGTAAGATAGGAGAACTCACCGAACTCGATGGAGAGTGCTACACTGTTGTAATGAAGGTCGGAACCCGAGTCTCCTTCGGGCGGGTTGAGCACGTCGATGTTCGCGTCACCCAACTCGATATGATCACCGTCTTCGACGACTAGAAGTTCGACGTCATGGTCTTCGATGGCGTCGAGATATCGCTCGTACGTCTGGCTTGTGGCCGCCACGCCAGAGTCGTAGGCCGCGCCAATGCCATTCTGTTCGGTTTCGTAGTGTTCGATGATCGCATCATGGCCGCCGATGTGGTCGGCATGCCCGTGTGTTGCAACGAGATGATCGATCCGATCGATGTCCTGGTCTTCGAGGTACTCGATCACGCCGGAGCCACCTTGTCGCCAATCGCCGGAGTCAATAAGCATTGTTTCTCCGGAGGGTTCGATCAGGAGTGTGGCGTCCGCCTGCCCGACGTCGATATGATGAATCTCGAGGTCACCGTCGACCTCGGGACCATCACCTGAGTCGGGTTCATCTGCTTCGCTTTCGTCGGTCTCTTCTGGATCGGTTTCGTCCTCATCGGCTGCGGTATCGCCTTTAGTGCCGTTCGAGTCGGCATCTTCGAGGTCATCATCTGTTTCTACCGTCGGCTCACCGTTATCCGTTCCAGTTCCATCAGCACAGCCCGCAAGAACGAGCATCGCTGCGACAAGTATGACCAAGAGAAGTCGTTTCATCGTTTGTGTGGTTCGGGTGCTACCACATGATCATTCAGTATTCCATGAGGCAGAGCAGAGATCTAGACGCTGAAAGCCCCCTGACGCGCTCGAGTCCCGCGCCTCGCTGCGCTCCTCGCAGGCTGCAGTGCTTGCGTCGTCGGGGTTCCTCGATCAACGGAAGACGCTTCACGCCTTCCGAGCATCGCGAACGCGGAGCGTTCGCTCAGCGCGCCAGCCCCTTTCGATCCCACCCACGTGGTTCGATCGGCCAGCTGGAGAGAGAGTGTTGGTGACACCCTTAAAAAGTAATGGTAACAGAGAGGCGTGAGACATAGTGTCGGGAGTGCGGATTGATCGTCGACGAGTACCAGATCGATCACGGTCCAGAGTGGTTCACAGCGTCCGAAGACTCGAATCGACGCCGAACAGGCGCCCCACTCACCGGAGGGCGTCACGATCGAGGGCTGTCGAGTGAGATTGGCTGGAATACTGACGGCCGAGGAAACAGCATCTCAGGACGAAAACGACGGCAACTCAGCCGGCTTCGCCGGGAACACCGACGTGCCCGGTGGCGATCGACGCGAGAACGAAATCTCGCACACGGCCTTGGTGAAGTTCGACGGCTCGTAAGTGCACTGGAACTTACAGACTCGATTTGTGAACAAGCGTGTCTGCTGTTCCGTCGTGCACAGGATTGCGGTCTTGGTCCTGGTCGATCGATCGAGGGGATGGCCGCTGCAAGCGTCTATGCGGTGTGTCGGTGTACCGGACTTGGACGCACGATCGACGAAATCAGTAGGTACGCCCAGTGTTCGCGGGCACAACTCGAGTGTTCGTACACGGCGATGAACGTCGAACTTGAGCTCCCAGCAGTGGTCCCACAGCCACGGGCTGTTCTCCCACGACTCACGACCAAGCTTGGGGTTCCATATGAACTCCAGTATCGTGCGCTCGAACTCGCGACGATCGCGGAAGAGGCAGAGGTTACTATTGGGTGCCATCCGCACGGGTTCGCTGCGGCCTGCCTGTACAAGGCAAGCCAAGAACTCGGATACCGGCTGACACAACAAGAACTCACGAACGTGGCAGATACATCGACGACGACTATCCGAACACACCGCGATCGGTTGCTCGAAGTGCTTGAGAATCAAAGAATAATATAGTGACAGTGACGTGTCGGGAGTCAGTCGTGCTGTGTAGTCTGATTCAGCAGTATCGGCTTCCTCTCCGACCTCAAGGGTTGGAGTATCCGCCTCGACCGCCTGTGAATAGTCCACGCACTACCCGTCATCGCAGACTCTCTATAGACATTTAAGTAATCTCGAACCAATTGTGTGTACATGGCCACCGATCTCACTGAACGTGTACAAGAGATCGCAGAAGCACGAGATGTCGCTGAGTCGGAAATTCTTGAACAAGCGCTGGAACGCGGTGTCGAAGATCTCTGGATCGATCTTGTTCTCTCGCGGTATGTGAACGATGAAATCGATCGGGAAACGGCAATTGATCTCGTTGGGCGAGACCGCGTCAAGCGTGCAGAACGCGAACTGCAGATAGTTGAAGACGATGTTCAGTGGGGTCTTAGTGCGTGATTGTTGCGGTCGCTGATACAGGCCCACTCATTCACCTCAACGAAATTGGTGCAATTGACGTGCTCTCAGCAGTCGATGGGTTGCTCATTCCACAGACCGTATACGAGGAACTCAAAGCAGGTACGGTCCCTCCTGCACTGAGCAATCTCGAGTACGAACTCGTCGAGGCTGATATGACTGAACTCACAGGGGATTTAAATCTAGATCCCGGTGAAACCGTCGCTCTTGAGGTTGCATCCGAACGCTCAGCTATTCTGTTGACTGATTATCTTGAAGCAAGAGACGCTGCTAACGATCTCAGTATTGAAGTGCACGGTTCAATCGGTGTTATCGTTCTCGCATATCAACGTGAACAGCTCACTAAATCAAAAGCAGCTGAGCTAATGCGAGCACTACAAACAGAAACAAGTCTATTCATTACAGATTCTGTGATCGAACAAGGAGTGACCTCCTCCTCGCCGTAAACGGCGAGGCTTCCCACGGTACCGCACCGCTGAGTTGGGATATTTGCTGGTTGACGACTCGTCGGTATGACGATCCGATGGCGGGGCCACACCGCCGTTACTCCTATCCCGGCATGGGACTTGGAGTTATCTTCTAGCCGAGACACCACAGCGGTTCGAGAGGGTGTCTCGAACATTCTGGCTCTCGGAGTCCCGATATTGTGCATTTGAGTGGGCGGTGTGACCGCCTCGGTGTACGTCATACTACATCACGATTCCACTTAAATATCCGCATTGTCCTGAACGTGGAATGTGTAGGCGTTGTCGGATTCACGCCCGGTCGTCAGACGTCGTCTGACGGGCAATCAGAAATCTCCGATTTCTGATGACGGCGTGAACGCCGGGATTCTCTTCTTGAAAAAAGATAGAACTGCTCGAGAACGCATCTTGATCCTACAGCATCATCAATCCCACCCCCGTGGATCGATCGGCCAGCTAGTGGTAGCGGTTGGTTCTTCCTGAGTAGCGGCACGTCCCGCTCGTCGCTTCCGGCCTCTGCTCACTCCCGCTCTTCGGGTGCCAGTATTAAGCGCGCTTTCGGTCTTCGCTCCCGCTCAGACGCGTAAACGGCTTAAAACTGGCCGATCGTGCCGATCGGAAGCGGCGCGCGGTACTGGTTGGTTCTGAATCATGGCGTCTCGCTCGCGCCCTGACGGGCGCTTGCGAAGGCGCGAGCGAGACGCGTGTGATGATGAGTTGGACAGTGAGAGAGCCAGGGCTGGAGAGTCGTGGTGTTGTGAAAAGACGCCGAGTGAGCGCCTTTAGTGGTACCTAGAGAGATACCAATGTCTACTAAGAAGTCGGTTAGCAAGGTCGTTTCGATCGATGAACAAGCATACGAACAGGAGGCGGGTCAAGCGGAGAACGAGGACGTCGTCGATGAGACTCCGGAGTTCCGGGCAACTGTGGAGATGGAGATTCAGGCGAAGGTGGATTCGAACCACCCAGATGGGATCGTCGATACGAGCGACGATCGGATCTACGGCGTGACGCTGGCCCAGGAAGAGCGGATTCGAGCGAGAGAGGAGGAACTCGATCGAATCAGTGTACAAGCAAGGTTCGGTCGACAGGAGGGACGGGCGGAGCGAACGAGAGCGGTGATTGAACAGGAGCGTCGCGATCGGCGACCAGAGAAACGAGTCGATCCTCGTGAGAAACTCGAAAGTGCAGAATTAGGGCAAGTCAACCGGCAGGCACAGCGGTTGGTAGAGGACGTCAGAGGTGGATACACACGATCGGTCATCGGGAAGCGGATCGCAAGTCGAGTTGTCGAGGGTGCGGAGCTGTTCGAGGCGGTGATGGATACCAAAGAAGAGATGCAACACGAGGCGGGGACGATCGTTCCGATCGGGAGACTTGAATCGATCAGGCGAGGCGAGGTTAGTGTGGAAGGTCGGGTGATCGAACTGTGGGAACCCTCGTGTGCGAGTATGCAACAGGTTGGACTGATCGAAGACGAGACTGGTCGGACGAAGTTTACGATCTGGGCGAAGAGCAGGCAAACGATGGTGCAAGAAGGTGAGTTGGTGCGGTTCAGGGCGGCTGCGAAGAACTGGTACAACGGCCGGTGTTCGATCGCGCTGACTCGATGGTCGGAGATCGTGTTCCCAGAACGCGGTCAGTGGTGGGAGTAACTGATTTGATTGCTTTTTTGCTGGTGCCCGATCGCCCACTACCCGCCGCCCCACCCACCTCCACGTTCCGGGCTGCTCACGGCCAACGGCCGTTTCGCTGCCGGGCTTTCGCGATACCAGTAGTGTGTTAGGCGGAAGCGGTCGAGACTGACAGTTTGACGAAATCCTTCCGCGAAACCACCGGGTCTCGGTCTGACCCAATCGAAACTCCACAGCCGACCGCACGGTATGGTTTTTGAGACCCGCTGATGGGCAGCGGTCTTCTCGAATTCGATTCGGGAAGGTCCACTGTACCTATGGCTACGAGCAGTTGCACCCGGGAGACGTTCGATGATTGTAGTGCCGGTCATCGGTTATCAGGCTCCAGCGGGAGACGTTCAGAATCGACCTCTTCGTACGCCTTGTCCGACGAGAGGATCGGTAGATCACGGGTCTCGGCGATCGCTGCATGAAACGAATCGAACGGGGTCATACCTTCCTCGTAGTAGAGAACCGCCTTCAGAACGATCTGGCGTTCTTCATTGGTCTTTACAGGGACGAGATCGAGCATGTTGGCGAACAGCCGAACGTAGTCGTACTCGTGCCGCTCTCTGATGATGAGTAACTCCAGATACGAGAACGGAGAAGTGACGACCTCACGCTCTTTGAGGACTGCTTCAGCCCGTTGTTTGAGCCAGTCAGAATCTTTTACAAGTGCGATGAGGAAGTCGGTTTCCACGAAGACTGTCATTCAGTGACGTCCTCTGCCTCACGCTTCGCCTGTTCAAGATCTTCTTCCGCTTCCTGCTGAGCCTGTTCGAGTGCTTCCTCTTTGAGTTCTCCAACCGACTTTCCTTCGAACGCATTACCAGCTGCTTCCCGGATAGCCTGAAGGGGATCCTCTTCAATCGGGATGAGTTCGAGTCGGTCTTTGTATTCGACCACGTGGAACTTCTCACCGTACTTCTGCCTCAGTTCCGAAGACAGGTAGATACGCCCATGCGAATCTGTTTCGACTGACATGGCTAACCCTTGGTTTGGCATAAACAAATAATTTATCCCAAAAACTGGTTTCTTTTACCACAAATTACGAGACGCACTGCTCACCATCTATTTTAAAACCCGCTGATGGGCAGCGGTCTTCTCGAATTCGATTCGGGAAGGTCCACTGTACCTATGGCTACGAGCAGTTGCACCCGGGAGACGTTCGACGATTCGGACACCCGGCACGACGAGATGCACAGCACGATCGAAACATGGCTCCAAGACCTCGCTGGGGAGGTTGACGACGTGGTTTCGAGCGAACAGTTCAGAGCGTGGCTTGACGTCCAGAGCGAGTTCCACGACTACTCTCCTCGAAATACCCTGTTGATACAGCGCCAGTGTCCGCATGCGACCCGCGTCGCCGGATACAGAACGTGGCAGAACGAGTTCGATCGGCACGTGAGCGAAGGCGAGAAGGCGATCTGGATTTGGGCACCGATCATCGCGAAAAAGTGCCCTGAGTGTGGGAACTCATCGTCGTACCACGACCGGAGTAACTGCGAGTACGATGAGACGCCACCAGAGGAGTGGTCGAAGGGTCTCGTGGCCTTTCGGCCAGCGCCTGTGTTCGATGTGTCGCAGACTGAAGGAGAGCCACTGCCAGAACTCAGAACCGAGGCGATCGGAGACGGTGACGAGCTGGTCCCCGTATTGTGTGAGGCGGCGTGTTCGCTTGCGGTGGATGTATCGATCGTTTCTGCACAAGAGTGGGCTCACGGGAGCGCCAGGGGCGTCTGTCAGTACCATCCGGCCGATCGCCCAGTCGTTGAAGTTCGCGATCGGGCGAACAGTGCCGATCTCGCGGTGACGATCGTCCACGAGTACGCTCACGCACTGTTGCACAATGACGTCGACGACGAGACCGAACGATCGAAGCGAGAACTCGAAGCCGAAGCAGTGGGCTACATCGTCGGTCGGTACTTCGAGTTGGACACGAGCGGCTCAGCGTTCTATCTTGCTGCCTGGGAAGGAGATGATTCAGAGGCAATTCTCGATCGACTCGATCGGATCAGTTCGACAGCTCAGGAGGTCATCGATATCGTCGACGGAGCGATCGAGACGAGCTGAGTGATGTAGGTAATCACGTAAGGGCGGCGGCGTCAATAAAAAGTCGGATCGGATACCGAGCTCCTGGGAGGGTGCGACGCGATCGCCTGCTCAAACTCACCGACGATCGGAAGGTTTCATAGTTTCCATCAGTGCGATCGGCGATGTAGCGTTCAAAATGAGGTGATAGAAGGGCCTCAGAATTAGTTACCCCACGAACTCTGGAGTTGGAACCACGTGGGGTAACCTCATGTCAGTGTCGACTATAGAAATCCGATCGAGAAAGCGCTCGATCGGTGGCCAAATTCTCACTCGCCAGGCCGCCTGAACGTATAGGTCACGTCGTCGGCTTCGACGGTGAGAGAGCCTTCGTCGTGATCCACTACGAGATCGACCGCTCCTTTCTGCTCGAATTCATGGAGCGGCATTCCCATATTGACGTGGCCATCCTGAGACATCTCAATATGTGCCGATCCGAAGTCGATCCGGATCCGATCGTCTTTGGTAGTTACGTCCCCGGTCTTGCCGAATTGGCGTAGTTCGTCAACGACTGTTTCCCAATCGCTAAATTGAATCCGTTTTGGCATGTGTTGACACACGCTCACCACGAACTAAAGTCTGGAACGTTGAAACCGAACGCCGGATTTACCGGCTACCCTGATGGGGTCGAGACCGAGTTCACGGACAAGCCCCACCCTCAAAGCGCCGAAGGCGCTAAACGTGGGGTAGCTGACGCCCACAATACGGACTGGCGACCGAAACTCAGGACTCGTCACCCACTTCCCACTCCGGACGTGGTGTCGGTGAAGGGAGCTCGGCAACTGTAGTTCGAAGTTCCTCATCCGTTGCCCATGGGAAGCACCGGTCGTGTAATTCGAATTTCCGGAACTTGTTGAGATGGACCCAACTGTACGTCGCTGGTTTCTCCCCCTCGTCTATTCGCTGGTCAATGACATCCCAGACCTCGTCCTCAGCGATATTGATACCAGTAGATTGCGCACTATCAACGAGCGATTCGATTTTCGAGTTGGCTTCAGCCTCCGTCAAATCGTCCGTGAACGCCATTTCGAGAGCAGCTTGGATGACGTGCTGTTTCGACTCGAGATGCGTGTCAATCACCCACACATAGTCGCGCGGGAGCACGTACGATTTGTTGAAAAACGGCGGGTCATCGATCTCACCTAATTCCGGCGCTTCACCACCGCTCTCTTTCTCGAAGACACCGACGATATAGTCGCTATACGTTGCCAACAAGGAGAACATGATATCGAACGTGTTGAGCCGCTCAGTCGGAAGTTCGACGAGGTCCCCCATGATGAACGGGTAGGCACCGAGTTGTTTCGTGAGTTCGTTCTGTACAGCGCGAAGACGACGGAGATAGGGATCACGATAGCTACCAAGGATGAAGTACGACGTCCGTTGACTCCAGAGGTATGGCAGTTCACGTTGAGTGAACCGCCAAATTTCACGTTTCTCCGCTGGTTCGAGCTCGAGATTACCAACTGCTTCGTGGACCACCGTCATAATCTCTGCAGCGTCGGGTGGAGGACTCGGATCGCTCATTAGCCTCTGGTTCAAACTGGACTACCTTATCGCTTCTGAACCACTTTGGTATTTCGGCTAATCACCAACTTGGATGACCCTAACTGTTATAGCGCCGCTACTCATAGAGACATGTATGAGCGAGAGTCACCGCGGAACGGCCGACTCGGGGCCGTTTGCGGAACAGCAGCGACTGTTCAAGCTGCTATCCCAGGATACGCGCCACCTCATCATCCAGGAGCTGCTGGGCCATCCCGCCCACCTCATGTCGCTCGCCGAACTCGAGTACATGACCGGAAAGAGCCAAGCGGCCATCAAAGACCAACTCGAGGTGCTAATCGAGGCTGGGATTCTCGAATGCTACACGCATGAAGCGAGTGAGGAGAAACGCGATATTCCCTCAAAATTCTACGGCTTCACGGAGTGGGGTGTCGAAATTCTTCACGATTATAAGTATCTGCGTGGCCTTCCAGTTGCCCGTGCCCTCTATGAGAATACCCGCAAAACCGAGAAAATCGAACGCCATGAAGCGGCACCGCGTCCGGCGATCCCTGAAGCTGTTGCGGACGCACTCGAGTTCGATGAGCCGGATCTCGATGCCGTTGATGGCAGTAAAAGCCGTTGACATCCTCCTCGGAGGATGTCACATGCGTCGGATGTTCGAGATTGTCTGCTAAGAGGCTCTCCCCTCGCTGATCCCGAAGACGTACCACAGAATTGGATACTGGTGGCATCGCCAGACCGAGATCGATGTTGTTGGCCTCGCAAGTGATAAGACGTTCGTCGCTGGCGAGTGCAAATACACGTCTCGCGAGATGACTGAGGGACATCTCGCCGATCTCGAACGAAGTGCAACCCAAATACAGTGGACGCCGGAAACGGGTGACGAACCAACGGTCCACTACTGCTGTTTCTGTCGATCTAGTTTCTCAGATGGACTGCAAGCTGCCGCCGATGCCCGTAACGATCTCTCGCTGTTCACGCCCAAGGAAATCGTCGAACGAAACTGCAAGTGACCCAGAACCGCAGGGAGCGGTCTCACTTCTCTCACATCAGCGATCGGCAGTTTGTATTTGCCCCTCACAGGGTGCGGGGCTGCTTCATTAGGTCCCGCGGAAATCAGAATGTCGACGAATCCACTCTCCAAACTTGAGTTTACGCACCGAACGGCGAAGCGAGCCCAGTACGAAGCTTTCGAATATACGCTCGTACCGACGGGCATCCTGATCAGAAACGGCAGTCACGCAAAGCCAGAAGAGCACGAGTATGTCGTTACCGTCGAGAAGGGCATTCCGACAGCGTGTGAGTGCCCTGCAGACGAGCACTACGATGGTGCATGCAAACACCGGGTGGCAGTTGCGATCCGACGGCCGATCCTTCGAGCCATCACTCAACAGCAACTCGCCACCGACGGTGGAACCCTAGTCAACACTCCTGAGGGAAACGATCACTTGGGTTTGCAAACAGATTCTGGAAACGCAACCGCTACACAAGATTGCAGTTGCCTAGATTCACCAGCGTCGTTTCCCTGCTGGGAATGTATTCGAACTGGTTGCCGATCGATCGAGGAGTGTAAATGAGCGTTCTCACGTGGCTCCGCGAATACCACAAGCAGACAATTGTTTACGAATGTCGAAGCTGTGGAACGACACTCGAGACCAACCGAGATCGCTGTCCCTACTGTGACACCGACG
>LFCJ01004201.1_pt1 | contig 10558 bp, 10 predicted proteins | sample 643141 | NCBI WGS metagenome assembly LFCJ01 (sample SAMN03766243, study PRJNA286221) | soda lake metagenome | biome: soda lake; feature: Kulunda steppe; material: water; isolation source: sample B1-Br-g2 brine of Lake Bitter-1 | place: Russia: Kulunda steppe | collected 2010-07 | reverse complement strand
CCCAGGCGCTGGATATTGAGCACATGGCGCCCCAGCACCAGCAGCGTGAAGGCGATCACCACAATGACGTAGTCCGGGGCGAGCCACAGGCTGGCCAGGGGCGCGGCGGCGGCGCTGGACAACGAGGCCACGGCGGCGGTGCGGACCCGCCAGGCGAGCAGCACCCAAAGCGCGGCACACACCGCCGCCACCCCGGGGGTCAGCACCAGCATCACCCCGAAGGCGCTGGCCACGGCCTTGCCCCCGCGGAAGCGGTGCCAGAGCGGATAGCTGTGCCCCAGCAGCACCGCCAGGCCCACCACGCCCTGGGCCCAGGGCGGCAGCCCCAGGAGAATCGCCAGCCCCAGCACCGGCATGCCCTTGGCGGCATCCACCACCAGAGTGGCCAGCGCCAGGCGACGCCCGTGAAGCCTGAGCACGTTGGAGAAGCCCGGGTTGAAGGAGCCCGACAGGCGCGGGTCGCCGACGCCGGCCAGCCGACAGACGCTCAGGGCCCCCAGCCAGCTGCCGCTGAGATAACCCAGCACCACCAGGGGCGGCAACAGGATAAGTGGCGCCGCCATGGCCGGCCTCCCGAGAAAGGATCAGGCCCCATTCTGCCAGGCGAGCCGGAGCGAGCCCAGCGCCCCCGGTATTCGCCGGGCGGCAGCTCGCGTACAATTCCACCATGCTTGCCGCAGGCGGCTCGGCGACTGCGGCACTCACCCTATTGACTGCGGAAGAACCCCACACCATGGATCTCGTGCTGATCGAGTCCCTCGGCGTCGACACCGTCATCGGGGTCTACGACTGGGAGCGCACCATCACCCAACGTCTGGTGCTCGACCTGGCGCTGGCCAGCGACATTCGTCCAGCGGCGGCGACGGACGACATCACCCTGACCCTGGACTATGCCGCCATCAGCGAGCGAATCGGCGTCTTTGCCGCCGAGCACGACTTCGCCCTGGTGGAGACCTTCGCCGAGCGTCTCGCCGACACCCTGCGCAAGGAGTTCAGGATTCCCTGGCTGCGGCTTACCGTGCGCAAGCCCGGGGCGGTAACCGCGGCGGCGGCCGTCGGCGTGCAGATCGAGCGCGGCACTCGCCCGGGAGCGGCGTGATGGCCCTGGTCACGGTAAGCATCGGCAGCAATATCGAGCGCGATCGCCATGTTCGCGCCTGCCTGGACGCCCTGGCGGAGACCTTCGGTGACCTGGCCATCTCGCGAGTCTTCGAGAGCGAGCCGGTGGGCTTCGAGGATGGACGCAACTTCTACAATCTGGTGGCCGCCTTCGAGAGCGACTGGTCGGTGGGTGAGCTGCAGGCCTGGTGCAAGCGCCTGGAGTTCGCCAACGGTCGGCGCAAGGAGAGCCCCAAGTTCAGCCCGCGCACCCTGGACATCGACCTGCTCACCGTGGGCGAGCTGACCGGTGAGCATGACGGTGTCGCCCTGCCCCGGGACGAGATTCACCACCACGCCTTCGTGCTCCAGCCCATGGCCGAGCTGCTGCCCGAGGTCCGCCACCCCGAGAGCGGGGAGACCTATGCGGCGCAATGGGCCAGCTTCGAGGCCGGCGACCAGCGCCTCTGGGCGGTCGAGTTCCGCTGGGCCGGACGGCTGATCTCCCGGGCCGATTGATCCGATTCAGGAGGCCTGCGGGGCCAGCGCCGCCGCAATGACCTCGCACCGCCGCCGGGCCAGCTCTTCACCCAGTTCAAGCCCCTGATAGCCCTCCGCCACCAGCGTTCTTGGCAGCACCTGCGCGGCCAGCCGCCAGGCCAGCGCCAGATCCTCGGCCAGCGCCGGTGCCTCCAGGCTCACCAGGCTCACCAGCGGCGCCACCCGCTCGCCGCGCCGCCAGGCGTCGATGGCGTCCAGCCAGGCGAGTATCCGTCTGGCCGTCAGCGCTCCCTCGCGGGCCTCCCGGCACAGCGCCCGGGTCAGCGCCGCCTGGCGAGCCAGGGCCGCGTGGGCCTTGGGCAGTCGCAGCCGCTCGGCCAGGGAAGCGCGTTCGGCCTCGTCCAGATGTTCCACCAGACGCGCCCAGCGCCAGCGCACCAGCGCCTCGCCGTCGAGCTCCTCCGGCAGGCGGTGCAGCCGGCCCAGGGCTTCGTCCAGCAACTCGCCATCGTCGGCCAGCTCGGGCATCAGCACCGCCAGGGCCCCACACTCATCCAGCGCCTGGAAGTAGACCTCCGGCCAGGGCTCGCCGAGCGCCTTCTCGGTCTCGGTCCAGACCCGCTCGGCCACCAGATGGCCGACCTCACCGCTGACCACCAGCTCGCGCATCAGCGCCCGGGTCTCATCGGCGATGGTGAAGCCGAGTCCGGCGTAGCGGGCCAGGAAGCGTGCGGCGCGCAGCACCCGCAGCGGGTCCTCGACGAAGGCCGGCGAGACATGGCGCAGCACCCTGGCCTCCAGGTCGGCCAGGCCGCCGTAGGGGTCGATCAGTTCGCCTTCGGGAGACTCGGCCATGGCGTTGAGGGTCAGGTCGCGGCGCGCCAGATCCTCCTCCAGGGTCACCTCGGGGCTGGCATGCACCACGAAGCCGGTGTAGCCGCGGCCGGCCTTGCGCTCGGTACGCGCCAGAGCGTACTCCTCATGGCTCTCGGGATGCAGGAAGACCGGGAAGTCGCGCCCCACGGGCTTGAAGCCGCGGCGTCGCATCGCCTCCGGGGTGGCGCCCACCACGACCCAGTCGTGGTCGTAGACCGGCCAGCCCAGCCGTGCGTCACGCACCGCCCCGCCCACGCAGTAGACCTCCAGGCCCTCCACGGCGGGATCGCGCTGCACGCCCATGGATCAGGCCTCCACGCGGTCAGGATGACGAAGCTGCCACTCGGTGAAGCCGCCATCCAGGCTGTAGACCTCGGCCAGCCCCTGGCCGGCCAGCCAGGCGGCGGCCTGCTGGCTGGAGTGACCGTGATAGCAGACCACCACCACCGGCCGCTCGGCGGGGGTCTCGTCGAGAAAGGCGCCGACGCTGTCGTTGTCCAGCCGCCGGCTGCCGGGGATGTGCCCCTGGGCAAAGCTCATGGGGTCGCGAATATCGACCAGCGCCGTCTCGCGGCCCGCGTCGAGCCAGGCCTGCAGGGTCGGGATGTCGAGATGCTGGAAGCTCATGGTGGCCTCTCGTGGTCAGGGCTTGGGGAGTTCAGCCGCCGGCGTCAGCGCCGGCGGCTGGGCACGCGGGTACGCTCACCGCTCTCGAGGGACAGGGCGGTCAGCGCCCCCCCCCACACACAGCCGGTGTCCAGGGCCTCGGCGTTGACGCGACTCTGCGGCGTCGCCCCCTGGAGGGCGGCCCAGTGGCCGAACAGCAGCCGGGCGTCGTCGGTCCGGGGGTATCGAAACCAGGGGGCAAAGCCCGGAGGGGCGCTGTCGAGCCCCTCCTTGGCGGTGAAGTCCAGGCGCCCCTCGGCGTCGATGAAGCGCATCCGGGTGAAGACATTGACAATGGCCCGCAGCCGGCCGATGCCGTCGAGATCGTCGCGCCACCGTCTGGGCGCGTTGCCGTACATCCGCTTGAGGAAGGCACCCGCGCGCTCGCTGCCCAGTACCGCCTCGACCTCGACGGCAAGCTCGGCGGCCTGATCCAGGGACCAGCGGGGCAGCAGCCCGGCGTGGGTCATCACGGTGTCCTGGCCCAGCGTCTCGCGCACCAGCAGCGGCTGCGCCTGCAGCCAGTCCAGCAGCGCCTCGCGGTCCGGGGCGGCGAGGATGGCATCCAGGGTGTCCTTGCGGCTGAGGCCCCCGTCGCCGCGCGCCACTGCCAGCAGATGAAGGTCGTGATTGCCGAGCACCACCTCCGCGGCGCTGCCCAGTGCCATCACCTCGCGCAGACAGTCGAGGGAGCCCGGCCCGCGGTTGACCAGATCCCCGGCCAGCCAGAGGCGGTCCCGGCGCGGGTCGAAGTCGAGGGTCTCGAGGAGTTCGACAAACTCCGCGTGACAGCCCTGGAGGTCGCCGATGGCATAGGTGGTCATATGGCGCTCCCTGTGTGGCGGTATCGGTGACAGGTTCGGAGACAGCGTGCCGGACGGGCGGCGTCAGTGCACCTGATTGGGGCCGGCCAGGCGAAAGGGGGCGATGGCCACCTCGAAGGGGCGCTGGGAGGCGGTATCCACGCAGGTGTAGTCCCCCTCCATCACTCCCACCGGGCCATCGAGAATGGCGCGGCTGGTATAGCGGAACTGCTGCCCCGGCCCGATCATCGGCTGCTGCCCGACCACCCCCTTGCCGCGCACCTCCTGGACCTTGCCACTGCCCTGGGTGATCTTCCAGTGGCGGGCCATCAGCTGGATGCTGTGACGGGAGGCGTTGTGCACCGTCACCGTGTAGCTGAACACATAGCGCCCCTCGTCGGGCGCGGACTCCTCCTCGCGGAACTGAGGTTCGACGTCGACGCTGATCTGGCCCTGCAGGGCCTCCGGCAGTGTAGGCCTCATTCCGGCACCCCCTCACCGCCGCTGGCGGCCAGATGATTGGCGATGCGCACAAATTCTTCCACCCCGAGGGTCTGGGGGCGGCGACCGGGATCGATGCCCAGCGACTCCAGCTCGCCCGCCGTGATGCGCCCCTTGAGGTTGTTGCGCAGGGTCTTGCGGCGCTGACCGAAGGCCTCGCGGACCAGGGTGAAGAGCAGGGATTCATCGCTGGCCGGGTGAGGCAGCGCGGCGTGAGGCGTCAGGCGCACGATGGCGGAGTCCACCTTGGGGCGCGGCACGAAGGCCTCCGGCGGCACCACGAAGAGCGACTCGACCCGGCAGCGGTACTGAGCCATCACCGAGAGCCGCCCCCAGTCGGGGCCGCCCGGTTCGGCGGCCAGCCGCTCCACCACCTCCTTCTGGAGCATGAAGTGCATGTCGGCGATGGCATCGCCGGCCTGGAGCAGGTGGGCGATCAGCGGGGTGGAGATGTTGTAGGGCAGGTTGCCCACCACGCGCAGTGGCTCACCCTCGCCGCGCAGGGCGCGGAAGTCGAACTTGAGGGCGTCACCCTCGTGGATCACGAAGTCGGGGGCGTTGAAGAACTGCACCCGCAGCCCGGGGATCAGGTCGCGGTCGAGCTCGATTACCTCGAGGTGCCCCTCGGCGGCCTCCAGCAGCGGTTCGGTAAGGGCGCCCTGGCCGGGGCCGATCTCCACCAGGCGCTCGCCGGGACGCGGCCCGATGGCGCGCACGATACGCGAGATGATGCCGCGGTCACGCAGAAAGTTCTGGCCGAAGCGTTTGCGAGCCTGGTGAACCGGGGGGCGAGATGACATTCAGGCGTGTCCTTCTTTCACTGGAATCTTGACGTCTTTCCTGGAAACGGAGCTTTTCCGAAGACTGGCTATGGGCGGCGCCCGGCCATCTCGGCCGCCAGGGCAACCGCGACCCGCAGACTGCCGGGATCGGCATGGCCGCTGCCGGCCAGGTCCAGGGCGGTGCCGTGGTCCACCGAGGTGCGCACGAAGGGCAGCCCCAGGGTGATATTGGCCGCGCTGCCGAAGCCGGCATACTTGAGCACCGGCAGGCCCTGGTCATGATACATGGCCAGGACCGCATCGACGCCCTCGAGGTGACGCGGCGTGAACAGCGTATCGGCGGGGAGCGGGCCGTCCAGGCGCAGTCCTTCGCGGCCCAGCGCCTCCAGGGCCGGCTCGATCACCTCGAGCTCCTCGCGGCCCAGATGCCCCCCCTCCCCGGCGTGGGGGTTGAGCCCGCATACCGCGATGCGCGGCGCGGCCAGGCCGTACCAGCGCGTCAGCTCGGCAGCGAGGATGCGCAGCACCCGCGAGAGGCGCTCGGCGGTGATGGCATCGGCCACCTCGCGCAGCGGCAGGTGGGTGGTGGCCAGGGCCACCCGCAGCGCCGCGGCGCCTCGCCAGCCGGGGCGGGTGGCATGCAGGGCGCGGTCGGTGGCCAGCATCATCACCACCTCCTCCACGCCGCAGGCGTCGCGCAGGTACTCGGTGTGACCCGTGAAGCCCTCATGGCCGGCTTCCAGGATCACCCCCTTGTGCAGCGGTGCGGTGACCATGCCGGCGGCATGCCCCTGGCGGCAGGCGGCGATGGCCAGGTCCAGGGTCTCCAGCACGTAGTCGGCGTTGGCCACCTCGAGCCGACCGGGACGCGAGGGCGCGCGCAGCGTCACCGGCCACACCGCCAGCCGCCCGGGAGCGGCGTCGGGCACCGCCTGGCCGGGCGATAGCTCGGCGAGCTCCAGGTCCAGCCCCAGGGCGGCGGCACGCTCGGCCAGCAGCCCGGGGTCGCCCACCGCCACGAGGCGGACGCCGGCCAGCGGGGCGGCGGCGAGCATGACGACGAGCTCCGGGCCGATGCCGGCCGGCTCGCCGCTGGTCAGCGCCAGCAGGGGGAGCTCGGAGGACGACATCAGCGGCCTTCGAGCCGGTTGTCGACGAAGGCCTGGGAGCGGATCTCCTGCAGCCAGACCTCCAGCTCCTCGTTGGCCCGACGCTGGAACAGCGTCTGCTGGGCCTGCTGGCGACTGGCTCCCTCCCGCTCCATGAAGCGCTCAATCTCCCGCTCGGAGAGGTTCACCCGGCTGCCCACCCGGCGCTGCTGCAGCTCGCGCATTACCAGCTCGCGGCGGATCTCCTCGCGCACCGAGGCCAGGACCAGCCCGTCGGCCTCAAGGGCGTCGGCGAACTCATCGAGGGTCATGCCGTTGCTTTCGGCGATGGCCCGCACCTGGCGGTTGAGCTCGGTGTCGTCGATGGAGAGCCCCGCCTCCCGAGCCATCTGCAGCTGGATCTCCTCGAGGATCATCTGATCCAGCAGCTGCTCGCGCAGCACCTCCTCCGGGGGCAGGTCGACCTCCTGGGCGGTGAGCTGGCTGCGAGTCTGGGCAAGGCGCGCCTCCAGCTCGCTGTGCATGATGGCGCCCTGATTGACCACGGCCACGATGCGATCCAGCGCCTGGCGCTGCATGGACTGGAACTCCTGGGCACCGGCACCGAACGGAACGCTGGCCAGCCCAAGGGCCATGGCGAGGCCGGCGGCCAGCGCGGCGGTGCGTCGGCGGCTCACTGTGTGCTTCTGTTTCATCTTTCCTCTCTGCTGGTGGCCCCCCGATCAGAAGGCGGTGGCGCGATAGCCGGGGATGGCCTCCTCGAAGTAGCTGTCGGCCTCGCGGCCCACGCCGCCGAGACCCTTGAACACGAAGCGCAGGAAGATCCCGCGATCGTTGAAGTCGTCTTCCACCCGCGCCGTGTCGTTATCGTCGACCCACTCACGCCAGACCAGCTGCAGACCATAGCAGCAGTCGTTCCACTGCACACCCGCCAGCTGCTCCAGGGCGCGGTCGTTGGTGTTGTCATAGAGGAAACGACCGATCATGTCGACGCGGTGGCTGGCCCTCCAGGCGAACGACAGGTCGAACTCCTCGCGGTCGAAGTCGCGGAACTCATCGTCTCCCGGCTCCGCCGAGGGATCGAAGCCTTGGAGCTCCCAGCGGTAGCCGAGGTTCAACGCATGCCCCGCCGGGGAGCGATACTGCAGGTCCAGGGAGGTGCGTTCGGTCTGCTCGAAGTGATCGTCGTACAGCCACTGCCAGCGGGTGCGCCAGCGATCGGTGATCCGCCAGTCCGCGCGCGCCACCACCGGGGAGCGGTCCCGGGTCGCCCGGTACCAGCCCTGAAAGTCGCCGTCGGGGTCGGGAATCACGTCGGGATCGCCATCGATGTCGATGGTGCGATCCTCGAAGTAGTAGGCCTGCCCCAGGCCCACGGAGAACCGCTCGCGGCCGCTCTCATCCTCCAGCAGCCGCGAATCGACGCCCAGGGAGAGACGGTTGAGATCACCGACGCGGTCGCTGCCCGAGAAGCGCTGCGGCGACCAGAGCTGGTTCCAGGAGAAGGCGCGCTCGCTGCTGTCGAAGTCGGGGAACTCCGACTGATCCCGGGCCGGCACATAGGCGTAGTTGGCGCGGGGCTCAAGGGTCTGACGGTACTCCCCCCCTCCCAGCGCCAGCTCCCGCTCGAACGCCAGGCCGCCGTCGAGGGAGGCCACCGGCACCTCGCGGGTCAGGCTCGTGTCACGGTCGGTGTCGCGCTCACCGTAATCCAGCTCGTAGCCGGTGGCCAGCCACTCCAGGCGCGGTTCCAGATGGCCCCAGCTCTCGTCGAAGCGCCACCCCGCCGCGGGCGAGACGTGCAGACGCGAGCCGGTAGCGGCCTCGCGCAGCGGCACCCGGTTCGCGTCCACGTCACGCCAGAAGTAGCTGTAGTTGGAATCCCACTCCTGGTAGAAATCGCCCTGACGCCAGCGGGCGTCGGCGGAGAGGCTGGGCAGCCGATAGAAGGGCTTGTCGCGGTCACGCAGTGGGTCGTCAAGCTTCTGGAAGCCCTGGGCCCGGGCATCGAGCCGCCAGACGTCGCCGCGGTAATCGATCTGCGCCAGGCGCGACATGGAGGAGGTGTTCTGTTCGGCGAAGTCGCTGCCGAAGTCGTCGAAGTAGCGCCCGTCGCTGGCCGCCCCATAGCGCAGCCGGTAGCGGCTGCGCGGATTGAGGGTGCCGGCGTGGCGATAGTCGACATACCAGCGATCCTCGCCCTCGAAACGGCGAGCGGCATCGTTGGGATTGTCGCTGGAACCGCCGTCGTCGCTCCCCAGGAAGGCGCCCTCGATCTGGCCGGCATCGCCGGAAAAGAGGTAGCGGTACTCGCCGCCCAGCAGCAGGCCGCGATCGGTGATCCAGCGCGGCGTGATGGTGGCGTCGTGATTGGGCGCGACGTTCCAGTAGAAGGGCTGGGCGTAGTCGAGGGCGTCGCTGGAGACTCCAAGGCTGGGCCACAGGAAGCCGGTATGACGGCGATCGTCGATGGGAAAGCGCACCCAGGGCCAGTAGAAGACCGGCACCTGCCCCACCTCAAGCCGCGCATGGCGGGCGGTGCCGAAACCGCTCTCGCGGTCGAGCACCACATCGCCCCCCACCAGTTGCCAGAGATTGTCTCCGGGGTCGCAGGTGGTGAAGCTCGCCGAGGAGAGCCGGTAGCGGCCATCCTCCAGGCGCTCCAGCTGCAGGGCATCGCCACGCAGGTGGCGATCATGGATCACATAGTGGGCGTTATCGATCTGCGCGGCATCGCTGACCAGGGAGAGCTCGGCGGCGTCGCCCCGCACCAGCAGGTTCCGGTCGCGCAGCGCCATCGGCCCCTCGGCAAAGGCGCGCTCCCGGCTGCCGGGCACCCGCACCTCCGGCGTCTCGAGCTGAACCGTGTCGCGGCGCAGGAGCACCTCGCCGCGCAGGAGCGTCTCGCCATCCTCTCCGTAGCTGGCGCTGTCCGACTCGCTGGCCACCCGTCCCGGCGGCGGCTCGGCAAGGCGATAGTCGGGCATCACGTAGGCGCCGCGGCAGAGCGCGCCGGCGGGACGGTCGTCACCCCAGGGTTGGAAGTCCAGCGACTCGGCGGGCAGGGAGTCAGGCGAGGCCACCACAGGGGGGGCGCCGGCCAGGCTCAGGGTCGCCAGGCCGGCCAGGGCCGTCCATGAGAGTCGCTTGCCCATGTTGCTCGATGTCCTTGGCGGGGTGAATCGGTATTATACAGGCCGCACCGCGCCTGTGCTGCCGGCGACCCGAACAGCGCCCAGCATGCGTCGCGCCCCTGCGGCCGTCAACCGACCCGCCGCCGGAACCTTTTTCACCACTCAGGGAGCCAGCCCATCATGTCCGATGCCGCCCCTTCGCGCCTCGAGCTGCTCAGCCGCTGGGCCGCCGAGCGCCACGGCCTGCCTCGCCAGGCGGTCGATCTGCGTCTGGCCGCCGGCGACGCCAGCTTCCGCCGCTACTACCGGCTGACGCTGTCGGGCGGCGCCACCCGCATGCTGATGGATGCCCCGCCCGAGCAGGAGGACAGCCGCCCCTTCGTGACCATCGCCCGCCGCTGGGCCGCCGCCGGCCTGCCGGTGCCGAGCCTGCACGGCATCGACCTGGCGCACGGCTTCCTGGAGCTCGATGATCTGGGCGATGCCCCGCTGCAGACCTGCTTCGGCAGCGAGAGCGACGCGGCCACCCTGGCCTGGCACGAGCGCGCCATGGCGCTGATCCATGAGCTGCAGAACCGCGCCGGCCCCGACGAACTCCCTCCCTTCGACGCGACCCTGCTGGGCCGGGAACTCGACCTCTTCCCCGAGTGGTGCCTGGGCGAGTGGCTGAACATGGCGCCGCCGCCGGGCTGGCCGGCCCTGCGCGAGGCGCTGATCGCCTCGGCCCTGGCCCAGCCGGTGGTCACGGTGCACCGCGACTATGACGCCATGAACCTGATGGTTCGGGATGACGGCCTGCACCTGATCGACTTTCAGGACGCCGTGGCCGGCCCGCTCAGCTACGACCTGATCTCGCTGCTGCGGGGCCGCTACTGCCGCTTCGACGCCGACCGCTTCGCCGCCTGGGTGGAGGCCTTCCGTCAGCGTGCCCGCCGTGACGGCCGCCTGCCGGCCCGGGTCGACTCGGCCACTTTCCTGTCCCAGGCCCAGGCCATGGCCGCCCAGCGCTCCCTCAAGGTGCTGGGCATCTTCTGCCGGCTCACCCTGCGCGACGGCAAGCGGGGCTATCTGGCGCGCCTGCCCCACTT
>LFCJ01004199.1_pt1 | contig 10560 bp, 9 predicted proteins | sample 643141 | NCBI WGS metagenome assembly LFCJ01 (sample SAMN03766243, study PRJNA286221) | soda lake metagenome | biome: soda lake; feature: Kulunda steppe; material: water; isolation source: sample B1-Br-g2 brine of Lake Bitter-1 | place: Russia: Kulunda steppe | collected 2010-07 | reverse complement strand
TGAGCGGTCCAGTCGTGACCGCCATGGACCTCGACGCCCGGATGAACGACGTCGTCTACGTCGGCGACGAAGGACTGATGGGCGAGGTCATCGAGATCGAAGGGAACCTGACCACGATTCAGGTGTACGAAGAAACCTCCGGCGTCGGCCCGGGCGAACCCGTCGAGAACACGGGCGAACCCCTTTCCGTCGACCTCGGACCAGGGATGCTAAACGCCATCTACGACGGTGTCCAGCGCCCGCTGGACGAACTCGAAGAGAAGATGGGGTCGGCGTTCCTCGATCGCGGGGTCGACGCACCCGGGATCGACTTCGAGCGGAAGTGGGAGTTCAACCCGACCGTCGAGGCCGGTGACGAGGTCGAGCCCGGTGACATCATCGGTGAAGTCCCCGAAACCGCGAGCATCACCCACAAAGTGATGGTTCCGCCGGACGTCGAGGGTGGCGAAGTGACCTCGATCGAAAGCGGCGAGTTCGACGTCAAGGAGACGGTCGCCGAACTCGATTCTGGGACAGCGATCCAGATGCACCAGGAGTGGCCTGTACGTGAGGCCCGCCCTGCCGATACGAAGGAGACGCCGACGATCCCCCTCGTTTCTGGCCAGCGGATTCTTGACGGCCTGTTCCCGATCGCCAAAGGTGGGACGGCCGCGATTCCCGGCCCCTTCGGCTCCGGGAAGACCGTTACCCAGCACCAACTCGCCAAGTGGGCCGACGCGGACATCGTCGTCTACGTCGGCTGTGGCGAGCGTGGCAACGAGATGACCGAGGTCATCGAAGACTTCCCCGAACTGGAGGACCCGAAGACCGGCAAGCCGCTTATGTCTCGGACGTGTCTCATCGCGAACACGTCGAACATGCCAGTGGCAGCCCGTGAGTCCTGTATTTACACGGGGATCACGATCGCGGAGTACTACCGCGACATGGGGTACGACGTCGCGCTGATGGCCGACTCCACCTCCCGGTGGGCAGAGGCCATGCGTGAGATTTCGAGCCGGCTCGAGGAGATGCCCGGCGAGGAGGGGTATCCCGCCTATCTGGCCGCTGCGCTCTCGGAGTTCTACGAGCGTGCCGGCCTGTTCCAGAACATCAACGGCACCCGTGGCTCGGTGTCGGTCATCGGTGCGGTCTCCCCACCAGGTGGGGACTTCTCCGAGCCAGTCACCCAGAACACGCTGCGGATCGTCAAGACGTTCTGGGCGCTGGACGCGGATCTGGCCGAACGACGGCACTTCCCGTCGATCAACTGGAACGAATCGTACTCGCTGTACCGACAGCAACTCGACCCGTGGTTCCGCGACAACGTTGCGGAAGACTGGCCCGAGCGGCGCCAGTGGGCGGTCGACGTCTTAGACGAGGAAGACGAACTGCAAGAGATCGTCCAGCTCGTCGGGAAAGACGCACTGCCAGAAGACCAGCAGCTGACACTGGAGGTCGCCCGCTACCTGCGTGAGGCGTGGCTCCAGCAGAACGCGTTCCACGACGTCGACACCTACTGCGATCCGAAGAAGACCTACCGGATGCTGGGTGCGATCAAGACGTTCAACGACGAGGCGTTCGACGCACTCGAAGCAGGTGTCCCGATCGAAGAGATCACAGACGTCGACGCGGCCCCACGACTCAACCGAATGGGCGTCGCCGACGAGTGGAACGAGTTCATCGACGAACTCGAAGCGGATCTCGCCGAGCAGATTAGAGCACTGTACTAACCATGAAAGAGTACCAGACAATCACGGAAATCAGCGGTCCACTGGTGTTCGCCGAGGTCGACGAGCCGGTCGGCTACGACGAGATCGTCGAGATCGAGACCGACGACGGCCGAACGCTGCGCGGCCAAGTACTGGAATCGAGCGAGGGACTCGTCGCGATTCAGGTGTTCGAGGGAACTGGCGGGATCGACCGCAAGGCCTCCGTTCGCTTCCTCGACGAGACGATGAAGATGCCCGTCACCGAGGACCTGCTCGGACGGGTCATGGACGGCTCCGGCAACCCCATCGACGGTGGGCCGGAGATCGTCCCAGAGGATCGTATCGACATCGTCGGTGAGGCAATCAACCCCTACTCGCGAGAATACCCAGAGGAGTTCATCCAGACCGGTGTCTCCGGTATCGACGGGATGAACACGCTGGTTCGTGGCCAGAAGCTGCCGATCTTCTCCGGTTCCGGACTGCCACACAACGAGCTCGCACTCCAGATCGCGCGGCAGGCGAGCGTTCCCGAAGAAGAAGAGGGTGACGACGAGGACGGCTCGGAGTTCGCAGTCATCTTCGGCGCCATGGGAATTACCCAGGAGGAGGCAAACGAGTTCATGGACGACTTCGAGCGCACGGGCGCACTTGAGCGATCGGTCGTCTTCATGAATTTGGCGGACGACCCTGCAGTCGAGCGGACGGTCACGCCGCGACTCGCGCTCACGACGGCGGAGTATCTCGCCTTCGAGAAGGGCTACCACGTGCTGGTCATCCTGACCGACATCACCAACTACTGTGAGGCACTGCGCGAGATCGGTGCCGCACGTGAGGAAGTGCCGGGTCGACGTGGCTACCCCGGCTACATGTACACCGACCTGGCCCAGCTCTACGAGCGGGCCGGCCGGATCGAAGGGCGCGAAGGATCGGTCACACAGCTCCCGATCCTGACGATGCCCGGCGACGACGACACGCACCCGATTCCCGACCTGACCGGCTACATCACGGAGGGCCAGATCGTGATGGACCGAGACCTGAACAGTCAGGGAATCGAGCCGCCGATCAACGTCCTCCCATCGCTGTCGAGGCTGATGGACGACGGGATCGGTGAGGGCCTGACCCGCGCCGACCACGGCGACGTCTCCGACCAGATGTACGCCGCCTACGCAGAGGGTGAAGACCTGCGTGACCTCGTGAACATCGTTGGTCGCGAAGCGCTCTCCGAGCGCGACAACAAGTTCCTCGACTTCGCCGATCGATTCGAGAAGGAGTTCGTCCAGCAGGGGTACGACACCAATCGCTCGATCGAGGAGACCCTCGAACTCGGCTGGGACCTGCTCTCGGATCTCCCGAAGGAGGCACTCAACCGGATCGACGAGGACCTCATCGAGGAACATTACCGCGAAGACGAGTCCGAACTCGCCGAAGCGGCGGCCGACGACTGACCGCGTCGGGATTCGCTGGTCGGTTTTTTCACGCGCACTCGGGACCTACTGTTTAGGCTTACCGCACCCAGAGTGCCATCTATGACCACAGCCCCAGCCGTTCGCGCCTGTTCGTTCAACGTTCGATACGACACGCCCGAGGACGAGTACACGTGGACCGATCGTCGGCCCTCCGTCCAGGAGGCAATCGAAGCGATCGACCCGGACCTCATTGGCTGCCAGGAGGCCCTGCCCCACCAGTACGATGATCTCCGGGCAGGACTGCCAATGTACGACTGGCACGGCGTCGGTCGTCGGGACGGCGATCGGGAGGGCGAGTTCGTTCCGGTGGGATGGCGACGGGAGCGGTTCGAGTGTCTCGAATACGGCGCGTTCTGGCTTTCGGAGACGCCCGATACGCCGAGCGTCGGCTGGGACGGAGCCCTCCCACGGGTGGCGACGTGGGTTCGGCTTCGCGATCGAGGGCAGGCGATGGATACGGATGCAGACGCGGACAATTGCTACTGGGTCTGCAGCGTCCACCTCGACCACCGCGGCGAGCAGGCACGGTTAGAAGCCTCCCGACTAGTTCGCCACCGTGCCAGCGCCCGACTCGACGACGGCGAAACGGTTGTGGTGATGGGCGACTGCAACTGTACCCCTGGCTCGCCACCCTACCGAGCGCTGACGATGGGGACGCTTACCGATGCTCGCAAACAGGCCAAAGCGGTCTCGGGTCCCGTCGGAACGTTCCACGGCTTCGATGGCACGCCCGGCGATCGGATCGACTACGTCTTCCTTCCATCAGCAGCCGACGTGACGACCTACCGGACGCTTCTGCCACGCAATGGCGTCCCGCGATCGGACCACTTGCCGATCGTCGTCGAGTTCACGCCGACGGACACCGAGGATGGGCGGTGACGTGTCCGGTGCCGACGCGGGTCGTCGGTACTGAACCGTTACAGCTGATCTTTGAGTTCGACATCGCGTGCGTAGAATAGATACCAGCCGACCGCGACGAGCGAGACGACGACGCCGAGCAGCTGAGAGAGCGGTTGCATGAAGGCGATCAACGCGAAACTCGCGAGCCCGCCAACGATCGGAACCAGCGGGTAGCCCGGACACGTAAACGATGGATCGTACCACGCTGGATCGGATCGCCGGAGTGCGATCAGTGCCACACAGATGAGTCCATACAGGATCAGATGGAGAAACGACGCGACCTCGGCAAGCACTTCCGTCCGTCCGAACGCGACGAGCAAGACCGTCAGCCCGCCGACGAACGCGAGTGCGAAATGTGGCGTGCCGTAGCGTCGATTGACCCGTGCGCCGGCAGGCGGCGCGATCGCATCGGCGCTGATTCCATACAGCGCTCGGGAGGCGCTCAGGATCGAGGCGTTTGCCGAGGAGAGCGTCGCGAGCAACCCGCCGACGAGGATGGCGATCGCACCGGTCGTGCCAAGATACTCGCGGGCCACCTCGACGATCGCCGTCTCCCCCATCGGCCCGATCGTCTCGGGGGCGAACGTGTAGCCGGCGATCAACAGCGTCACGATGTAGAAGACGCCAACGAGCACGACGGAGCCGATCATCGAAAGCGGGAGGTTTCGATCGGGTTCGACGATATCCTCTGCGACGGTCGCGATCTGTGCGAAGCCGAGATACGACGTGAACACGAGCGCCGAGGTTTGCAGGATCGGCGCGAACCCCTCCGGTGCGAACGTCGTCGCTACACCCTCGTCTCCGCGGACGCCGATGAGACCGACGCCGCTGATCGTGAGGAAGACGACGAGGATCGAAAGCAGGAGTCCGACGACGATGTTCTGGAGCGACTCGGTGTTTTCGGTCCCGGAGACGCTCATGACAGTCAGTGCGACGCCGAGAAGAACACCGAGAACCGTCACAGCCCCGACCGGCCCGATCGATATCCCAGCGGTTTCGATGAGCCCTGCCTCGACGAGCACGGCGGCAGCGTACTCACCGAAGCCGACGAGATAGAACGCCGTCGCAAAGATGAGCCCGAACGTGAGACCGATGCCGACGATCGCACCCGGGAGCGCGCCGAGCCCACGGGAGACGAAGTAGTAGCCGCCGCCACTCTTTGGCATCGCCGTCGCGAGCTCGGAGGTCGGCAGGGCAACCAGCAGCGCGATCACAGCACCGATCGCGAACGAGAGTGCCGCTGCTGGGCCCGCTCGTCCGGCAGCCAGCCCCGGAAAGACGAAGATTCCTGCACCGATCATCGTCCCGGTGCCGATTGTCACCGCACCTGCCAGCCCGATCGTCCGATCGAGTTCACCCGCAGCGTCGCTCACTTGCAGAAAAGTTTCTGCCAGGACAACATAAATACCCGTCTCGGCCCACGGCGGTACCACTTTACGTCATCCACTGCGTAGTATCTCGAACTGAACGTCGATGACACAGCACGTCTCCGAGGCGACGATACTCGTACCGATCGACACCAGCGATCCAGGAACCCCGTCAGCGTCGCTCGTCGAACTGCTGAGCCCACACTCGGTCGTCGTGCTCGGATACTACCCCGTGCCAGATCAGTCGTCGGCCGATCAGCTTCGCGCACAGTTTGGCGAGGAAGCCGAAGCCGAACTCGACGCGATCACCGAGCGGTTCACCGACGCTGGTGCCGACGCCGACTCCGTCCTCGTGTTCACGAAGGATCGATCGAAAACGATCGATCGAGTCGCCGCCGACTACGAGGTCGACGCGGTGCTTACCGCAGATCCTGTCGAGGACCGGCTGAATCGGGTCCTCGTCCCGATTCGCGGTGAGGAAAACGTAGACGGGATCCTCGATTTCGTCGCCACGCTGTTGGCCGAGAGCGAAGCCACGGCGACGCTGTTCAACGTCGCGACCTCCGACGACGAAGCCTCACGGGGCGAACTCATCATTCGGGGGGCCTGCGATCGACTCGAAGAGAGTGGCGTCGACCCGGAACGAGTCGACTGGAAACAACAGCGGGATCCGTCGGCCAGTACGGCAATTGTCGGCGCTGCCGGCGCGTTCGACCTGCTCGTCGTCGGTGAGTCCGAACCCTCGCTTCGCGATCGAATACTCGGAAACGTGACCAATACGGTGATCGAGGAATCGCCACAGCCGGTGTTGATCGTCCGGAACAACGGCGCGGGCTGATCGATCGGACTCATAGTCGTTTCACTCACTAAAAAGGGACGCGCCACGGGCCGGGTAGAGCCCACGGAGTAGCGGCTGTGTGAGTGTCGGGAGACAAAACTGTAAACAGTTATCCGACTGGGAGCGCAATCCTCCCACAAGATGGCCAAGGACGTCAAACCCACCCGCAAGAACCTGATGGAGATCGAGGATCGGATCGAACTCTCCGAGCGGGGCCACGGGACCCTGGAAAAGAAACGGGACGGGCTGATCATGGAATTCATGGACATCCTGGACAAAGCCCAGGACGTTCGCGGGGAACTCTCCGACGACTACGAGGACGCCCAAAAGAAGATCAACATGGCTCGTGCCATGGAAGGCGACGTCGCCGTCCGCGGGGCGGCCGCAGCGCTCCAGGAACACCCCGAGATCACCACCGAATCGAAGAACATCATGGGTGTTGTCGTTCCCCAGATCGAGTCTTCGCGCGTCTCCAAGAGCCTCGAACAGCGCGGCTACGGGATCATGGGCACTTCCGCCCGGATCGACGAGGCCGCAGAAGCCTACGAGGATCTCCTCGAAAGCATCATTCTCGCCGCGGAGGTCGAAACCGCGATGAAAAAGATGCTCCGCGAGATCGAGACCACCAAGCGCCGTGTCAACGCACTCGAGTTCAAACTCCTCCCCGACCTCTACGACAGCCAGGAGTATATCGAGCAGAAACTCGAAGAGCAAGAACGCGAGGAGACGTTCCGCCTGAAGAAGATCAAGGACAAAAAGGAAGCCGAAGCGAAAGCAGAGCGAGAGGCCGAAGAAGCCGAGCAAGCCGAGGAAGAAGACGAGGACGACCTTGTCGAACCGGAACCGAGCACCGCCGCTCGATCGCCGACGGCCGACCAGTAACCGCTTCGATGGCCTGTATTGGCTGTGGCACCGACGAGACGATCGTTGCTGTAGTCCCCGAGGCCTACCGCGAGTACGCGCCCGACGCCGCGTCCGTGGTGACGATCTGTCCTCGCTGTCTCGCGGTCGATCCTGCGCCGGTGGCCGCGACCGCCGACAGCGACCCCGATTTCTCCCGTCTCAGCAATGCGTTTCCGAGCCGCCCCGAACGAGCGATGCCACTTCTCCTCGCGATCGATCTGTGTACGTCGCTTGCGACCAACCGCGAGGCGATCGAATCGCTACTCCGGGCTGTTGAAGACGAGGGGACGGACCCGTTGCTCGTGATCGATCGTCTCGTGGCTGATCGCACGGTCGAGCCAGCGATCGACCTCGATCGTCGGCGACACCAGCTCGAGCAGTTGCTGTACTGAATCAGGCGGCAGTAGCATCTCAGCGCGAAAACGAGTCGGATCGGGCGACCACGACCTGCAACAAGAGACGGTGAGGGGGGAGCGCTACTTTCCGGTCGGCGTCACGTTGTCGCTGACGGCCTGTTTTACCTGCAGTGCCGCGCTCGCGGCGAGCCCTCGGGCAACCTCGTTTCGTTCGTCGGCCGTGATGACTTCCTCAGGGGCGTCCTCCAGCTCGGGTGTAAAGCCGGCGCTGACGGCGTGACCGACCGGCGGGCGGACGGCAACGGTGACCTGGGGGCCGGAGATGCCCCGAGAGATATCTGCGTCGACGACGTACTCGTTCGGAAGGAACTCCCGAGTTCGGGCAGCGATCCGTGAGACGTCACGGTTGAGTACCCGTTTCTGGGTCGTCGAGAGGTCCGGAATGTCCGCCGCTGTGCGCTGACCAGCACCAGTTTCTCCCGGTAGCCCTGCGTACGGCGTATTTCCGTTCATGAGAAGTGTGTAACGGTACCATAGGCCCCGGGGATAAAAAGCGTTCGCGTTCGGGCACGTTCCTCCTCAGAGCAACGGTTCGCTTTCGCCATAGACCGCGAGTACCAGCGCCGTCGTGTGGGTCCCAGAGTCCGCCTGCGTGCTCTCGACGACGACGTTCGGCTCGTCGAACTCCCACTCTCTGAGCTCCTGTCCCGCGGCCAACCCCTCTCGAACGCGCCGTTCGACGTCGCCGCTATCCATCTCGCCAGCCGTCTCGTAGAACAGGCCCGGCCCGCCGTCGATCGACTGCGACCATGCGAGCGCAGCGCTGGCCCGACCCGGCTCGGCGGTCGTCGCCCGTGCCTCGACGACGGTCAGGCGCTCGCCGGCGGGGCCGAGATCGGGGGCAGTACCGACGGCCTCGACAGCCGTCTCCGCAGGGATCATCGACGAGACGGAAACGAGATTGTAGTTCTCGACGCCAGCGTCCGCCAGCGCAGCGTCGTAGGATGCCATCGCCGTAGGACCCGATGCGGAGCCCCAGACGACACGAATCATGCTCATGACTCTCGCTCGGGGACGGAGAGCGTAAGGTATTGCGATCCGCGATCGCGACGAAAACAAACCCAGAATCGAATCCCGTAGTCGGCTACTGGTAGAAGTAGCCCGCCGAAGAGATCACGTCGCTCGAGTCGTCGTTTTCCATCTTGTCGTGGGCATCGAGGAAGTCCTGCTGGCACACCTCGTTTCGATCGGCTCGAATCGCGAACATCCCGGCCTCGGTTGCGAGGCTTTCGATCTCCGCGCCGGAGTATCCCTCGGTCTCGTCGGCCAGCAAGTCGAAGTCGACGTCGTCGTCGACGTTCATCATGCGGGTGTGGATCTGGAGGATCTGCTCGCGGCCGTCGCGATCGGGTTCGGGGACTTCGATGAGTCGATCGAACCGGCCCGGACGGAGGATGGCGCGATCGAGCATGTCGTAGCGGTTGGTTGCGGCAATGATCCGGATCTCACCGCGGGCCTCGAAGCCGTCCATTTCCGAGAGTAGCTGCATCATGGTCCGCTGAACCTCGGCGTCGCCGGAGGTCTTCGACTCCGTTCGCCGGGTTGCGATCGCGTCGATTTCGTCGATGAAGATGATAGCCGGCTCGCGTTCGCGGGCCATCTCGAAGAGGTCACGGACGAGTCGGGAGCCCTCGCCGATGAACTTGCGGACGAGTTCGGAGCCGGCCATCTTGATGAAGGTGGCGTCGGTCTCGTTGGCGACGGCTTTCGCGAGCATCGTCTTTCCGGTCCCCGGTGGGCCATAGAGGAGGACACCGCTCGGTGGATCGATACCGACCTCCTCGAACATTTCCGGCTCGAGGAGTGGCTGTTCGACGGCTTCGCGAACCTCACGAACCTGTTCGTCGATGCCGCCGATGTCGGCGTAGCTGACGTCGGGCCGTTCGGTGATCTCCATCGACTGTGCGCGTGCGTCGGTTTCGGTGGAGAGCACCGTCTGGATCGCAAACGAGTCGTTGACCGCGACGCGATCGCCGGGAGCGATGCGATCGAGGACCTGCGGTGAGACGTCGGTGAGCACTTCCTGGTTGTTGCCGTGCTGTTTGACGATGACCTCGTTGCCGTCCATCACGTCTTCTACGGTTGCGATGTATAGCGACGAGCTTTTGAGCGTCTCGTTTTCGCGTTCGACGCGGTCGACTTTCTCTCGAAGGCGCTTGCGGCGTTCGTCGGCGGTGTCCAGCTGGGCCGACAGCTGGTCGTTGACTTCGACGAGCTCCTCGAAGTGGCCACGGAGCGCCTCGAGCCGCTCATCGTCCGGGAGATCAGGATCGATATCGCGGTGGGGTCGATCGGGGATAGACGGGCTTCGAGACATCCTAACGTCCACCGATAAGTCCCCGACGATAAATGTGCCTTTGGGTCGCGGTGGATTTGCGGAGCCGATCGTGACAGGCCATGTGGAGATTCTCCGCCGAAGCCACCGATCGCGACGCTGGGCGGTTGTCTGTAGAGTGGTCGAGTGAGTCGGAGCTGGCCCCCAATATCGGCCCAAGTGAGTCGGAGACGGCCCCTAGGATCGATCCGGGTGGGTCGGAGACGGCTCCTAAGATCGACCCGAGTGAGGTGGCTGACGACCGATCAGTCGATCAGGGTCGCCATTTCGTCCAGCCGATCGCCATAGCTCGCCAGGGCTCGATCGATCGGGTCAGACGTGCTCATGTCGACGCCAGCGATCCGGAGGAGGTCCAGTGGGTACTCCCGGGAGCCACGCTGGAGGAAGGCGAGGTAGTCCTCGGCGGCGTCGCGATCCGGTTCGCCGCCGGCACCGTCCGGCAGGACGCCGTCGACGATCGCCAGCGCGGCGGAGATCCCGGTTGCGTACTGGTAGACGTAGAACGCGCGGTAAAAGTGTGGAATACGCATCCACTCGGTAGCGATCCGATCGTCGACGACGGCCGGTTCGTAGTAGGTTTCTTTGAGTCCGCGGTAGAGTTCGTCGAGTCGATCGGCGGTGAGTGGCTCGCCGGACTCTTCGAGCCG
>LFCJ01004198.1_pt1 | contig 10563 bp, 8 predicted proteins | sample 643141 | NCBI WGS metagenome assembly LFCJ01 (sample SAMN03766243, study PRJNA286221) | soda lake metagenome | biome: soda lake; feature: Kulunda steppe; material: water; isolation source: sample B1-Br-g2 brine of Lake Bitter-1 | place: Russia: Kulunda steppe | collected 2010-07 | reverse complement strand
TGAGAGGGCACGGTCCTGGTCGGTATCGTAGTGGCCGAATCGGCCACTGCCGTAATTGTAGAACTGCGTTGTGATCGTCGGTGCGATCTTGTCTGCTTCAAGTCGACTGTAAGGTGCTGTATACGAACTGCCGCTGGCTTTCTTGTGACACTCTGCAAGAAGATGTTCTAATCCCGAGTCTTCCCAGACCCCCCAATCGTCTCCAGGTTTCATATTCTGAATTCGCTCCATGTTCAACTCCGAGAGGTTTTGAGACCGATGCAGTGCGTTGTCCGGGTGGACCTCCCCAGCTTGGATCGCTGGAAGGTGACCGATGGTCTCTCGGACGGTCGGGTACGTCGACTCTTCGGTGTAGAGTGGCTCTGGGAGACTAATTTCGCCTCGTTTTGATGCCATAACCACCCACCGTTTTCGGTTTTGGGGGATTCCGTGTTCCGGGCAGTACACGTTCCGATTTTCTTCGCTGTTCAGATAGTAGTCATTATCATCTAGATACGCAATAAAATCGTCGTAGACACTGTCGTCTTGGATCTGGAGGACGTTCTCTGTGACGACGACGTCTGGCTCTACGTAATCGATAATCTGGATAACATCGCGAAGCAAGCCCCACTTATCATGGTCGGCGTGGGACTTGTCTTTGACATGGCCCATCGTAGAGTATGGTTGGCAAGGTGCACAGGCACCCAGGACCTTCAGATCAGCGTCCCACGGAAACATCCGAGCGATACGTTCGGGATCTGAAGATAGGGGTTCGACTTTCGACTGAACGTACGTCGCGTCGATATTTTGTTCGTAGGGATACTTGCAGTCGGGATTGTTGTCTATCCCACTGACGACAGAGATCCCCGCTTGCTCCAACCCATAGCTGAGCCCACCAGCACCACAAAAGAGATCTACCGCAGAGATTTTCATGCTGCTGCTTACCAACAGCAGTATATAAAATCTTGTGAGAGACGGTATTCTAACAAGTATACCGCATTCGTGCTCCGAATAAACCGATTGAGGTTATCATATCTTTCTATCGAAGCATGTATTGGAGTATCTACTAGCAAAAACCCGGAACAGTGATGTGTGTCGAGTTCCCCACCTATTCCAGAATGCGTTGGTTCTTCGAAAAATGACTATCAGTCAAAATATTACGACAGACTCCGAGTGGTTCTTCTTCAGCGGCGGCCCTGGTGCTCCACGATATGGTGATGACCCGACGAAGCATGCCGTCGACCACGATACTGAGACGTTCGTTCGCGAAGTACTACAGAACGCGAACGACCAGAAGTTAGACGACGAAATTCCCGTAGATGTTACCTTCCGATTCGTGACCCTTTCGGGCGACGATCGGCTTGAATTTCTCAACGCCCTTCAGTGGGAGGGTGGGCTCCGTGATAGATTGGAGACGATTGCTACGTCCGACCAAGGACGTGGGTACACACAGCTCTTAGATCAAGTAGAGGATCCCGACGAAGAGATACGACTGCTGATCGTCGAAGATAAAAATACGACTGGACTCACCGGTGGATGGGACGACGACTCGAACTACGCGGCGTTGGTTCGAGACGAACTCTACAGTAGCAAACAAGACGATACCGCCGGTGGCTCCTACGGGTTAGGGAAGTCGGTGTTGTGGACATTTTCTGGTGCGTCGACGGTAATCTTCAACTCCCATCCCGCACCCATAGACTCCGAAACCCAGGCCCAACGGCTCATCGGGCGGACGAAGCTCCCAACACACAAACTATCGGGTGACGAGACGACATATCAAGGTGCAGGCTGGTTGTGTCAGCCTACACGAACAGACGACGGGGTGCGACCGGAGGCCTTGACTGGCGAGACAGCTGAGCGGCTTGCGACAGACCTCCAAGTTACGCGACCCCCAATTAGTGGGACGAGTGCGATGGTCGTTGACTTCCGTGATCCGACTAGAGAGACACGACCGGAGCTTGAAGATACAGCTGCAGAGTTCGTTGAGGCCGCTGTCAAGTACTTTTGGCCAGCGATCTATCGGGGTGATCTGACAGTAACAGTCGAGACCCCAGAGGAAACGTTAGAGGCCGACGTCGACAGTGTACCTGCGATCAGGCCGTTCGTGGAGTGTTTCGAACGACGCTTCAGTGACGAGAAACGCTCGCTTACGACACCCGGAGATATCGCCGGATTAGATATCCCGATGAACATCCCGCCACGGACAGACGGAACCGAAATTTCCGACGGGACGGTACGCTTGGCTTCTCGCCTCGCCTCGCCCGCGGACAACGACACCTACCTCAACAGATTGGCCTTATTCCGCGGTTCCGGCATGGTCATCAAATACTTAGACCAAAGCCGAGTTGCCTTTGGTGATCGGAATTTCCACGGCGTACTCGCCTGTGGAGAAGCTCGAACCGACGATGACCCGACCGACAGTGACAGAGAAATTGATCGCTTCCTTAGGTTCGCCGAACCGCCAGATCACGATGAGTGGGAGTCGACAGAGAACCTCCGTGAAGAGTACCAACGTGGATTCCGGATGGCGATCGATAATATGTTCAGCACGGTCCGAGATGGCCTCCGACACTTGGTCGCTCAGAGTAGTCCCGACGAGAGTATGCTCTCCGAACAGGTTCTCAAGCGGTTTCCTATCCACGGACGCGGCCAACCGCGTGTAGATAGATCGCAAGTCCGGGTGTTTGAGTTCGATAGTCACTCCCGATTTGATGGTGATCACTGGCAGTTCGGGGGTCGCATCTCACCGATCGTAGACGAATATGACGGCTGGAGTGCCGAAGTTGCCTTGACAGGTGTCGGTGAAGATGGATCCAGCTATGACGCAATTCCAATCGAATCGATAGTTGTTGAGGAAGATGGCGTTATGACGACGATTGCAGATGGAGAAGCACTCATTAATGTTGAAAGAGATATCAACGATCTGAAATTCAAGGGCACATCTCACGTTATCAAAGCCCATGACGTGATGAGTGGCGCTGTCGGCGAAACGCAACTGGAGATCCGTGCAGAACTACGCACGACAGAGGGTGACGACACGTGAAACAACGCTCACAACGACATCGATCAACGACGCTGCCGTTTCGATACCGGAAGACAGGGGTCGACTTTGACATCAATCACTATACCATCGATGGCAGTAAACCGAGAGACATAGAATTGAAAGCCGGACAAAGCGAGATTGATCTCGTTCCGGCGATCGAAGACAAGTACGGTACTGAAACCGAACTCGCAACATGGACAAAAATTAAACTCTACGGGCAGCTCTCGATCACAGACGAAACAGTCGATTACGTATTCCCACCCGAAGAGCGCGGTAGCCCACCCGCGAAGCTGTACGTCGCACTGCGGTGCCACGAGACAATCTCACGAACCCAAGCACAGGTCAACGAACCGTTCGACGGCCCTGGAACCTACGAGATTACGATCAGCTTAGAACGATCTGATCTCCGCGGTGCCGTTGAATTCCATCCGTTCCTGGTTCGATCCGAAGATGGTAACAGCGAGGGTGATTACGCCACCAAAAAAAATGTCCGTATCGCCGGGGGCCACAGCTATCGAGTGATTATCGACCGTGAGCAACATGAGGAACCAACACACATTGACGGTGAAGAAGTCAGTTTCTCGGACGTCGCCCACCTCCCGGAGGGTGAGAAGCTCTACTATCTTGATTTCCGAAATGAGAAACGACCGAAACTCTGGATCAACGCCGATCATCCACGGATCACCAACATCCTCCAAAGCAAAGGCTCGGTGGGCGCCGAACCGAGAATGCGTGACGTGATTTTGGATCAAATTGGCCACGGCGTATGGACTCAGCTATTGATTCGGGCTGGGGCAGCCGTTGGCGACAACGGCGAGGTGCCACATGAGTGGCAGCGTATGGTCATCGATACATTCGCTCCTAATCTGTACGCCGTCGACGATCCGACGGAGGCGGCTCTCCAACTCAAGGAGGATATCGAAAACACCGAGAACTTACCGCACTTCATGGAACGCGTCGACCGAGAGGTCCAAGAATTCCTGAAGCCTCGCGAACAGCTGATCAACCTGATGGAAGAGGGACTACGCATCTAACATGACTGATGATATACTCTACCGATTGACCGAAGATGGCCGTCGGCTCATTGGTGAACAGTTCCTCCAAGGCAAGACGACGCTTACGGACGACGAAGTAGCCGAGTACGTAGAGGTAATGCCAGGAGAACCGACCGCCAACTTGGCTACTCTGGATTCTAAAGTCGACGGCGTCGTAATGTCTCACTCAGAATATGACACGACGATGGACGGTGCACTCGCTGCAGACGTCCACCGGTGTTTGGACATCTCAAGACGGACGGCTGGTGATCCGGGGCTCTGGCATTGGATCGCAGTGGTCAGATACCCACACTTCGTCCGAAAGCGGTGGCAATATCGTTCTGAAGCAGCGATGCGTGAGAAGTTCTTGGGTGCCGGTTCCGATCTGTACTCAAACGCGATCCACAGACTGTGGTGGATCGCCGAACTGACCGTAGACGAAGGTGACTACTTGTTGACCGAGCAGGTGTTTGCAAACCAAACTATGGTCAACAAGGTCTTTGACCGGTGGTTCGCCCGATATCGCCCTGCAGTCGTCGCCATCTGTTCCGAACTCACTGACGAACCGTCGTGGGTGATAGACGAGGTCACAAGACGATTTAACTATGCACTGACCAACGTGCAACTGGAAGGGCTGACAGAGGCAGATGCCAGAGAACTCGTCGTACGAATCATCGACGATGTGAAGGCAACGTCACAGGATTAACGCACTAAGGGGAAATTCAAAGTTGTCTCTCTGAGAAAGACGAGTGTCAGCGATATTTTATTATGAACGAGAGCCAAGATTCAGGCGAAGACGACCTACAGATCGCCTATTGTTTTGCCGACTACGGCGTTGAAGCAGAGGCACTCTCAACAATTGGTGATGTTCATCGATTCACGATCGAACCAAAGGAGAACGCCTGGTGTTCGACGACCGAGGAAATCGATCTGATGAAGAAGGTACCTGAGGGGAAGTTCGACTTGTGGTTCGGCCACCCGATGTGTACACGCTATTCGGATATGCCAGGCGTCGAACCAGACGATCACGTTGATCAGATTCCACGCGCACGTGAACTGGCGATAGAGATGGCAGACCACTATGTCATAGAGAACAAACCAAGGGCCCCACTTGAATCGGCGACACACCTCACTGGAAAGATGTTCAATTTGCCGATCACTTACGAACGGGCCTTTGAGACCTCCTTCAAGCTCCGACAGCCACCCCGACAGACCACGATTGGATCGGAAGCCAGCCAGACCTCTCCATTTTTTTACAGCGAGCGTTCGCATCTCTGGTGGAAAACTGTGAAAGGCATTCGTGGAAACTATCCTAAAGAACACGTTGCGAAAAACGTGCTGCCACTGGCCTACGTCGACTTCATCACGCGAAATTATCTTGAAGCCTCAGGTGGCTCGAAAGGTGTTCGCGACTATTCGAATTACGATCAAGAGATGGATCAACGTCGGGCTGAAGAATCGAACCATTCGCTCAGTGATTACGAATGATATACTGTTTTCTCACTGTGCCATCAGTCGTCCCCTTCGGAGGTTGACTCTACTTCTGCTCTGATTTCCTCTAACGTACTCACTAGCTCCGAATGAGTTTGGCCTTCGTACGGGAACACAGATCCAGACTTTCTGAATCGTTGGATCGTACCGTTAATCACACTGGTCGGTGCCATCTTCCCATCCTCTCCACCTTCCTCATCGTACAGAACATCTAGTAAGGCTCTCACAGCAGGATCGTACCGACCCATTTGAATGTCGAAGATCCGAAACACAAATCTTCGTTGCGAGAATGCTTGACGTGTCGGTTCGTAATCGACAGTTCCATCATCCTCTTGTTGAGTGAGTTCTGCGATCCACCACAGGCGTTCAAAGGTGCTGGCCATAGAATCCAGTGCCCGTCCCTGAGTCCAGAACTTCTTTTTCATCGCCGAAACCCCGTTGAAATCCCAACGGTGAGCGACGAACCAAGGGAAGTACAACATCGAAAATGCACTCCAGAGGCCCGTATCGGCTGCTTCGGATCTACTAACATCGACGTGTTGATGAACGGCGACAGCCGCCTCTGGATCCATCTCGGTGCTAAATTGGTCTGTTTGAGACTGAATCTCTCTCAACTCCGACTCCAGACTTTGGAGGTCGACAGTAATCTCTGTGGGTTCAATATGAGCTTTTAGTTCGGGTAACGGTATGCTGTCGTGAGCACCTTCAAGAAACTCGGGGTACTTGCTCAGAAGTGTCTCAGCTCCGTCGGTGAGTCGAACTATCTGCTGGCCGTCGTCTAGGTCATCTTCTGGATTCCAGTCTGTCATCGGTTTCCAAGCCTCGTTGCGTGATTGTCGAACTGACGGGCTGGGTCCAACAGCCCTTGTACTGCTTGTTCAATACGTTCGGTCGCTGATAGCGGATCTTGATCCAACTCCTCGGCCAAAAACTCTGCAGCCTTACGCGGTGACGTGTCTTCGTCGCTATACAGATATTCGTTCAACATCTCAAAGACAGCTGGTTGCCACTCAGGTGTCCACGCTTCGGCGTCTGAGTTGTACTCATCTGCAGCTACTTGGACCATACGGGCCCAAACAGACGACATAACGTGGTCCCACACAAGATCAGATGTGAGGTCGTCGTATCGGCCGTCTCCGTTCCAAATGATGTCGACGACTTGGTTGTGGTCTTCGTTGAAGTACAAGACCGGGTTATCTGGATCTCGCTTTAAATCAAGATAGTACATCCGATCGTTTGCTGGGAAGGGGCTATCTTCGTCCTCATTCTCCTCTTCGAAGGAAGTCCGCTCAACCTGAAGGACGTCGTCGCTCCCAGGTTCCTTGTCGGTGACTTGGATTTGCCCCCGGGGACCATCGGACAGTATCGAACCTTGTTCTGTAGCGTAGTTGTGAGTACTATCTAACCCGAAATCACTAGCGTTTGCATCAGTCAGTGGCTCCGATCGAAGAAGGTATGGATGCAGCGAGAGCTTCCCGACGACGTTGTTGGATTTAATGCTGAGCGTTCCACTGACCGTGGTAGCACTCACTGTTCCCCCTTCGTTCAAAACAACTCCTGCTCTGGTGTAGGTTTCCACACAGTGACCAGCGACCAAGACAGTGCCAGGATATGAATCAGAGTCTCCGTCACTATTGTCTCCTGGGAATACCTTGGGCAACAGCTCGTTTGGTATCTTGACCTCAAGCGTAAATTCGACTTCAGTCCAGCCTTGGTAATCGTCTAGATTTAGGTGTCGCTGGTTGTCTGGTTGGACCGGATCGTCTCCATCTATCGAGAACTCTTTGATCCAAAAGTCGAGATGTCCTAAAACACACCTATGCGGGAAGGTTTCGTACTTCAGCGTACGGTTAAGACGAAGTGTAGAAGACATGGTTATCTACTCACCTCAACGGACCCGTCGGTAATCTTGAGTCGGGTCTTCGTTACGTCTCCTAACCTAGATTCTGTCCCCGGAAGTTGAGCCTCAATTGCGAACTCTATTTCATCAATATTTGCTGTCACTTCGATATGACCTTTTTTACCATCTAATTGTTTATCAAACGCCACATCAGCCATTGTCCCGCCTACTACAGACTGGATATTGACATCTTCAATAATGATGTGATCTGCCTCTGTGCCATCCTCAAAGAGTGCAACCAGCTCAAACGTCAGATCCCATCTTTCCAAGGGATTATCGGCTATCATCTGTCGATCCTGGTTCGGACCTACAGTACCGTCGAAGATCCACTTACCGTCGGTGATTTTGTCTGTTATTGTCCACTCAAAGAGCAGAGGGACCGACGGCGTTGATGGGGGTTGACCATCACCCTCAGTGGTAATATCTGATCGAGTCCTCGGCAAGATATCACGATTCGGACGAATTACAGACCCGGATCTCTCTGACTGACTGTAGAGGATCTTTGATAGAGCGTTTCTCAATAATTTTGTCGAGATGTCGTCAGCAATACCAGCACAGCCCTGCTCGTATTCTGCCTTAAGTTCATCATTGTTCTTTCCGTACCACTTGTCATGCATCGGTGGCTCGGCCATCGCCAGAAAGTCGTCGACGGCTTCGTCAGTATCTGAGTGATCGTCTTCGGGAGCAGTTCGTGCTTTCCCGGCAGCTAAGATTCCATGGTACTTTCCCGAGTGTCCGAGGTAGTGTCCTGGTTTGTATTTCACCACCATTCCAGGGCCACGGAACATAGCGATCTCACCGAGTCTGCTGGCTGCATTCCCGTTTGTATCACTGGGGTTTGCCTTCCGAGCAGCGACTGTAATTTCTCCGTCTGTGGGTGTTGGGTAATTTTCGCTGTCTTTGCACTCCGATTCTTTCTTACTCTTAATCGTGTATTCGTAATCTGTTTTGGCGACCGTTCCCGGCCCTTTGAATGAGTCCGGTGCAGTATCTATCTTATTATAACACTCCACGAAGGGAGATATCGTCTCATAATTTTGAATGGTGTCTTGGTTTATTGTGGCCTCATGACCACACATTTCAATGTCGACTTCCAAATCACCGAGAGACACTGCTGGCCAAAAGTACTCTGCTGAAGCTTTCTCAAATACCTCACACAGCTCTTCTGGGGAGGGTTGGTCATCCATCGCAGGGTCAGATGGATCACGAAACCCCGGAATCATGATCGTCGTCCCGTTGGCATCCGGTCTGGACATCCCCAAATCCGTAGCCAACTCCGCTGCAGTATCGCCCCATATCGACTCCGGCCTCATGAGTTCGGCTCGGTTGAATCCAGACGGAGAGCCGAACCACCCATCGTTATCGTAGCACTCTCCATCCGAAAGTTCGTGTGTAGGTATGAAGGAGCGGCCTACTATTCGCGGAGATGTCTGTCCGGGGAGTTCGTCAGCAAGAGTGGAATTAAATAAAACGGTCTGGAATCCAGACGCGACCCAAAGGAGAGTACTCCCTAGCCCGTGACGCCCTCCAGTACTGCCACCTTTGTTACTTGAGCCGGGATCACGGATGAGGGCAGCGTAATCAGAGTCCTGATCTTCTTCGTTACCCTGAATTCCTTTTCCATTCTTTTCTTCTATCGTAAGCACACGAAAAGTTCCGCCACCCTCCAGATACTCTACGTAATCCGTGAGACCGTGTCCGTCCTGGTCTCGACCACCAGATTTGACGTGATTGTATAGATTATCCCACAGAATTGCATCCTCAAATGCAGTTTTATCGTCGAATTCACGCAGTTTGAATGTAACCTGCACGGGTTCGCTGTCATCGTCACAAGCGTCTATAGAATTCTGTAGAATTTCTCGGACAAATGTATCTAAATCACGGCTGAAGGTCTTTTTTTGAATAAGACCTTGCTTCCTAGTTCTTCCACACGGGACGTCATCAAACCACCATTTGTCAGGTAGTTCAGATGCGTTATTACCACTCACTGTTTACTAAAATAGTCACTATATTATGAATTTACTGACTGGCATTTTTAAAGAGATACAGACAGACAAAGTTGACTAGATATGTTTTGTATAGTCAGTGGAGAGTCCAACCAATGTCCCATACCGAAATTAGACATAAATAACAGGGGAAGCAGTGCTGTGCCGTAATCGAATATCGCTTGCGGATCAACGATCCTATTTTCCGAATCTATTTTGAACGCCCAAAAGTTAATAAACCCACATATATTTTGTTTAAATGTAAATCACCACCGGACATCAAACCACGCCCCGGATGAAATAATCCAACCATCCAAAGTAATTTTCGGGAGTGTTCGGCTCCCACCCAGACGTGTGCGTGCGACTGCCGCGGTATATCGGAAACAGCGATAGCAAGCGTTCACACCAAGAGATCAGCTGAGAAACAACAAAAATAACAAATATGAATGAAAATAACACCGAGGTAGGATTAAAACCGGATAGTAACGAGAAGACAATCAGAAAACAACGAATCGGCGTTGTAGATGAGATAGAAGATCTGTTAACTGGCGTAGAAGCAACGAAAGGACAGCGGATCGATCGCGTCAGGCAGAATATCAATCTGGCACGCGCTGAACCGTTGGATGACGGAGAATTCGATTACTGTGTCCGACTTGCGTTGCATCAAATTGATCAGTGTCTGGAGGAGGGCGGAAAAGATACTCTTGAACTTCGTGATAATCTTGATACTTTAGAAGAACAACTCCCAGAGAAAGCAGCGTTAGCCCCTCAAATCTCACGATAACTTAGTCAACATCTGATCTACACGATCTTAGCTGTCGCCAGGGATTGTTTGTGTATGGTTCCGTTAAAAATTGCCAACTCCTAGGCAACAATCCAGACGAGGCTGTCGTCAAATTAGAGTTTGATGGTTCGATCCTCGCTCTTACCCCATCGATGAGTACCCAAAGACAAACGTCGTATCCCGTGCCTACGGAGCGATATCTTATGGTCTTGCTGAGCAGACACGTAGAGATACAGACCGATGACTGACGAACTCACGGAAAACTACCCAGAGGCAGCAGAGTATATCTGGAAAGCAGTCGACGAGCATGGAGAAGACTGGGTGCTTGAGCACTACTATCAGCAACT
>LFCJ01004196.1_pt1 | contig 10566 bp, 11 predicted proteins | sample 643141 | NCBI WGS metagenome assembly LFCJ01 (sample SAMN03766243, study PRJNA286221) | soda lake metagenome | biome: soda lake; feature: Kulunda steppe; material: water; isolation source: sample B1-Br-g2 brine of Lake Bitter-1 | place: Russia: Kulunda steppe | collected 2010-07 | reverse complement strand
GTGTCATTTTGCCTCAGAGAGTGTGTTATTGTATATGAGTGAACATGTTCGTTATGGTGTGAGTTGTCTGTCTGTCTGTCTGTCTGTCTGTCTGTCTGCCTGTCTGTCTGTCTGTCTCTCTTTCACACACACTTTCATACACACACATAAACACACACCTGAGCTGCTCCAGGCCTGAGCTCAGGTCCTCAGGCGGCAGCTCCTCAGTGCCCACCTCCAGCACAAACGGGGCAGTGGGGGCGCCCCCCGTCACCTGCTGCGGCGGCAGAGCAGCGGGGGAGCCGGGGGGACTGATGACTCCCAGCGGGTGGCCCAGCTCCTCGCGCCGCGAGAGCCACAGGCCTGCAACAGGTACAAAACCAGTGGCGGGTGCAGATTTGGCTGGGGCAGCTGCGTCAAAAATCCGAGCAACATCTCATCTGCTCCTGCAACAGCCTTGAGCTTGCAGGAGAAGGTACACACCAGAACAGGTGAAGGCATGCTGAGGAGCGCAGGCTGACCCGAGCAGAGGAGGAGAAAGGCCAGAGAATGCAAGAAAGAACTTGCCAAGCTCACACTGATAGTTCAAACACTGACAAGCTTATCTTGACAGAACCATCCCATGCTTCAAACCTTGCTACAGAAGACCAAGCATGCAGTTGTTAAACACGTAACTGTTGTAAGGTCCACATTTTTCCAGAGTCTACAGGTCCTACAAGACAGACTGGGATGCCCCAATGCCCCCAAAGTACGTGATGAGGGTGCTATATCTTGGGAGGCATACAGATGAGAAAGAGGAGCCTGGAGCATCTGAGCTGGCCTCAATGATCTTAGCACACTCGAAAGGGAAAGCTGGCTTTGCTCACTCATGACCTTGCGGCAAAGGCCGCATACTGTGTAACTAGGCAAATTCTTTGTCCGTTGCCACCATGCTCATCACACTTAAATTAAAGCGCACAACAGGGCATCACGCAGTACAATGCAGCCAGCCATAGGCCGCACTCACTTGTAAAAAAACAGCGCACAACGAATCATCACACGTGCAATGCAGCCAGCCATAGGCTGCACTTACTCGTAAAAAACAGCGCGCGACGGGGCATCACGCGGTGCAATGCAGCTAGCCATAGGCCACACTCACTTGTGACCTCGCGAGATAGGGCGCGTAGTGTGGCGAAGCAGTTGGCGCGCTCCGTGACGCCCACGGCCCCGCGCGCATCCAGCACATTGAAGCAGTGGCTGAGCTTCAGCAGGTGGTCGTACGCCGGCACGGGCAGGCGGTCAGCCAGCAGGCGGCGGGCCTCCGCCTCAAAAAGGTCAAACCTGCAGAGGGCATAGCATGCAGAGTTATGCAGCAGCACAAAAGTTGAGCAGGTTGCGTTCCAGGTTGCAGGTGGTCAAAGCTAAGCTCTGGCCGGCACTTGACTTGCAGGCGGCGAGCCTTTGGAGTTGAAGCAGTGGAAGCTGCTGAAGGCTTGTCATTGAGGGAGAAAACAATAGCGAGCTTGGGGGCCAGCCAATGAACAAGGGACCCATGGCTTGGTGCTCAATGGGTTTGGAAAAGAGTGCTGCATGGACATGGCAGCAGCACCACCTGAGATGGCAAGCTGGACAGAGCCGGCCAAGTTCAGCAGTGGACCTTGGCTCCTTCACCGCTGCACGCACGCGCGCCTGTGCCCACCTTTGTCTCTGGCCAGCAACATCTGCCTTGTCCAAGTTGTACACGCTCATCTCGTACTCGTTTTGCATGAACAGCTCCCCGTAGCTCACAGAATCATTGTACCTGACGGTGTTGCACGCACAAAGAGGTAGATACCATGAGGCAGATCCGCAAGACGTAGCAACTCACTCCTGGCTACCATTTCAGGACGTGCAGGAAACTGGGAACGACAAAATGTTGCACTTTGTACGATGTCTCCTGAAGGTGTTGGCAGCCATGCATTCCTCTGCATGCACAAGCATATATTTCCTACTGATGCTGTGTGGGATAGTACGGACGCCTTGTCTGCACCCTGTCTGAGCCAAATGGCATGTGCATGAGCATGACCAACACTTGCAAGCACACAAGCACACACATACACACATATCCGCACATACATTTGCACACACCTGATGTCCTTGAAGTTGCTCACCCCCTGCAGAGCCATGAGGATGCGCTCAAGCCCATACGTGATCTCCACTGCTGGCGCGTGCAAGGGTTTGCCACCCGCCTGTGGCAATGAGGCAAGGCGGCATGCTATGCTGTACAAAGTCAATTATTGTTCCTGAATGACCACCCAAAAAGGCGCAGCACATGGTATACATGACACACGCACGGAATGAGCTAAATAAGAAGGCCTTGGGTCAACAGGAATGTCATGTCAGCTATTGCTTTCCTCCAACAATGGACCCTTTTGACTGAATTGGCTCTGGTCCAGCCGCCCAAATTTCCATAGGGTACTGTCTGAACAAAAAGCAACCCTTGCCCTGAGGGTCATGTTTGGCAGTCGAATGACTATTACCTTCTGACAGCAAAGTACCGAACACCAAAAGGCTGCACGTGTGAGGATGAGGACACTGTCCGCTTACCCCTTCTCAGTTGCCTAGTAAATTCAGTACCACCACACTCAACTCCTGCCCGCCTCACACCTGCTGGAAGTAAGTGAATTGAGTGACCTCCATGCCATCCAGCCAAACTTCCCAGCCTAGGCCCCAAGCACCTGCAAACAAACGGGAGCATGCACGCCATGGTGAGCATACATATTTTGCTACGCCGTGGGCGTGCGCTGATTACGGAGAGGGCCGCCTGTTGCCCATGGAACCCAAAATGGAGAGCATTGACCTGCCCACGGACCATCGTCAATAGGCCCACGCACGTGCTTGGTCAGAGATGCATCATGCAAGCCTCACAAAATGGAGGGAGCGCAAACAGAGCACTCTCTCCTAGCTTTCAATACAGGCCCACCCAAAATGCCTTGCAGCATAATCTGCATTTCTTCAGGCAATCAGCAAGGACCTCGCCATGCCAGTCGCCCAGCAAATAGCACATTGCACCATACCTGTCAGAACACGACTTGCCACATTACCCAACCATCACAAGGCTTACCGCACCACATTCCTAGCACGGGGCTTCCTACCATGGGGCTTCATAGCGCGAGGCATCCTCGCATGAGGCTTTGTAGCACGGGGCTTTGTCCCACCACTTACCCAGAACTGGGCTCTCCCAATTGTCCTCCACAAAGCGCACATCGTGCTTCTTGGTGTCAATGCCCAAAGCCTCCAAGGATCCCAAGTACAGCTCCTGGCTGTTACTAGGGTCGGGCTTCAAGATCACCTGCACCAACAGCATGAAGCCCATCCCTTCATTCCTGCCAATCCCCCTATCTGGGTGTGCTTAGCAGCACTAGGATGCACTTTGATGTTGTCGGGCATGCTTTGATGCTGAAGTCTATGTATTTTCTGGGGTGCCAGGAAGTGCATTGTACATCTAAGCATCCAATCATGTCACATTGCAAGCAGCACCAATCTCGCCACTGTGTTACACAAAAGAACATTTGCTGTGTAAATCAACCTAAACTTTGCTCAGTAAAAGTGGGTGTCATCATATTTGCCAGGTGCACTAGCCCAGGGCAATACCAGGATCACAGAAGTTGGAAAATGCCAGTGCAGGCAACCGATGCTGCATGGTTGAGAGTGTGCGTCATGCATTTCAGGGCATATCCCTGAACAACGCGGACAGGGTGGCGCTGACTATGGCCATGAACACCCTCACATGTGTCAGCCAGACCGCCCGCACAGGCTCCACGCACACCTGAAATTGGGTGTGCCTTTGAAGTCTGTTAGGGTTGTCACCGTATCTGCTGTCATCTGGCCTGATGCTAGGCTCAACATAGGCAACGTTCCAAGGCTCGGGACCCAGCACGCGCAGAAATGTAGCAGGGTTCATAGTGCCCGCTCCAACCTCCGTGTTGTGTGGCAGCCAAATAGCGCAGTCCCTGCTTGACCAGTACAGCTGTAGCCGAGTGATGGCTTCCTGGAACGTGAGGCTGGCTGTGGCATTAGGGTTAGGGGAGGGGCCGGCAGGGGCAGAGGCAGGGCTTGATGATGACACTGCTGCTACAGCTGCTTCATCAGTTACAGCGGACTGCAGGGGCTGAAGGCGGTGCTGCAGGTTGCTGGAGGGACTGCTCAGGCAAGATGGGAGCGAAGACGAGCGGCTGCCGGAGCGATGCGCGTGACATTTGACAGCGTAGCATCTACTTATGGGAGTAGTTGGAGCAGGCTGGAATTTGGGAGCGCTACTCGAGGGCTGTGCATGCTTGAGCTTGCTGGGCGCACCACACGAGGGCAAGAGTGCGTTCCCCGATCTCATTTTTCATACAAATTGTATTTAGTCAGATGCACCCAGAATTGATTCAACATAAACATCTGATGCGACGGCCTGCCACATCTGGCTGCGTTGTTCGGGAGCTCCACTTTGATTTTGCTCTGGGACTGCCTGCTGCGTCAGTGAGCAAGCTCACTTAACGTGCCATGTACATATGCCGTGGATTTTGTACTACGTTGGAAGGCTCCTTTACTAAAGGCTTTAGCATTCTCCTCACCTTCAAACTCATCAGGAGAGGTCTGCTGGCTTGTTTGAATGCAACTCTCCTGATCCTCACCGACCGCCCTTTTCTCTTCTGGTGAAGGGGCTTTTCTTCCCAAGTGACCCCTTTTCCTTAATTGATGTGAGGAGCTTTATTTCTGCTCGTGTAGTTTTTGTGAGCTTTTGATAAAATGACCCCTGAATAAACAGGAAAAATCTATTCAACTTCTTACAGTATACATACATATGGTGGCAGACCAAAGGAACCTAAGCAGTTGACGTATGTTAGCAGTTAACAATGTTAACATGCATTTTCATAAGCAAGTACTTAACAGGTGTCAGCTTGGACACTAAACTTTGATGTTGCAGACAACCAGATTCTGTGCAAGAAAAGCATAGAGACATCCCTCCTCCGCATTGCTGCACAGCAGGATCCTGCTCCAGAGTTGATACTTGAAAGCAATTGTCGCATCACAAAATTACCGCAGATTTGGTGGTTTCTTGGTGAAGGATGCCTGGGATGGGGATAAATCAATATTGAAAGGTTTGCAAAATTATGCGGCTGCTAGGTTTGCTGGGGGAGAAGTAAAATTAAAAACTTGAACTTAGAGCATGATCTACACCACAGGCTAGCTTGTGTTCTATCAGCATTGACCGCTCAACTATTTAAGCTGCTGCGGGGGGCTGGGTACCGGTGTTCAAGAACACGCCAAGAAGCGTAGTCAGCGGGTGATTGAATTAAATTAAACCATATTTTTATGATCACAAAAAGATAAGCCAGCCGAAAACGCGCAGAGCATGGCTTCCATCCCACCCTGCTCTCTACCAACCACCACCCGTGCCAGCCAGTGTAGGCCCTCACCTACATTGTCATCTGTAGGGAGTAGACGCCAGCAGCACCATAGGACAGCTCTGGGAAGGAGAGCTCCTGCACAGCAGCATGCCTTGGTGCAGCCCGGCAGGTGTGCACCTGGTCTGGCCCATTTTGGGCCCATCAAGTTGTGAACGCCGAATGTCTAGGGCCACACCCAGGGCATCTGCAAGGCCTGCCCTCCACCCCCCTGCTGTTGCCTGTTGCAACCTTTCAGGTGGCAGCCCTGGGCATCAGTCGGACCCTCGCCCTGCGCCAGCAGCAAGAACCAGGAAGCTATCCAAGGCTACACGCCCGCTAACTACATCTCTTACTCGGAGGAGCCAGAGCATGCTTGCCGGCATATGATCGGCGTCAATGTCCGCGCGCCCGTCTCCGTGTGCTTCGACCTGTGGAACGACTGGGCACGTCTGGTGGACTTCCTGGACCTCATCTCGCAGGTGCCGGCCCCGGGAAGCAAGCACAAGCATTAAGATGCAGCCTGCCTGCCTGCTGATGAGATGGAGGGGGCGTTATCCTTTTGGAGTGCTCCCGTAGACTGTCGACTACCTGCCTGGAGCCGTCAACAGCAACAGCCCACAAGTGCAGCACTAGCCCCTTTGAGTCACCAACCCCCTTCCACCTCTCCCCCCTTTGCAGATTGGGCTGGACCCTGATGAACCAGACATGGGCCTGTTCCAGTGCTTCTACAGATGGGGTGAGTGCGGATCGGAGGTTAGGTTACAAAGCTGTACCTGCCGAACGAGTGCAGCTTAGCTGAAGCCAAACAGGCCTGCAACCGAAACCAACAAAGGCAAGCTAGGTGAAATCTAGGCACAGCATTCTAGGCACTCATGCACGAACAAGGCCAGGCCTTTGGTGTCTGCTTGGCTAATGAAGTCTCATAGCCTGTTTGAGCTAGAAGAAGAGTTGCGGAAGAGATGGTGGTACTTGATGTGCAAGTTTGCCAAGTCAGCACTCAGGCAATCTAAGAGGACATGCTCTTCATCTTGCACACAGTGCCAATTGCATTTAGTGCAGATTCTGAATTCGTAAGGAACTCTGCTGTTCATGCCGGAGCCGCTCGATATTCAAGCTGTGACCAGAGAGTCTGAGTCTGGAGAGAGCGCGTGAAATATGGTTAGGGATATTGTGTTTTGGGTAAGAAGGAAGGGTTGGTTTGGTTGCGCGTTTCTGATCATCCCACCATCCAGTCTGACTCCCTATGGTCGCTCCAAAATGGGTGTGATATGTCCTCATGACTCAGCTGGAAACACGCGCATCATGTGGATGTACCTGGTCCAGATCTCTCCATTCCCGCATGGTTTGCTCACGCTGCAACAGTTCAAAGTCACTCATGTTGACTTTGGAATGGCTCAAAATAGCAGAGATGTGCACATCAGCTCCAGGTGTTTCGCGAAGAGCAGATAAGACCTCAAACGTCCAACTTCCTTTCCTATGTGCCAGCCATAAGTCAGCTTCATTGATCTTGCTCAGCAAGGCAATGTTGGTTTTCAATAGGCTGTTCCTTAAGCGTGCAACAAAGCGGAACCAATAGAAGTACAGGGGCAGCTGACCTGTCTCCCTTAGAAGGCAATGTGTATTTGTGCTGTGTTTCACACCCAAGAGCATCTTTAGAAAGCAAACATGGTGGATGTGGGCTTCAGTTGTAGCAGAAGATTTGAATGTGAGAGTATTTATAGCCCAAACTTGGCATCCATATAGGCCTGCAGAGAGTGCGAAGACTTGAAAATCCGGAGCATGGCATGCTTCCTGTTCTTTTTACCCAACTTTGAGCAAATCCTCCACACTCTGGCTATGGCACCAGCAAAATTGCGTGCCATCTGGATCGAGGCATTTGTCGTCTTCCCATTGTGGCTGAGGGTCATGCCCAAATATTTGAATTCTTGCACATTCTCAAGCAGAGTGTCACTGTAGCGAAACACTGGTGGGTTGGAGCAAAAGAAGGCCATGGTTTTGATCTTCTGCGCATTCAGTGTCAGCCCTTTCAAAGTTGTGTGGGTGTGCAAATTTGTCGAGTTGGGGCTGGAGGTGGTGGGCAGTAATGGCAGTTCAATATCATCTGCGTAATTACAGTGGGAAACTTCGGTTGTTTGCAAGGCTGTCATTGCCCCACGGTCCAACATGTTCAAGAACTGGCCCAAGTTGTTTGTGAAGAGGGAGTAATGTAATGAGCTCAGCGGGCATCCCAGCTTCAGTCCTTGAGTTGCCATGATTTTATCTGACCTTCTCCATCAATAAGGACACATAGAGCGCGGATCGGAGGAAGGCACCGCTCTTCGTGCTCCTGTTCACAATGTTCATCTGCTGAATGGGAGAGCCTTGGTCTGCCTGGCCTGATTCTGCTCATGCCTAGTTCACCTGTGTCTATCTCCCGAATGCAGGGCGCATGCCGGTGATGGAGATAGTGTTCTTAGCCAGGAAGTCCCACGCTGAGGCGGACAAGCTCATCCAGTTTGAAACCGTGTGGGGCCTGCCTGCAAAAGGTGCACCCTGGCAATGGCAAAGCGATGCACACGCACCTGCTACAGCAAAACCCACCTTGAATGTCCTGCATTGTTGTGAATACCTCGCCCACCTTACCCTTGAAGCCGTGTTTGCCTCACTTGGTGCACGGCTTGTAGGGGAAGTCGAATTCATCGAGGATGGGCTAAATACCACAGTGTTGTTCCGCTTCGAGCACCAGATGCCAGCACTTCTAGTGGACTTGAAGGTGCGCAAGCACACTCCTTGACTGGCTTCACTGAGAGCGCTTGTGCAAGCCTTGGTGTGTTGAGAGTATCTACATGGAATCTACTGCCACCCTGCCTGATGTGCATTTTGGAGACTGTTTCCTTGCTCATTGATGCAAATGTGCGTCAATTGCCCTCCCCTGCCTCGAAAAAGGAACAGGTTTTTTCCGTATTCCTGCTACTGAGGTGCGATGCATTGATGTCTTCTTTTGCCTCTGCAGGTAGAAGCACTACACATGGAGACGCATCTGAAGAAGATATTTGCTGAGAACATGGAAGATTTCAAGCAGCTTGCAGAGATGCTGGCACAGGACCCTGCCAACGCTCCGCCTCGCAGGCGAGTTGCGAAAGCGACCACGATCAGACTGCCTACAGGGTTTCAATTTTCCTTTTGAGGCTCCATGCAATGATTCCCCCAAGCTATGCCTATGCTGAGTGGGAAATGGCTAGCACAGGGGGGCCAGCCCTGCACCTATAGTTGGCATTGACTCGAAAAGTTCCTGAAAAGTTGCCAACAGCAGGGGGTGGAAGAGTTTGTCGCCAGTGTCATTAGCATGCATCAAGCATGTGCATAATCTGGCCTGACAGCTTCTGGTTCATACCACAAGAAAGACAAGAAAGGCATGATTGAGCATTTCAAGGATGCTCAATCTTGTCTTTGCCAGTAGAATAGAGGAATGCTCAACTATGTGTTTTCCATTAGAATAGTGGAACCTGTGTGAGTGTGCGCGTGCAATCGAGCATGCATGCTCATGCACTGTGGTTCAGCTTCACTGGCGCTTTGGACTTGTCCAGCGCTGAGGAAGAACAGGCATGCAGCAAGCCCACACACCACACGGTTTGGGCGTGCTTAAAACGCACGCGCGCAGGACGGCGGAGGTCAGGAAACCAACTAGCTCGTCGGGCGCCCCACAGGCGTCGCAGCCACAGGCGGGTCCTCGCCCTTGGGACTTGCAGCAAGGAGAGCAGGCGCAGGTGCAGGCCAGCAGCAGCGCGGATACAGGCAGTGAGACAGGCTCTGTGCACCCAGGCAGGCAGGCCAGTCCACATCCCGCGCCCTCACCCCAGCAGCCGCAGGCCAGCGCGCACGGGGAACGCGAAGGCGAGCAGCCGCGTGTGCGGCGCGGCAGGCCCCGGAGTAAGAAGCCCTCGGCCACGCCACCCCCATCTGGGCCTGACAGCACCAGCCCTGAGCAGATGCAGGGCAGGGTGAGCGCTGCAGGGGGCACAAGCAGCAGGGAGGAGGGCGGCGAGGGGGGGCGGGGCGCGGGCAAGGGGGAGGCTGGTCAAGCAGGGAGCGGCAGGAGAGCCAGGCGGACGCCGGCGCGCTCGAGCTCTCCGTCTGCGTCATTGGGTCAACAAGGCGGGCCCCCGCCGCCTGGTGGCCACAAGAGGCGTAGAAGCCGCTCAGCTGCAAACTCACAGTAGTGCGGTAGTGCCTGCCCTGCACCATGCGCGCACCTCAGGCAAGGAGGAAAGTGCGGGGCCCCCCTGTTGGTCCTCTATGCCACGTGTAAGGCAGCTCACGGTGTCCTCAGGCTGTTAGTGCCCTTGTATTTACTAGACTGTCTTGTTCATCGAGACCTAGGAGGCTTGCTTTGCTGCCAGCTGCTGCTGTAAACTCACGGACTGACACAATCCTGTCACAGTGTGGTTGATTGCCCACCAACAAAGGCTGTGAGGCATGAAATCAAGATGGTTTCGAACATCTGCGTGCATGGTATATCATGCACAGCACTAGTAGCTCGATCAATGGTAAGTAGATGAATGTGTAGACCCAGCACGCTGAGCGTGGATTTCCTTTTACTTGTATCATTGACTGCTGGTCTTTCTTGTTGAAGTGTGAATGAAGTAAGATGGGCGCACGTTCAGTAACAACAAGTTGTATCTCTTTGTTTTCCTTTAAGTTGCCATTAGCACTTGGCTTACAGGGAGTGGTAAGGAGTGGTTAGGCCTCAACTTGAGGTTACAAATTGGCAGAGGGGGGCGACCGAGGCCCAAAACGGGTATGGTTTTGGCTTGCTCCCAGGGTATGGTCTTCATGACGGGAACCTTCCAAGCTTGGCGCCATTGGTAGCCCTGCGCTTGAGCTTTCCATAGCACCTGAGCTTGATAGGTGCCCGTCACGGAACCCATACCTAATGCTCCGCGGCGTGAATCCTACTACTTTTCACAGCCAAATGTCCACATCAGATTACCCTCTGCACCAAATTACATGATTTTTGGTGTTTTGGTGAGAAAAAAGAAAACTACGCAAGCAGCAAAAAAGCTCCTCACATCAATTAAGGAAAAGGGGCCACTTGGGAAGAAAAGCCCCTTCACCAGAAAAGAAGAAAGCAGTCAGTGAGGATCAGGAGGGTTGCGGGTTGACAAGGTTTACAAGGATAAGGCCTTCAGTCAAGAATTGCGACTGCTAGCCT
>LFCJ01004195.1_pt1 | contig 10566 bp, 18 predicted proteins | sample 643141 | NCBI WGS metagenome assembly LFCJ01 (sample SAMN03766243, study PRJNA286221) | soda lake metagenome | biome: soda lake; feature: Kulunda steppe; material: water; isolation source: sample B1-Br-g2 brine of Lake Bitter-1 | place: Russia: Kulunda steppe | collected 2010-07 | reverse complement strand
TGTGTGTGTGTGTGTGTGTGTGTGTGTGTGTGTGTGCGTGTGTGTGTGTGCGCGCGCGCGCGCGCGCGTGTGCGCGCGGACGCGTTTGTTGTGCGTGGAACAGCCGCTGCTGATGCTGTTACACGCCCTTTGCAACTCAGCATGGACACAGGTCAGTGGCACGGCAGTCACGCACACACCTCCAAAGCTGATCTCTCCGGTGAGGCTGTTGCTCGGCCTGCTGGAGCGTGACCCTGTGTGCGTGGGGCGCTCAACCTCTGCTGTAAGGAGACTCTCTGACAGGGTCCTCTTTAGCCTGCGAGGGCAAAGCAAGCGCGCTTTGCTTTGTTGCTGCCCGCTCCAAGCACGAGAGACCCACTTGGAGCACGCTTTTATGCATTTGTGCACTTTGGCTCTTTCGCAGCGGTGCACAGGCCCATTGCTGGCAACTACCTTGCATGTGGGTGGTGAGCAAAAGCTGGCAGCATGCACATCACCTTTCCCCACGACGCAGCTCCACAAAGTGCTAGATTGCAACACATGTGTGCTCCTTTCACGTATTCACACACATGCACGCACGCACGCACGCGCATGCACGCACACATACATACACACACACACTTGCCACCCTTCCTCAACCTACTTGCTCGAGGTGGCAGGCCTGCAGGGCAGCACCGCTGACATGCTGCCCCATGCTTCTGCCGAGCCAGCGGCCTGCACGTCTTGTCCCCACTCCGGAAGAATTGCTGTGCCAGCAGGCGCCACAGGCCCTGCGTCAGCTCCCACCTCCGGTGCCACAGCTGCATCTGCAGCACCACGCACTCTCTTGCACCCCTCCAACTGCTGCTGTGGCTCACCCCCGGGCCCCTCCTTCTGCTCTTCCTGACCGTCGTCAACAGCGCTCCCTGCCTCATCGTACCCTGCGCTTGAGATGCACTGGAGGGCCAGCTGCAGTTGCATCGGCGCAGCCGGCCACACACCAGAGTGCCCTGCCTCCCTGCCAAGCTTGCTGGGCCGCCGCTCCCGTTGGCCGCGCGGCCCAGCCAGAGCCTGCGACGTGGGGGAGGCGCTGCGTCGCTGCAAGGGCTCACTGCCCATGCCGGCCGCCTGATCTGCGAACGACACATTGCGCGTGATGGACTTGCGAGACAGGCGCGTGAACGCAGAGGACATCAAGCCAGAGGTGTTGTCGGAGCCTTCACTGGCGCTCATGGGCAGCGCACGCCCGCCCTCTCCTGGGCTTGCCCTGATTGCTGTGACGTCCACGCCGTGGCATGAAGGCTTCCGTGGGGAGCGCGCACGCCTGTCCTGCGGCGCCTGCTGTGCGCCAGGCAACGGCTGCTCAACCAATGGCGTGCCGGGCCCGCTCGTGCCGCTGCTGCTGCTCTGGATCAAGGTGGCCGTCTTAACCGGCGGCTGCGCCGTACAAACCTTGGTGGGGGGGGGCGGCAGCGTAGAGAGAGTGCGGGAGGTTGAGGGTGTTGGGTAGGGGGCCTTTGGGGGCGTTGGGTGTGCTGCGCCCGGAGATCTGGAGGGACGCTTGAGAGCAGGTTGTGGTTGCTTCTGGGCAGGGCCGCTCGACAGCTGCTGTGCTCCCCCGCCTTGTGGGTTGCTATCCTGCATGCCGCTCTCATCCCCCTCTGGGTTCTCCTCCCGCACCTTTCCAAGCTCGCCCATGAACAACTGGCTGTCGGACAGGTACGCAGAAGACCACCTGCGCAGGCAAGCCGATTAGCCGGACCATTTGTAACCACAAATGCAGGGAGGCAGGGTCCCATGCAAGCGCCAAATGCAGGCATGCAAATGCGCAGCTGCGGCACAGTCTGGTGCTGCACAGAAAGGATGCCCGGTTGTGGTTGTGGCTGGGCCTCATTCATGTTGCACATGTTGACCTGCACCCAACCCTTCCACCTGCAAGCGCACCTGCTGCTGCATGCAGACATGACAGATGACCTGATGGATTCGCTGAACAGGCTGCGCCTGGAGCTACGCCTGGAGTTGAAGCCCTGAAAGCCATTCAAAACGGAGGAGATCCGCACGGGGATCAGATCAGCAAGGCCACACACACGCGCACGTGCATATCTGTGAAAGTGGACAGTCAGTGTGCTTGGATGCGCATGCTTGTCATTTTGTGCAGGACGCCACTGACTTCATTTGCAGCCACCTTGGAGTTGCACCTACTGTAGAGCTGCTCCTCTTCTCCAGGACAGGACGGTGTTTGTTCTGGCCTGCTCACTTACAACCCCAAGGGTTGCCTGGAATGCCACTGACAATGCCTGGATTGATGCCAAAAGGTGACATGACTAACAAATCATTATGTGTGATCAATTCATCAGACATGCTGCAGCAGGCAACCATCAAGTGTGCTTGGCACATGCTGATCATCTGGCTGCAGTGCGGTGCACGCCCTGCGCAGCAGTCACGCCCGAAAGCCACTGGCACCGAGCACGGACCTGCAGGGCGCGCCGGGGGGGCGGCATGAGCATGAGGACGCGCTGCCACACATTGCCCGCCCCCACCTGCAGGGCGACATGCCACACATTGCCCGCCCCCACCTGCAGGGCGCGCCGGGGGGGCGGCATGAGCAGGACGCGCTGCCACACATTGCCCGCCCCCACTTCATCCAGCAACTCTTGTGCGGCCTCCCTGTCCCCGGACAGCAGCGCATCCAGCAGCGAACTCAGGTTGCAAGCACCTGAACAGGCATCGTGGCAGCGGCTCCAGCACATGGCACGCAGGCAAGAGCATGCAGACAAAAGGAGCGGAGTAGGAGATTGTGAGCATGCAGCTGGGGCCTAGGCATATAAGTAACAGGTGGAGCAGCAAAGCAGCACAAGCGCGTGCTTGTGCTGAGAGCGGTGAGGTACCCCCCAGACACTCATACTTGCTAATACTCAGAGCCCGCAGCAGGCAGGGCCTAGCACCTTGTCCTCGTCTATAAGAGCCAGATGTGGAGCACTTGTGCCACACCTTTGCTGACAAAGGAGCCCAGGGATACGCGCGTGCTCTGGTGCCGGACAGAGCCATCAAGCGCTCCCCAGTACTGCATGGACGCAGCATTCTGGAACACGACGTCCCCCTTCATCTCCACCAGCGTTGCAATCACGGGCACCTACAGTCGGCAACACAGAAGAGATGACCAGCACCGACTGCCCTCCTGTCGAGGTAGTGATTCACCTTTGCAGACGGACTTTAAATGTTTGATGTGCATGCGTGCGACAATGTTTGATGTGCATGCGTGCGACAGGGTGTGTCTTTGCATGGAGGGTCCCAGGTATGACATCAGAAGCATGGATCCTGGCACGCTTGGCCTGGAGCATTGCTCCAACCATATCACAATTCAGGCAAGTTCTCAAATGTTTAACCTCTATCCTCCTGAGCCTCTCTTCCGAAAGCATACTTGTGTGGCTTAATGGCACCAGACAGGCAGATGCATGCGATTGGGCCACAAGCTTCCATTATGCATTCCTTATGGTGCAAGGTCCTCTGCACCCCTGCAGGCAAGGCCTGCACACGGTCTGTCGATGCACAGTCTCTAATGAGGCCAGGGGTAGAGACGCACCTCGTTCAAGATAGCCAGGGCTCGTACCAATGCTGATGTTGAGCTGCTTTTCGTACTCATACCCCCAACGCTGGACCTCTCATGAAAAGACTCTGCTGACCTCCTCCAGTTCACCCCCACCACCTGGATGACATCAAGCAAAGGAAATACTGCTATTGACAAGCAGAGCCAGACAGACATGGATGCAAGGGCGTGCAGCACGGGCACGGGCAAGCAGGCGTACTGCCTGCTCAGACTTGCGTTGCGTGGGATGGACAGAAGGCGTACACGCATTCAAGAGTGTGCACTCCTTCATGCAAGCGCACAAACACACACCATCCAAGCCGCAAGCGGGCGCATTCAGATGGGCTGCAGAGGAGGGGGTTGTCTGGAGCTCCAGGTGTGCAATCGGGTTTGCTCAGTAATGAGTGCCAAGTTCTGTTGGGCACACCAAAAGAGAGTTGTTGCCCTTTTCATTTTTTATCAGTGCCAAAACAAATGTGCTTCTGGGACTTATCGATGAAAACCGCCCATCGTGGGTCTCAAGTTTGGCAGCGAATCTGATGAATGCTATGTTATCGTACAGTCGCCATTTTGTCATTCCCATTGTGTAAGTTAAAACATAAACAAAAATGAAACTCACTTTAAATTCTGTACACTGCAAAATCAATGGGATATTAAGCTGCAGCATCAGTGAGTTGTGGGTCCTGGCATATCCTACCTCAGGCAAACTCAGCGCACAGGTGTGAAAGCTGGACACTCCCTCTCAGGGCCTGACTGATCTAACTCATTCATAGAATTTTACATATGGTTGCATGTGGATCCTTGATGCTATCTGTTGTGTGTAGAGTGGCCACCGCTGGGGCTTTTGTTGAGCTATCTTGTGCAGTTTCTCACAGCTACCAGGCCATCGTGCCTCTGAAACACAGCTGCATTCTCAGAATTGTTCTGCACGTGTGTCAAGTGAGCAAAGAACAGCCCTACCCATAGGTTTTGAACAAGGGACTGGAACTGGGCCTCATATCAGCCCAGGAGCAGCACCCCCCCCCCCCTAATGGCCTGGTGACATCCTCTTTGGATGGGCTGTCTGCACTTTGAATGGGCTCACGCCTTGAGCCCAAGCAAGGCTGTGCGCAACGCAGCATTTGGTACTGGCCAGGGAGCTCATCTGCAGCACCGACTCCCTGGAGGGCAAAAGCAGCGCAGCAGCACCTGGTGCAGCACCCACGCACCGGTATCTTGTTCTTTGGGAACAAGAAGGCCTGGGAGGCTTCAGGTCCAAACACAACTGACGGGTGGGTGTTGAGCTGCAAGGGCGTGACGGCCTCGCTTGAAGTCAGGCCTGCAGAGTCTGTGGTGCGCGCCTCGCCCCATTGTTGCGCTGTCGAGGTACGCGCCAGGGGGCCAGAATAGCTGACCCGCCCACCCCTGTCTGAGTCGTGCCTCCTGCCATCAGCACATGATGTCGCCTTCCTGAGGGGGCTGCATGGGGTGTCCTGGAGGGAGGCCTTTGAGAGAGGGGCTGACGGGGCCGCTGCCGCTGCGGCCGTCGCTGACGTCACCCCGCTGGGCTGCTGCGGCAGGAAGGGCATGGCTTGCACCGGCATGCTAGGCAGTATGTAGGGACCTGCAGCGCAGAGGGCAGGATGGCGGAGTCTGGCTTACGCGCATGCGCATGCATGTGGGAATGTGTGAGCTTGTGTGCATGGCTGGAAGACCCCGTCCAAAGCACGAATCCAATAGGCATTTCCCCTCTGTGTAGCCACTTCCCAACGTTGCCAAAGAAGGCTTCTTAAAAAAGCCACCCACCCAACCTAGACTGTTTGTGTGCCAACACCCAACGATGGAGGTCCAACTCAAATAAGGCCAAATGTTGTCACACAACTCAACAATGCAGTACAGGGCCGTGTGGCCTCTGCAAACACTGCGCACATGTTCAAACGCACAAACGTGTACGCACAATCTGCATGCCACCCCCCAGCCCCACTCTGAAGACTCCATAAGACAGTACTCACCTAGGCTGCGGCGCCTTGCTGCTATTGCCCTGATGTTCCCGTTTCCGTTTAAGAGGGGGGAAGGGTGCAGTGGCAAGAATGGTCCATGCGCAGCATCATGCTGTGCCCAAGAGTCGGAGGGGCGGCTAGGGCCAGAATACGTCAGGATGTGAGTTGTAATTTTTCTCCTTTGCTGGGCAGGAAATCCGGAGTGGGACATTGCAGGAGACAGGGGCTGCGCTAGCAGCGATGCAGGCCTTGGAAGCAAGTCTTCTTTAAAAGATAGGCTCCTGACCCTGCAGCAGCAACAGGCCAGCTAGGTGACAGGTTGTTTGCCAGCAGAGGCCTGGGGCACTCAGAGGGCTCCGGTGGACTCTCTAGCATGCGCTGCGCAAAGGCACGTGGAGGTGCATGCTTCCTTCCAGTCCAGCGGCCATGAGGACCTTGCAACAAGCAAGCATGGCCTGCACATGCCTGTGGCCATGGCCTCCGCCTTCGGCGTGAGAAGGGCTACACATATGAATGGCAGGCCAGGCCGTGGCGTACGACAGCACCCGAGGCCACAAACGGGGCTGTGCCTACCTGGGCAGGGACCTTGGCGGACGAGGCGCCTCTCTGGCCTCGGCTTGTCGTGCGTCGCCCTGCAGCCAGACAAACAAGGCACGCCACAGGTAAGGACGGCGGGGACTCATGAGGCTGCGCATGAGCAGCGGACCTGCAAAATCCAATGCCTCCCTGGCCCTCAGCCGATGCAGGGTTGAGTTGGAGGGCCTTGTGTGCAAATTCTTTATGTGTGTGTGGGGGGTCCTGGTCAGCACCATGAGGCCAGAAGGCGGCGCATGGGTTGAACGGCGGTGCGGGCCCCCATAGGTGGCGGCTTCATTGAATAAAGAGCGCCTTACTATCTGTGATAGGGCATTAGCTTTTGAATGCACTGCATCCATGACGACAAGGGTGAAGCTAAGTTGAGGGCTGCACCTATGGTGGTGTGCTCTACAAATTCAATTCGAGCAGATGTTCTGAATGATTTAGGCCCATTGGTACATGCAGTCTTCTCAAGCTTGTAACTTAAGGCAAATCGGCAAGGAGCGCACTGATGCATTGACAAAATACACCACCCTGTTGTGGCATCCCCGCGTCATTAAGGGCCCTTCCTCCCTCCCTTTCCAACTCCTTTTATCCTCCCACGTCAGCAGGCTCGTGCATGCCTTGGCTGTCCGCCCCCCTTTCCGTATCTGCTGTGGCGGTTTGTGTATGCTGTGGCGGTCCCCACCCCCCCTTTGTGCGGCAGCCGCGCACCGCTGCTCAGCACTTGCACCGCTGCTCAGCACTTGCACTGTGGCAGCACTTTGCACTGTGGCAGCACTTTGCACTGCGGCAGCACTTTGCACTGTGGCAGCACTTTGCACTGCGGCAGCACTTTGCACTGTGGCAGCGCTTGCACTGTGGCAGCAGAGCCCCCAAAACCCGCGCCTGCAGTCCCCCCACACGTGCCCGGCACCTCACCCGCAGCAGCCTGACAAGGGCGTCCCGGATGTTGCCCTGCTGCGGCTGCGCCGCGAGCGGTTGCTGGGTCTTCGGCGGGACAAGCAGGCTGGGATGCTCCCTCAAATTTAAGGACCCCGCGTTGCAGAGCACCTCTGGCTGGATCTTGGAGCCCACGGAGTGGCTCTTCTGGATCCTCAGCTGGGCAGGCAGGCTGGGAAGCTCCCTTGGATTTAAGGACCCCCCGTCCCAGTGCACCTCTGGCTGGATTTTGGAACCCACGGAGTGGCTCTTCTGGATCCTTGGCGAGGCCTCTGTTCTGTGGCTGGCGCCCTCATCAAGCGATGCGCGCGCGTGGACATGGCCAGCACTGCGGCCCGGAAACAGCATGGATGAGTTATGGCATGCACGAGGTGGAGGGCGTGCCCAAAGGGAATGTGCTGCAGCCAAACCTGGCACACAGTCAGGGCAGAAGCTGCCGTGCTCGCATGTGGCCCTGTGTTCCATCTGCACCTGGATCACAGAGCTGCCCTGAACGTGAAGTGGGCAGCGCTCCATCCAACTGGCATCCATGCCTATGCATGACCAGCTCGCCTCACGCAACCCAGCTGGCCATGTGCCGCTATCGGACTGGCTGTGGCATACGCTTGCTTGCACATCCACACGCAACCAGGGCTGCCCACTGGCTTGAGCAGTGCAGCGGCGTATGTGGCCGAGACCCCCAGACTTTTCTCATGTACCCAACACTCATGTACCCCACCCCACACTCATGAGCGCGACCGGAGGCAGCAGTCCCGACCTTGGCTGTAAAGGCTTGCGTGCAACTAAATTGTCTTCTGGGTTCATGGATGATTGCGGCAAGCAAGGGACAACTGCCTGGGCTGCCTGCCGCGGCTGCTGCTGCTGCACCTCAGACAGCCTCTGCTGCTTCAGCATCTGCTGCTCCCGCAGCTGCAGCTGCTGCGACGGCGTGGCCACGTCGTGCTCCAGCACCAGCACCGGCTCAACTGAGCCTTCTGGCATCGTGAAGTAGGCCGAGTGCACAGCAGCAACGAGGTGGAGCCCGCAAGGGAAGACTGCGCTGTTGCCATCCTTGGCGAAAGCAGCTGAGAGCGGGGTAGGGCTGGGGGCGGCAACAGCCAGGCCGCGGCAGTGGGGCATCTGCATGGCGTGGTGCAGCAGGCCTGCGGCCAGGCTGTACTCAGGGTGCTGGCTCAGTGGGAGCACATCGGGTGTGAGCTGGAAGCTGAGCTGCTCCGTCAGCAGGCAGGCGCACTCGTCAGGGTAGGACGCGCAGCCGCAAAGCTCCAGGGTGGTGGTGCTGACCGCAAGCGGCTGCAGGTAGAACAGGCCATCTTTCTCCGCGGGTCGTGGGGCGCCCCCCTGGGGCGGCTCCCCGATTGTACTGGAGCAAGGGTTGTCAACGTGGCTGACGTTTTTTGGCACCCGCTGGGCAGCAATCTTTGCTGCTTGCTGGCCCCAGTACCTAAAAGCGCAGGCATGAGCGTGAGGGATTGGGCGCATGTGTGGTGTGTGAGCCGGTGCGCACGTACATGCCTGCGCGCTGCAGGCGGCCTCATGGCGCACATTATTGCCTGCAGGCTCGATGTTCCAATATTGACCATGGAGAGCAGACACGTGTGCGCACGTGCATTCCATGGGCGCCAACAAGCATCAAGGAGCTCTAATCCTGCTGGTACGTGGGCCCTTGCACAAATGCAAACATTGCAGGCACACCATTTCAGCAAAGGTGCGTGCAAACAGGAGTGTGCGGCATCAAGATCACGGCCTGCGCAGGTGGGGCGTGCACGAAAGCCATGATGCAAGCACTGTGATCAAAGCGTGCACGCAACATAGCATGTCCAAGATAGCTACCTGGACACTGCCGTGCTTGGGTCGTTCTGCTGCAGGAGGGAGTTGCGTGATGGCAGGCCGACCAGGTAGGGCAGCATTGACTCAAACACGCGTGGGTGGAGGTGCGCGAGTTGCATGACCGTCCACACACGCAGCACAAGCTGCGCAGGCTTGGCACTGGCTGACAGCCCCTGCAGGGCATGACTGTCCCTTGCGCTCAAGTGCATGGAGGAAGCCGCTGCCTCGCCAAGCTGCTTGCCCCTGTTTGTTTGGACCCAGCTGGCAAGCCAGCCTGTCTGCTCCGTGGGGGAGAGGGCATGCTCCAGGGAAATGGGGGTAGGTTTGACCGGCGCCAATACGGGCAACAAGTTGTGCTTGAACTGGTCTGAGCCAGGTTTCCCTGCCATCTTTGAAATCCTCTGTGCAGGCAAGAGGCAGGCAGGTCAAGGTGGTGGTTGAGCGCTGGCCCTGGTGTCGTGTCATGCACCCCTCCGATGTTTTATCTCAGGGCATTATGCAAACCTTCATATGCACGATGCAGGAGCTTAGCATACAGGAGCTTAGCATGCGCTTTAGGCGTGTAGGGGTGATTGCTAGATGGATTACAGGTAGATACACCAAGGCAAGCATCCTAACCAGAGGGTTAGCATTGTTATACAAGGCCCGCTTTACACTCCAGAGCTTGCGCACAGTGAGACCCGCTGAGCCTCAGAAGGCAAGCATGAGTACATCCGCAAGTGCCGATCTTGGCGTACTACAAACCTTGATAGAGCTCTGGAGTCTGAGGCCAAAAGGCGAGCCTGGTTCGGATTCTCCCCTCCTGCGGCTGGCATCCTCCCTTCTGCGGCTGGCATCCTCCTATGAAAATCAATTGCATGATCAAACGAGACTCACTTAACAACAGCCTTTTGCTCATGAAGTTGGAGCTGGAGGGGCATTCATGAGCTTGCATGCGCTGTTAGGCTAGGAAGGGCTTCAAAGATGATTTAACAACCGAAGTGCAAGGTTGGCATCACCTACCGATGAGTTTCTCTGCTGTGCAATCGAGGAGGGGACAGCGGTGGGGGATCCAGCTGTGTCCAGGCGTTGGTGCTCCTCTCTCGGCGCTTTGCCACCAAAACAAGCCAAACACATCCTCTTCGCCCAGTGGCGGCACACGCTAAAAGTTCTCACAAACTACCCAGCATTTGTCGATGATTAGTGTCTGGCACCTCGTGGCACCATGGTGGACTGCCCGAGCTCGATAAAGTGATGGACATAGTGGGTATCAATCAAACCGGCATACGTCCACTTGTTTGCTTGTTTGTTAATGAGCCAAGGGAACACCAAGAGAATAAGAAACGCATGTTCACGGTCATGTTCTAATCAGTCCTTGCTATTTTTTAGTCAAAATTAACTGAACATATATGACCAGTACTTATGTGTGGATCGCTCTGAGGCAGACACCACTACAAGCATTTCCAGAGTATGCCCCCGTTCGCACGGGAGGGGTCCGGCTAATTAGAAAGCTTATAAAAACTTTAAAAGGAATCAAAAAAAGCAAAAAACTTTTGGACACCCGTTCGCACGGAGGGCTTTTTAAAGCCCCCACAATAAAAGTGCAAGTGTTCGCACGGAGTGCACGGAACGCTTTCAAAAGATTGAATTAGGCAACACGGCAACCCAGGCCATGAACCCACATCCACTCCCGCTACCCTAACTGTTCCCCCGCGT
>LFCJ01004193.1_pt1 | contig 10567 bp, 12 predicted proteins | sample 643141 | NCBI WGS metagenome assembly LFCJ01 (sample SAMN03766243, study PRJNA286221) | soda lake metagenome | biome: soda lake; feature: Kulunda steppe; material: water; isolation source: sample B1-Br-g2 brine of Lake Bitter-1 | place: Russia: Kulunda steppe | collected 2010-07 | reverse complement strand
CGCTCACTCGTTTCGTGCAATCGTCAGATAGCCCGTATGCCCGACCGGTGCCGTCGACGGACGTGAGCCCCGCTCGTCGAAATCCATCCTCCGCTGGATCGTCTCCCGCGTCTCAATTGCCGACAGGCCGACCCCTCGAGCGGCTTCGACGACCGCTCGCGTCGACTCGATAAATGGGCTATACACCGCGACAAAGCCGCCATCGACCAACAGGTCTGGTGCGTGTTCGATTACCGCCGCAGCGTCGCCGGTATCGAGGGTGAGAACATCGAACTGTTCGTCGATCGACCCCAGTTCCTCGAGGACGTCACCGGTCCGAACCTCAACCTCTCCGGAGACACCTGCAAGCGTCATATTCTCCCGGGCGACCGCAGCAAAGTCCGGATTGCGCTCGTAGGTGGTGACCGATGCGCCGGCGCGAGCCATCGACGCCGCAAGCACCCCCGTGCCAGTGCCGGCGTCGAGAATTCGGTCGCCCTGACAGACGCCCGTCTCCCCAATGACGAGTCCGATATCGCGGGGCACCATCGGTGCGCCCGTCCGCTCGAGATGGTGAAAGAGGTCGGGGCCTCGAAGTCGCCGAACGTGAAACTCCGTCCCGAGATGCGTCTCGACGACATCCCCTGGCTGGATATCCTCGGGCACGTCAAGTACGCCGAGGTCGGTTCCAAACTCCTCGCCGGTTTTGACGAGGTACTCACGGTCCTCGTAGACCAGTAAGACCGTCTCGCTCACTCGAGTTCCTCGACCGCGGCGGCAAGGTCGCCATCGTGGGCCTCGAGTGCTGCGCGGGCCTCCGCGTCGCTAACGCCCGTTCGAGCGGTGATAATGTCGATGTCGGCCTCGTCGACTGCAGAGCCAGCGTCCTCCTCATCGCTTGCACTCCCACCCGCACCGCGTTCTCGTTCCTCGGGCGAGCCGATGATCTGGTAGGTCTCCTGGCCCTGGGCGTCCATTTTGGTCACGTCAGGGCTCGAGAAGACGAGTTCCGTCTCGGCTGTCCGGATGATTACCTCTTCGGCGTCGAGTTCGTCGACGTCGATTCCCATCTGTTCCATCATCTGTTCCATCTTGCGCGGGTTCAGTCCGCCGCCTCCTCCAAACATACCCGGTAGGTTGCCATCCGGAGTCAAAAGGCTACCGCAACGGCATGCGCGTCCGCACGTTTTATCCTCGCCCTCGAGACTCATCGTCGTTCCCACTCCTCGAGTGTAAATCCCGGATACGCCTGTTCGCGCACGCGTCTCCAGTCGGCCCTATCCCAGTCAGGATAGCGTACGTCGCCCTCGTACTCGCCGGGAATACGACTCAACCGCATTCGGTCGAGGTGGGGCTGGAACAGCCTGTAGATTGCCTCACCGCCGAGAACGTACGCCTTCTTGCTGTCTGGTTCGCCTGCAACCTCAAGCGCGTGAGTCCGATTGGTGACGAACGAAACAGTTTCCCCATCGGCGTCGCGTTCGGTTCGACTGAGAACGATCTGTGTGCTCCCCGGACGCTCCTCGCCAAAGGACTCGAAGGTTCGCCGACCGAGAATAACCGGATTGCCTGTAACCGTCTCTCGATACTGTCGTGTATCTGCCGGGAGGGGCTCCCAAGGGAGCCCACCGTCATCGCCAATGACACGGTTTTCGGCGAGCGCAGCTACCGAAATCAGTTCCATGCTACAGAGTCGAGTATGCTGGCTCTCGACTCGAGTCTGTCGGCTCAGGCGGTCCGGTATGGGTATGATTCTGTACCGATCCGTATCACGCGGATTTGGCTCCCTCCCGAACCTTCACCGCCATTCCCGTCTCGAAATCCGCCATCTCGGTCGCTGCAAGCTCCGCTCGGCCAACGGCCAGAACATCGCCACGATCGTGGGTGACAACAACCTCGTCACCGGCCCTGATCGCCTCGTCGACTCCCCGGACAAATTTCGCAAAAACGTTCTTGCCATCCCGGACGAACGGCTCGCTTTCGTCGTCGACGATGACGCGACAGGCCGGCGCCTCGAGGGCTGTGGCAAGTCGCCGACCACCGGCGAGTCCAAGGGTGAATCGTCCGTCGGTAGTAAACGTGACGAGGCGGCCGCTTGCATCGGGTCCGCGACTGTCCTCACCGTCAGCTAACACCTGCTGTGGCCGGCCCGAGGAGGTTCGTCGAATCGTCACGGTCGATGCTGGAAACAGGGCTCTGCCGGCCCCAGCTCCGAACTGATAGTCCGCGATCGTTCGGAGTTGGGGAAGGTCGCCGGCGGCACTGTCTGGCATCTCGCTCATACTCGCCGTCCGGTCGCCGAGAACGAAAGGGCTTCGACCCGACTCCCGTTCACAGCAAAAACGTTTCCGTCCGCTCGCCCAAGTCGAGAAAGCTATCGGCCGCATCGATCAGTTCTTCAGCCGTGGAGGCCTCAAACGCCATCACTTCGACGCGAACACCTTCGTGACGAAGGTGTGAACAGAGCCGCGAGAAGTCCCCATCACCCGTACAAAGCACGATTGTATCGACATGATTGGCAAGTGTCACCGCATCGAGGCTCATCCCAACGTCCCAGTCGGCCTTTTTCGAGCCATCGGAAAAGGTCTTGATATCCTTGATCTTGGTCTCAAAACCGATATCGATCAGTGCCTCGAAAAAGCTCTCCTCTTCGGGGGAATCAGCGCGGATCACGTATGAAATGGCGCGGGTGAGCTGGCGGTCTTGAACTGCCTTCTCGAGGAGGTTCGAATAGTCGATGTTGCGGCTCCAAATCGACTGAGAGGTGTGATAGAGGTTTTGGGCGTCGACGAGAACCGCGACGCGCTGACTGGGATGAATTTCGGTCATGTCCCATTCTCTATGGGGGAAGGTGAAAACCGCTTCCCTCCCCACCGGTGGGCTCAGTAGCGAAGTTTTTCGATGCGCTTTTCGGTTGGTGGGTGTGTCGCAAACAGCTTCTGAATCAGTCCTCTGTCAGCATTGAAGATACAGAGTGCGCTCACACTATCGTCGACCGTTGACTCCCGGCCCTGTGAGCTCTGAGAGATTTTCTCTAAGGCGCGAGCCAGGGGGTCGCCGCTACCAATCGCCTGGCGGGCGTCGTCGTCGGCGACGTATTCGCGGTACCGAGAGATTGCGAAGACGAAGATCATCACCAGCAACGAGGCGATCTGTGAGACGACCATCGCGAGAATCCACGTCCCGGGATTTCGGTCGCCACCGAAAAGGACGGCGAAGTACGCCACCCATCCGATCATCATCGAAATCGAACTGCCGATCACCATCGTGATCACGTCACGGTTTTTGATGTGGGCGAGTTCGTGGGCTATCACACCCTCGAGTTCATCCCGGCTTAGAATCTGCATGAGTTCTGTTGAGACACAGACGACGCCGGCACCTTTGCGGCCGGTGGCGAAGGCGTTTGGCGTGCCCATCTGCATCACCATCAGTTCCGGTTTCTTGATTCCCATCGTCCGGCTTAGGGATTCGGTCATGTGGTGGACATCCGCGTACTGCCCGTCTTCGGGCATCGGCTCGGCCTTCCGAGTTGCGGCCCATTTGCCGATTTTGTACTGGATTGCCGGGAGGACGAGCACGCCAACCAGCACGAGGGGCCACGCACCGGTTCCGAGTACTGCCAGCGCGAACGTTGCGACCACCATGTAGAACCCAAAGAGGATCGCACCGACGACAAGCATCCGGATTTTCAAGCCTGTGTGATTCATATCCGAGCAAAAGTGATCCCGAGATATAAAAGACGCGGACCATCTGCTCCAATCCATAATCGATAAGGCACTACAGCGAAGAGTACGCTCTATGGCGCAGTTCGCTCACGACCGTCGACCTCGCTTTCCGTTCGTGAGCATCATTCTGAAGAAACGCCTCTAGGGCGCACTCGAGGCGAACGTAGCACACTCGTTTCGGGCGCATTTCGGCGTGGAACCGCGACACTCATCACGACAGACGCAGTCATCGTAACCTATCTACCATGTCACCCATCGACCTCACCGGCGTCTTTCCCGCGACAACGACGCCGTTCGACGACCACGGACGCATCGATTTCGACCAACTCCAAGCTGACGCCCAACGCCTCGAGGCAGCGGGCGTCGACGGCCTCGTTCCCGCTGGCTCGACCGGCGAATCGGCGACAATGAGCCACGACGAACACGTCCAGGTCGTCGAGGCGACCATCGACGCCGTCTCTGACGTGCCCGTCATTGCCGGCACCGGTTCGAACAACACCGCCGAGGCACTCGAGCTCTCCGAACGTGCCGCCGATGCGGGTGCTGACGCCCTCCTGCTCATCTCGCCGTATTACAACAAGCCAGAACAGCGGGGCTTTCTCGAGCACTACCACACGATTGCCGACGCGGTCGACGTGCCACAGATCGTCTACAACGTCCCCTCGCGGACAGGGCAGACAATCGAGCCCGATACGGTCGTCGAACTGGCCGACCATCCAAACATTGCTGGCTACAAGGCCGCCGAAGGCGACCTCAACGTGATCGGTGAGATCATCGAGCGAACGGCCGACAAGGAGTTCACGATTCTCTCGGGTGATGACGGACTGACGCTTCCAATTCTCTCGATTGGGGGCCACGGCGCGATTAGCGTCTCGGCAAACATCGAACCCGAGCGCACCTGTGCGATGGTTGGTGCGGCCGTCGACGGCGATTATGAGCGCGCTCGTGCGCTCCACCACGAACTTGGCGACCTCTTCCGGGTGCTGTTTATCGAAACGAATCCCATTCCGGTCAAGGAGGCGATGGCGATCCGCGGCAACGGCTCACCAGAACTGCGACCACCACTGACGCGACTGGCACCCGCGTATCGCGAGGAACTCGAGGCCGTCCTCGCGCAGTTAGATTCCGACCGGCCTGTCGTTAACGTCGATGCTGGCATCGAGGGTGACCGATGACGACGCGACTCGGTGTCACCGGCGCAACCGGGCGCATGGGTGGAGAGGTGCTTGGGGCTGCCGCCGAACGCGAGGAGTGTGAGGTTGTCTTTGCCGTGAGCCGAACTGGCGGTGAGACGATTTCGGGCGTCGAAACCCATCCGGATTCGGCGTTTGAATCGCTGTGTGCCGAACACGAGCCAACTGCCGTGGTCGACTTTACGCTCCCAGAACCGGCCCTCGAGTATGCCGAGGCGTGTGCTGAGACAGAAGTCCCGTTCGTCACCGGGACGACCGGTTTCAGCGATGCCGATCTTAAGACGTTGCGCGCGGTAAGCGAGCAGACGGCGTTGCTCCACGCCCCGAACTTCTCGCGTGGCGTGCAAGTCCTCCTTGGACAGGTCGGCGATGCCGTCGCCTCCCTCCCAGGATACGATGTCGAACTCATCGAGACCCATCACAACAACAAACGCGATGCGCCAAGTGGGACGGCAAACCGATTGCTTGCCGAAATCGAATCAAGCGGCGAGTTTGGTGACCGCGTCCACGGCCGTGAGGGGGAGGCCCCTCGAGAGGGTGGCGAGATCGGCGTCCATGCCTTGCGGGCAGGGAACGTCACTGGCGAACATGAAGTTGTTATCGCCGGCAATCACGAGGAACTTCGGCTTACGCATCGAGCCGAAGACCGTGGCGTCTTCGCCGCCGGTGCACTCGACGCCGCAACGTGGATCGCTGGACGTAACAGTGGGTGGTACGACTTTGCGGATGTACTTGGACAATGAGCACACTCGAAACCGAAATTTCGGTCCTGTGGGAACAGTATACAGATGACGAGATCGATGCCGACGCCGCAAGCGCTGCGGATCTGACGACCCTCGAGTCGTTTCTCGACGCCCTCGAGGCCGGCGAGATCCGAGCGGCCGAAAAACATGACGGAGAGTGGGAGGCAAACGCGTGGGTCAAGCAGGGTATCCTGCTCAACTTCGGTCTGCGTCACACCCAATCGCGGGAGTACGGTGGGGTCACCTACAACGACGTCCTTCCGCTTGCGGACTCGAGTGCCTACGGCGATCGTGGCTCGCGGAACACGCCCGACGGGACGGTTGTCAGGCGTGGCGCACACATCGGCGCCGATTGTATCCTGATGAGTCCGGCATTCGTTAATATCGGTGCTCACATCGGCGACGGGACGCTTGTCGACTCCTGTGACACCGTTGGCTCCTGTGCTCAAATTGGCGAGAACGTCAAACTCGGGGCGAACACCCTCATTGGCGGCGTCTTAGAGCCAGTCGAGAACGCACCGGTTATCATCGAAGACAACGTTTCGTTGGGTGCTGGCTGTCGCGTCACAAGCGGTTTCGTCGTCGGTGAAAACAGTGTCGTCGGCGAGAATACGCTGCTCACGCCGCGGATTCCGGTCTACGACCTCGTCAAAGAGGAGGTTATTTATGGCGAGTTGCCCGCTAACCGCCGAGCGTTCACCCGCTTTGTCGAATCCTCCGTCAGCGATCACGACCTCTTTGACGGCGGCGCGTACAAACCCGCCGTCGTCGCAACCGACCTCGAGACGGAAACGCTCGAGGCGACCGAGCGCGAGGACGCACTGCGCGAGTAGGCCCCATCGGCACCTAACTTTCTTTGTGGGTTGACTGCATCGACACCTGATCTCCGTATTATCGGGAACGCCAAAGTCGGATCAATGGTCGGATTCGCCAAACACGGAAACAGCTTTCACCCTCGAGTGAGACGCACCTTCAATGGCAGACAGCGCCGACGAACGGAGTTATTATGTTATCAGTGACCTCCATATCGGCGGCGACGAGCAACTCGAGGAAGTCGAATTTATCAAAGAGTTGCTCGGCTTCCTCGAGCGGTTGGAAACCACCGAGGAGGACGCCGAGTTGATTATCAACGGCGATGCGTTTGGTCTCTGGGAGTTGACGACGATCGAGGGGATCGAGAAGTTCGACGCGCTGGAGGAGACGTACCCGGAGCTGTTCGAGCAGTTTCGAGCGACCGGCTCGAACGTCCCGATTACGATGCTGCCGGGCAATCATGACCACGAGTTAGCCGCCTACGAGGAGTACGTCGAGCGGTTTGGGGAATACAACGTCACTCTGGTCCGAGATGAGTCGATCACACGGCCAGTCGGCAGTCGAACGATCCATTTCGAACACGGCCACCAGCGGGATCCAAATAACCGGATCGACAACTGGGGCAGTCCCCATGCAACGCCGCTTGGCTACTTTTACAATACGCTCGTCACCAGTCGGGCAGGGAAGCTCTCCGACCGTGGCCGGTACAACTGGTTGAAAGACGTCCAAGCAGTGACGCCGACCGAACGGATGCCCGTCTGGCTCATCTCAAAATATTTTTATCGGGAAATGAACCCGCTGTTGCGCTTTGCGTTGGTCCCGTTTCTGTTGCTGTTTAATATCAGCGTCATCCTTGCAATCTTAGCGGGGCTTGATCTCGCCGGCGTGCTGTCACTCCCAGTCGACCGAACGGCGGCATTCCTCGGGCAGTTCGGCGCAGCCGGCGCTGCAGTATGGTTCCTCCTGACCGTCAACGTCGCGGTCACCGGCTTGCTGTTGCTCGTTGGTATCCCCATTTACTTTCTCCGACGGGATGTCAGGCAGACGATCAGCCGGTTTGGCGTCTTCGAAACTGAGCTCACCGTCGACGCCAAAGGCCCCTACGAGGACGCTGCCCGCGAGATTTTTGCTGAAAATCCCGAGACGGCCGTCTTCTGTTATGGGCATACCCACCGCCCAAAACTTGAGTCCGTTGACGGCGGTGTCATCGTCAACACTGGCACCTGGCTGAAACGGCTCCACCGGCGTGACGGAATTATCGGGATCCTCCCCCCGGTATTCTATCCATCATACCAACTGTGTGCTGTCCGGATCGCTCCCGTCGAAGACGGTGTCGCTATCGAGTACGAGGAAGTCGAGAAGCCAAGTCCGAGAGCCGAGGAACTCACGCTAACCGAACGGTTGCTGACTATTGGTCGGGAACCGGACGTCTCACTTCCCGATCGAAGGGTTGTTACTGACACAGATATTGAAGTGGACAGCAATGGAGAGAAAAGCGACTCCACCGACGACCAGTCAGTATCGGACCCACAGCCCGCCAACTGACGGCCGGACAAATCCAAACGCTTGACTTTCCGCGGTCACTCACAGAAACCAATGACTGCTCTCGAGTCGCCGGCCGTCCGCCGGCTCACAGATTGGGACCACGCACACCTCGAGTCCCTCGCCGCCGAGTACGGAACGCCGCTGTACGTGATCGACCTCAATCGCGTCGCCGAAAACTATCGCCGTTTTTCAGCGGCGTTTCCCGACGCCCACGTTATGTATGCCGCGAAAGCCCACACCGGCGGCGCCGTGCTCTCGAAACTGCTCGAGACGGGTGCCGATATCGAGTGTGCGGCCGGTGGCGAGCTCAAACGGGCAGTCGACGCCGGAGCGGACCCGAACACCCTCCAGTACACCGCCGTAAACCCGCCGGATCATGACCTCGATTATGCCGTCGAATTGGCCGCAGAAAATCCGGGACTCACGATTACCGGTGGCGCGCGCGATACGTTCGACCGCCTCGAGGCCCGTGGCTACGATGGACGCGTCGCAATCCGTATCAACCCCGGCATTGGGACGGGCCATCACGAGAAGGTGGCGACGGGGAAGGACGCCAAATTCGGCATTGCCTACGACGAGGTGCCGGCGCTTGCCGCCGACATCGACGACCGGTTCGACCTCGTCGGCCTTCACGCCCACGCCGGCAGTGGCGTGCTGCATGACGACCTCGAGAACCACTGTGAGGCGATTGGGAAAGTCGCCGAGATGGGACGGCGGGTCATTGCTGATAGCGCGGACCTCGAGTTCGTCGACTTCGGTGGCGGCTTTGGCGTGCCCTATCGGGAGGACGAAGAGCCACTGGATATGGCGGTTGTCGGCCGGAAGGTTCGGGCGGCTGTTGGCGAACTGGACGCCCAGATCAAACTCGAGCCCGGCCGATATATTGTCGCCGACGCCGAGTTGATCCTCACGAAGGTGAACACGATTAAGGAGGCTGCTGGGGCGACCGTGGTGGGCGTCGACGCCTCGCTAGCGACGTTGATCCGGCCGGCGATGTTCGGCTCCTACCATCCAATACGAAACGTTTCGGCACCAACCCGTGAGATCGAACGGGTCGCCGTCGGCGGTCCCTGCTGTACGAGCGCCGACGTGTTCTGTACCGACCGGCCGATTGCCCGTCCGGAGCGAGAGGACCTGCTTGCGATCGGGAACGCCGGCGCCTACGGCTACGAACTGGCAAACCAGTTTCACTCCCAGCCCCGACCGGCGGAGGTTGCCATCGAGGACGACACCGTACGCGTCGTCCGTGAACGGGAAACGCTTGCTGACGTGACGCGGGTCGAGCGTCCGAGATGACGATGGCGTTCGATCTCGAGTCGTTCCACCGGGAAGCCGTTGACACGCCATCTCACGAGAGCGTCGAGGCAATGCGGACGCTTGCAGTCGAGACGCTCGAGACAGCGGGAATCGACCCGAGAGTCGATGACGTGGGGAACGTCATTGCCACTCGAGGGCCACGCAAAGAGGCAGAGGGTGGAGATGGAACCGACGAAACCCATCTGCTCCTCAACACCCACATCGACACTGTCCCGCCACACCTGCCATACGAACGGCGAGCCGACCCACCAGCCGCCGGGGACACCATTGATGGCTCGAGTGACGAAGGGAGCGGCGAGATTGTCTGTGGCCGCGGCGCATGTGACGCAAAGGGGCCGCTTGCCTCGCTCCTTGAGGCGTTTCTCACCGCCAAACTCGAGGGCACTCGGCTTACCCTGGGGATTTCGATCGACGAGGAGACGACCCAGATCGGTGGGGCTCATCTCGCCGAGACGGTCGAGGCTGACGCAACGATCGTCGGCGAGCCGACCGGTCTCGACGTGTGTACCGCCGCTCGTGGCCAGTTCGAGGGGACGGTGACGATCACCGGTGAGAGTGCCCACGTCGCCAACCCAGAGCGCGGTCGAAACGCGATTCGTGCGGCTCCGCCGGTTCTCGAGGCCCTCGACAGCTACGATAGAGAGCAGGGGCCGCCCAGCCACGAGACGCTCGGCCGGCCACTCCTGTCGGCAACGATGATCGATGGCGGCGAGGCGACGAATCAGATTCCAGAACGGTGTACGATCACGTTCGACCGCCGAAGCGTTCCACCCGAGACGAGCGCCGAATTCTGTGACTCGCTTACGACGCATCTCGAGGCGGTGCTACCTGACGGCTTCCGCCTCGGGGTGTCGCTTATTCGACCGGAAACGCCGTTTCCGGATGCGTTTGCGACCGACCACGACACCCCGTTGGTCCAAACGCTTTCAGCCGTCAGCGGTGGCACGATCCGCCCGTTCGAGGCGGCAACGGAAGCCTCCTATTTCGCGAAACACGGGCCGACGGTGGTGTTTGGCCCTGGCGCACTCAGTGACTCCGTGGGGGCGGTTGCCCACTCCAAACGGGAGTACGTTCGATTGCCCGAGGTTCGGGAGGCCGCTCGAGCGGTTCGGGAGACGATTGAGTGCTTCGGGTAGTGGGTTGTTTGGGGTCGTATGCGAGAGGAGGATAAATATAGCATAGCAACAGCTATTGCGCATCCACCACACCCGCAACCAATGAAGGTGGCTCTGATCACCGTCGGTGACGAACT
>LFCJ01004192.1_pt1 | contig 10568 bp, 6 predicted proteins | sample 643141 | NCBI WGS metagenome assembly LFCJ01 (sample SAMN03766243, study PRJNA286221) | soda lake metagenome | biome: soda lake; feature: Kulunda steppe; material: water; isolation source: sample B1-Br-g2 brine of Lake Bitter-1 | place: Russia: Kulunda steppe | collected 2010-07 | reverse complement strand
GTTTGGAAATGAGTGACCCCGCTGGGGACCCACTCTTTATTAACTGAGTTGCCGTAGTCGGGCACATGCCCGACGACACTTCTCGAAACAAAATCAAACTGAACGCGCGCGTCACTCCCTCAAAGAAGCAGGAGTGGCAAGACGCGCTCGAAGATGGAGAAACACTATCCTCGTTAGTGCAGCGTGCCGTAGATAAAGAAATCCGGGACGAGTACGTACCCGTTGAAGCAGTATCCGAAGTCGAATCCACACACACCGGCAGTGATTTTGATACGACGGGAATCGAAGACAGACTTGATGAGCTCCAATCAACTGTACTTGCTGTCAACAACAAAGTCGAAACCGCGCTCGCATCAACCGAGACTGAAGTAGATCAGGAACCATTAGAAGATTTAGCAGTCGGGTTGGTCTCCCGTCTCCCAACGCTCAGAAATGCCCCGGCTCATATTAGGTCATCAGCCGATTACCAAGAATTAGACACTCTGCAAGAGAGGGTTGCATATGTCATAGGCGCTCAGAAACATGACCAGGAACTCGAATTTGACGGTAGCTTGCGCCGATTTGCACACGAGGTGAGAGAGCCCGAACACCGAATACGGCAAGCGCTACTGCATTTAGAGAACGAAACGACCGAAGACGTCCGCTCAACAATCGTGGACGGAACACGTCACTGGGTACGAGTCTAAATGAGGAACACGAAAGGACAGTACTCCACGCCCGATGACAAATCGATCAGTAGCGAGAACGAAGAATTACTCGGAGTGTATCTAGAGAGTCTGAAACAGCAGAAAACAGGGACAGCCGACTCAACGGTAACAACTCGGAGACGGGAAGTCCGGTACTGGTTAGCGTTTTGTGAGGCGAATGGAATTGACCCGGTGGCGGCAGAAACCAGCGACGTGAGAGGATACATCCAATCGAACACTCACCTTGCGGATACTACGGTCGGCAGTTACTACCGGTCTGTACAGTCATTTTACTCAATAGCTCAGAATGACCAGTTACACGACCGCCTCGAACTTGCCGACGGTCACCCGTGCAAGGACCGGGACACGATAGATCTCAAAGGCGATTACCGGATCCACGAGAACCGGTCTGAATATCGGCGGCAGCATACGGAAGCCGCGAGAGCACCGGACGGTGCGAGAGAGACTGGGGGCGATGTCCTCGCACTCCCACCCTCCGATGTCCGGATAATGTTCGAACATGCACCAGGGAAAACACCGCAAACCCGACTCCGGAACGAGATTGTGCTCAGACTAGCGTGGTACACTGGGTGTCGGAGCGATGAACTCTCCCGGATGCGCATCGAGCGAATAGACTGGGATGACTGCAGTATAAATATCCGATCGGCGAAACTCAACGCGAAGGAACACCCTGATTTAGTCCGGCGTGACGTGATGTTCCCCGCGGCGTTCAGACTACAGCTGAGACGGTGGTGCGAGAGAGTCCGCCACGCGTATAGCGCAGCCGCAGACCCACGAGAAGGGCGAATACTAATCACGACGCACAACAGCGAAATGCAACCCACACAAATTAACGATATTATCAAGGAAGCTGCGAGGAACGCGGGCGTTCAGCGGCCGTTGCGACCTCCGAACCCGGTCGCGGGAGAAGACGTCGATGAATGGTTTGTCACCTCACACAGAATCCGGAGAAGCGCAATCACTCACTGGGTTAACGACGTAGATGAGCTCGATTTGCACCAGGTACGTCGGTTGTCGGGGCATGCCCGGATCGAGCAGACAATGCAGTACGTTGAGCCTGACGATGAACAACTTGTCAATGATTATCAGCGTGGTGTGAGCGAGTAACCACTCACACTCGGGGGTGCCCACACCCCTTGTTGTGAGTGCACCACTCCCGCCCGCCGCGGCGCGAGCGGCAAGACCCGTGCGGCGACTGAGCCAACCCCACATCCGCCTCACGCACACTGTCAAGAAACAAATAAGTAAAGCCGACCGGCGACTAAACCACTCAAACAGACACGGCGGGTAAATCCCGCAACCACCCATTATACTAGACAGCACCTTCGGGCAGAAACCGGTGCAAAAACACACTGTAAAAAGTCAAACGAATACCTCTAAGAACCCGAAAATCCTTTTCGAGCTCTTAGCTCCGAGGGTAGAAAAACGAGATTCACAAAACCCGCCGAAAAAACCGATACCACCTTTTTACAGTATGCAAGCGGAATGATAAGATGGGATGAAAGAAACAATCACGGTCCTCACTAGAGCCGAAGGAACTGACGTGAAAAACGCACGGATCGAAGATGCAATCGATTACATCAGCACCGAGCTCGGACACGAATTCTCACACCGCGAAATCCGAGGCGCGCGGAGAAAACACATCGACGGCGAAACGGTCACACGATACGAAACCACCGGCGCGGAGCTAACAATGTGCGTCGATATGCCGCCCGACGAACGCCTCGACGACGCCGAGAGCCCCGGGCACGCCGCCGCCGCCGCCGCGAAATCCGGGCACCTAGTACACGTCTCATCTGACGACGTCGTGCCGACGCACGCGGTCAGGGGGATATTGACCCGAGGCGTAACGATCCACGTCATCGACGCTGGCCTCCGGATCACAGACTCGAAAACAGGCGGGCTCTCACCAGCCGCGGAGCGCGCGATAGAAGCCATTAGCCAAGGCGACGCGGACACCACCACCGGTGAACCACTCACCGGGCACCGGCACAAAGGAGGGCGGCCACCGCTCGGGTGCAAAGTCGATGCCGGCATGCTCCGAGCCGACGACAATTACAGCAAAGTCCGTCAGACACTGTTCCGCGTCGAGACCGACGATATCACGCGCGCTACCGCGTCGCGCCGGATAGGGTGCGTCGAGAAGACAATCGATAACGCGCTTGAACGCCGGGAGTTGTACCGTCTCGATTCCATACAACCTTGATGAATACCACACCATCGACAGGGGCAGTGACGGACTTGTCAAGAGCACAACGAACGGGACAATTCTAAACCTTCACTTTCAGAATCGATCATTATCTTTCAGTATCTGTTATTGTTTATCGCCGAAGGTGGTAATTGTAGTATTAAAGACCATTGAAGGTGGGCGATTGTAGTATTACTAGTGGAGTTGTGAATCATCACTGAGTGTGTTAGTGATGTTTTGCAAGAACCATTAATCACGCACGGCGGAACGGGCGTGCTGACAATCCGGAACACGCGCCAGCAACACGGTGGTTGAGCCTCCCCCTCTTCGACCCCGCGCGTTCATTCGGCACACCCCTCTCCCCGGATCACCAGCGTGTTTTACACAATGCCTGTAGCGATTTTACACAGTGATCACACCGAATGTTAAATCGATAATCGCAATATTGCGCCGGGTTCGAACCCCGGTTTCACAGATGTTACAGATTTTACGCAATCTCTCAGGAGAGTGTGAACGCAGAGTGATTCTTGGCGGCAGTACGATAATCGGGGATAGAGTGAGAGTAGACCACACTGTCCTTAGAGATCCTGTATAATCTGTAAAATCTGTAAAATCCACACCTGATCCCTATCTTTGGCCTCTCTACCTCTTGATCTCATTTTACATTACTCGTGTTAAGAATGTAAAATGCTGTAAAATCGTTATCACTCGGGGTCGAAACAGATTGTTAACTCATTCGATGACTACATTCTCGGTACGAGTAGTCATTGGATAGGGGGCTTGAGGTGGCTGATCTCTATACCCCATAAAAACCCTTCTGAGGGGTTTTATAACAACCAGGGAATTAAGAGGGGATAACCGCATCCGGCGACTCACTGTCGCAACTCATCACACAATCTCGCATCAACAATCCCGCGATGCAAAGTACACACACAGCGTGGCAGTGACGCCACGCCGGGTGCGGACCACCCCTCATCACAGGGGATGTCCACAAATGGTATTCGAGACACACAGTAATAAAGGTGGGCGGACAGAGCAGAAACCAGCGGATGAAGACGACTCCCAGGTCCGGATCGATGACTTTGGCGGGACGCGATTAGTGACGGACGGAGGGTATGAATCCGGTCACGAAGCCGTGCAGGACGAGGTTGACAACTTCGATGGAGCCGGTGGGGACGGTGATATAGCAGTTGACTACGAGCGGTTATGGTACATCAAGCTGCGCGGCGAGGACGACAAGCGGCCCCTTGAAGAGTGGGGAGGGTACGACCAGGGCTTCGAAACCGGTGACTGCGTGTATACGCACGACGAAGTTGTTGAGTCGAACCACGATTGGTGGGGAGTCGTCGGGTACCGCGAGGAGGATCCGCGGATGTCGCGCGAGCTTCTCATTTTCGACTTAGATATCTACAAAGCGGACGACCCTGAAGCAGCCGCGAAGCACCTGACGGTCAACGAAGGAACGCTTATCGTCCGATCGCAGAGTGGCGGGCAGCACGTGTGGCACACGGTAACCGCGCAGAAGGGCGCGTGGAAAGAGTCTGACTTTGAGATTCACGAGGATCTCGAATTCGACATAGATGTCCGAGGCAGCACAGTCAGTCATCACGTAGTTGCCCCGGCGGACATCCCGGGTGTTGGCGGGAGTTACGAAGTTGTAAACAACGAATCAATCAGTAACAAGCTCGCCGTTGAGGACGTGTGCTGCGAGGTGCAGTTAGACGGTGAACCGGCAGTCAAGTACAACCCGACCCGCGGATTCGGTGGTGGTGACGGCGACTCTGGGTACGAGCCCGATGGCGACGAGTGGCTCCTCGAAGATGACATCAAGACCGCACTTGAACACGTCCCTGCAGGTCTCAAATACTCTGCAGACGATGAACACGAAGGGTTGGGGTGGCGTGACGTCGGGTTCGCCGTCGCTGACTATTATGCGCGTACCGGTGCGGAAATTGAAGATGCAGTCGATACGATCGTGCAATGGTCGAAGACTGCACCGGACGCGTTCGACGAGGATACTGACCGGCACGCGTTCAACATCGTGAAATCCGGATTCGAATCAGTCGAAGCCGAGGACGACGCCCGCGTTACGGTCGGAACGCTACTGTCTGTTGCGGAGGCGAACGGATGGGAGTGGCCGAACGTTGAAGAGCGGAAAGCACTCCGTGATGTGCGCGCTTTCATCGACGAGTGGGGCTTGGCGGAAGACCGCGGTGAAGACGATGATTCACCGGATAAGGATGAGATGCAGAAGTTAGCTCGCGCGGTCGCGCACCTCACTGAAGAGGATTACAAGGAATACGCTGACGAGGTGTCTCCCCGCGTCTCTGCAGGGACTGATACGATGGACCGGCACCGCGAATTATGGGACATCCGTGACGAGCGGGGCAATATTGTCAACCGTTCTGGTAAGTTGTCGATAATTCACGGAATAGTGTGGTTGACCACAACACCCATATTCAACTTTGAGTTCGACGTTGATTCTATTCTTGAACTTCCCGGTGAGGACGAAGGCCGGTCGAGCACCGTGAAGGTGGCACCGTCTGAACCGAACGAACCGGAATTCGAGATTGAAGTTGAACCGCGAGTGTTCAACGACGCGCGGCGGTTCAAGGACACCGTGTTATCGCAGATGTACAGCACGGTCATCGAGTCCGACCGGTCAGATGCGGACGTGATGGACATGGTTCGGCAGTACATCGCTGCGCGAGACGTCCCGGTTCGTGAGGGACAGTACGAGATGGGTCTGTCAGACGACGGTGAGGAGTTCGTTGTTCCGTCGGGTTCGATTGGACCGGACGGGTGGGAAGATAACCCCGGGCACACGTACGTGGACCAGGGCTCGCAGACGAACGCCACAATCCGGTCATTCAGTGCTCAACCGGACGAAAACGACGAGGTTGATGACAACGATGTCGCGCGGATGTTGGAACTCGCTTCACAGTCCCGCCTTCCGGAGCGAATCACACCCATCCTGTCGTGGTTCGCCGCTGCACCGTTCCGCCCCCTCATTTTCGAGCAGACATCGACGTTCAACCCGCTCGGAGTGTTCGGCCGGTCCGGGTCCGGCAAGACTGCCACCCTCGCCGCGTTCAATCAGATGTGGGGGATGTCAAACGAGCCGCTGGCGGTGAATGCGTCCAAATTCGCAACCCTCACCGGGTTCACATCAAGCCGCGGTGTGCCTGTGTGGTTCGACGAGTACCGCCCTGAAGCCACCCCAGATTACATCATGGATCGCTGGCACACGTGGTTCAAGAAGGCTGCTACGGGCGGTGTTGAGCCGCGTGGGAACCAATCGATGGGAACGGACGACTGGCACCTGCGCTCTCCAATTGTGGTGAGTGGTGAGTCTGAGATTACGAACGATGCGGAACGCCGCCGGTCGGTTATGGTGAACGTGACGACGAAGCCGACTCAGGACGGTCACCCGGCGCGTGATGCGTTCAAAGACCTGGTAGGTGATGTGACGACAGACGACGCGGGGAACGTTGTGTTCCCTGAAGCGGAGTTCGAGTTGCAGGACTTCGCAGTCGCGTACTACGCGTGGGTTGCGGACATGTCGGATGACGAGTTCCGTGCAGCGTGGTACGATGCCCGTGAAAAGGTTGCTGAGTTCGTCGCGGAGCATGACCTTGATCTCGGCGACACAGAGTTGCAGGGCCTGCAGACAGTTGTGTTCGGACACCGTCGAGTTGTGTCGTTCGCTCAGACTGTCGGTGCAGACCTGTCGAAGCTCCCATCAGCAGACGACTTAGTCGCCGCGTTGAAACTCGTCGCGGACGTGGACGGGGACGGTCGGCAACCGCATGAAAACCAATTCCTGTCGTTAGTGTCGCGTGCAGCTGCTGCCGGGTATCTTGAAGACGCCACGGATTACCGTGTTGTTCACGAGGGGAAGGCGAATGAGGAACTGCGTGTGAATGTCACCAGGGCGTTCGACAAAGTGTCGAAGTTCGCGCGTGACCACGACTTGAACGAGGACCTCTTACAGTCCGCGTCAGATTACAAGACGCGGTTCGAGCAGTTGGAGGATGAAGGCACGTTCGTGACGGTGACAAAGCAGCCCACGCAAGGGATTAGTCGTTGTACTGGGATCGACATGGAACGCGGTGTTGAGGAGATTGCAGGCTTCGCACGGGAATCGTTCGTTGACGTTGACGACGAAGACAATGACGGTGAAGTTGTCAACAACGACAGTGATGGTGGAAGTGGCGACGGTCCGACGCCAGTCGCCGCGCTATCACCGGACTCGGGGACCGGGTACGACACGGTCACAGTTGAAGTGACGAACTGGGAGACACCGGACGGCCCCGCCGTGGCCGCACGCGGCACGGTGAAAGACGCGACGAACCCGATCCGAATAGTTGACTTCGACGGCAGTGCACCGGCGGGCGTTGAAGCTGGTGATTGCTACCGGATTGAGAACGCAGTCGTTGACGAGTACGACGAGAATACACAGTTGATTGTGGAAGACGGCACGACTGAGTTCATCGTAGTGCAGCGCGGTGTCGGTCACATATCGGGTACTGAGCCTGAGGATGGGCAAGCGGTGATTGAGGGCACACCATCCACGTCAGACGCCAATCAGGGCGCGCAGGACGGCGTGAGAGCGGACGGCGGTAATAATACCCCCGACTCGCAGCGGGAACGCGTGCAGACGGTCAAGGGCATAATTGGAGACTTGGAAGGTGATGCCGGTGCACCTGTCGGTGATGTGATCGAGGAGTGTGTTGAGAGCGGCATCGATGAATACGATGCGCGGCACGATATCCGGAAATTGAAAAAGAAAGGGTCGGCGTACGAACCGTCCGAAGACCGTCTCCGCGCAGTCGGGGGTGAGTGAAGTTGTCAATAACATCGTTCGCACGATCGCGGACGCAGAAAGCCCGGCTACCAAAGCGCGGTGAAGCGCTTGTGAGCGCTTACTGGTCGAATCTGCAGCGGTGCCTCGCTCCGCCGGTTGCAGCGTGGCGATGGGCCGAATCGGGGTTGTGTGAAACATTGAAACACAAACTGAAGGCACGCAGCCTTATCCGCAAACCCGTGCGCGTCGATGGTCACTGGGAAACATCGGAGAAACTGTGGATGCACGTCATCGAACGCGCCGGAGACGCCCCAGTCGGTTCGGAAGCGACCGGGCAACTCCCGCTCGACCTGCACGTCGATGTACCGCGCCAGACGCCCGGTGACCCGTGCGTGGAAGCCAGCCGGAACCACACGTCGTGGTCGCTGCAAGAGTTGCTCACAGGCGATGCAGTACCGGTGAGTGACCTACAGAACGACGACACACACCCGGCAGCAACGACGCCACGGCGGCGAGATCCGAACAAAGCTACTGGGAAAGAGAAGGCGGCGCAACACCCTGCTCAAGCGTCACTCGGAACCTGGGAAATAGGTAGCGAGTGGGTTTTCAATCCGAAATCGACTGCAGTGATCAACGAGTACGCAGACAGTATTATTGTTGGTGTTGACAAGCCGTTGAAAGCGGAAATGGGCGGCGGGGAGTCTGTTGTTATCGCTCCTAATATCGGTGGTACGTGATTTTCGAATCGATGTTTAAACGGAACCATTGGGATTTCCCATAGATCCACGGTCCTTTCTACGGGTTCGATTGAGCGTTTCCCTCGCGTTGAGGGTTCTACTCGATGTTCTTAGGTTGAACGGTGACCACTAACCACAGTCCTATTCCCACTATATCTATATAATACCCATATCTACCCCAAGACTTTATTATAAACGGGGTATAACGATGTAGTACGAGCCAGGGAGCGACGAGGACTCCCACCCGGACGCGCGACACAGACCCGAACTCGAAACCAACCGCGAACGAAACACAACACGATGACACGAACACAAGCAGACGACACGGACGCACAACTAGCAATCACCCACGCACTCGCAGACGTTGACGGACTCCGCGTGGATTTCGACGACGTCGCCGAAGCCGTCAAATACGACCTCAGGAATGAGCACTCGTCCCGCTCCGCATTCCTCCGGTTCAGTGACACTGATCGGGACACGATCGAGGGCACGTTCATCACGAAACAGGACGGTTCTTATAGCCAATCAGCGGTGGACGTGAAGGCCCTCGCGTTCCTCACAGGACATGAGTGGGGCGGCGCGAAGAACTGGGAAAGCATTTGGTCGTACCCGGACAGGCGAGAAGCGAAGCGACGGTACGAGGAAGAGAACGCGGGTGACATGACCTGGGATGAATGGTGGGAAGAATCACTTCAGATCTGGGAGGACCAGATAGAGAGCTCCCTCAGTAACTGTGACTCAATCACGTTCGTTGACAGGGAAACTAACCGGCCGTTCAAAGTGCCGGTTGAAGTGACCGAGTAACGCCTCAAACACCATTCAGACCCCACCAATGCCACTGAAAGTTGAAATAGAGCCAGAACAGCTAATTGAACGAGAGACGGATGGTCGCGGACGATTCACACTTGGGAGCGAGTACGCGAATCAATCGGTGAAGCTCCTCATCATCAGCGACGACGGTGATGAGAGCGAAAACGACGAGTGACCTCTTCCACCACTTTTTTCCACGGTCAAGGATCGTTTCCTGAGTGCTTACACCCCGGGTGTGAGGCTGTAGAAACGGTTGTTGTCAACGTCGGTGGCTCGCGTGCGCGCGACGCGCCCGAATTATCCCCCATGGGCTCTGTTGAAATCCTCTTCTTCAGACATAATCTTGTCTGAAACATCTGGTCGCTGAATGGTGCTTATTGACCAATGAGCATTCTATCAGATTCGAATGAGGTTCGTAGCGTCGTGCTGAATACAGAGCGCGTATCTTGCAGTAGTGGTTGGTCTAATTAGGATCATGTCTACGGCAATCTTCAGGACATGATTGAAATAGAGTACACGAGTTTCCAAGAAGATGGCTTCGATTAAAGACAAGCCTGTTTTCCTATTGTTCTGTCTTTGACTCAATCATATCGAAGTATTCTTCTTCAGTTTCAATGAGCTCGACATATTCTTTTAGTTCCATTACATAATGTGTGAACTTTTCTCTATCAAGAGGTTCATCCAGATAGACTTCTTCATCATCTTCATCATATTTCCCTATGACTGGTCCTTCAAACTCAGGAAGTTCATCGATAGGGATATTTAATAATCCAAAGGAATTTTCTTCAAACATTCCTCTTTCAGATGCATAATTTAATGCCATCAGCGCAGGTCTAGCTTTGTTCCAATAAAGCTCACTATCATCTCCCTCAAGAATATCTTTATTATATGATTTAACTACATCAGGATGCACGCCTATGAATGGATTGTTGTCAATATTATAATCTTCTAAATTCAGTGATCTAGTAGGCAGTGAATTAAACCACTGAGGTTCAAATATCTCTAAATCATCAAAGTCAACAACTAGTTCACCGTCGTCATTTACGAATTTTCTTCCTATTATGTCGTGGGATCTGCTGTTTGGCCTGTCTCTTAGGGGGCGTTCTTCTACTGGTCCTTTTACCGGCCAGTTTGAGTCTGTTAGCCATAGGCTGTCGTTTATGTTGTCTTTGTAGTTGTATCCGTGGCCTGGGCTGTATCCCATGCTAGGCCTTGATTTTTCTTCTTCCTCAATGTATATCCTTTTCGTGATAGGATGCACTTTTCCTGAAAATCCTGATGATGGCGCACCTGTTTCGTCTCCCATTTGTTCTACAAAG
>LFCJ01004191.1_pt1 | contig 10569 bp, 8 predicted proteins | sample 643141 | NCBI WGS metagenome assembly LFCJ01 (sample SAMN03766243, study PRJNA286221) | soda lake metagenome | biome: soda lake; feature: Kulunda steppe; material: water; isolation source: sample B1-Br-g2 brine of Lake Bitter-1 | place: Russia: Kulunda steppe | collected 2010-07 | reverse complement strand
GCGCTATGACGGCCCGGACAGCGGCCCCGACGCGGCGCGGTTTCACGGCGCCGAACTGGCGGCGTTGTGGCGGGTTGGCGAAAATGCCCGGTAGCGGCGGCGCCACAAGGCGCGCGGACCGGCAAGCGCGACGCCGATGAGCGACGCTGCCCCGATCCGCGACGCGGCCACCACGATCCTCGTGCGCGACGCGGCCACGGCGCCGCGGGTCCTGATGGGGCAGCGCGGCAAGGGGGCGGCGTTCATGCCGTCGAAATTCGTCTTTCCCGGCGGCGCGGTGGATGCGGGCGATGTCGATGTGCCGCTCGCAGCACCGCTCGGGCCCGATTGCGCCGTCCGGCTCGCGGGGGGCACCGCCGCGCCGGATGCGCTCGCCGCCGCCGCGATTCGCGAACTCTGGGAGGAGACCGGTCTGCTTCTCGGCGCGCCGGGGAACTGGCCCGGACCGCCGCCGCCCGACTGGGCCGATTTCGCGGCGCACGGGTTGCTGCCCGCTGCACAGCACCTGACCTATGTGTTCCGCGCCATCACCCCGCCGGGGCGCCCGCGCCGCTTCGATGCGCGGTTCTTTCTCGTCGAGGCGGAGCGGCTCGCGGGCGATCCGGACGATTTTCGCAAGGCGCGCCCCGAACTCGCCAATCTGCAATGGATCCCGCTCGACGCCGCGCCGCGGCTCGATCTGCCCTTCATCACCGAAGTCGTCCTCGCCGAGCTCGGGGCGCGGCTGCGCGACGGGGGGGCGGCGGGCGTGCCGTTCTTCGACAATGCGGGCGCGCGCTCGGAGTTTCGCCGCATTCCGTGACGGCGCGCGGTCAGCCCTGGCGGCCCCAGGCGACGCGCGCCCAGATGCGCTCATAGACGACATAGGTCAGGAAGCCGAGCACGGTATTGATGACGGCGAGCGTGCCGCCGAGCATCGCCGAGCCGGTCACGGCCCAGCCCACCAGCGCCATGACCGACAGCCCGATCGCCTGCCAGATCAAGGCCTTGATCAGTGTGCGCCCGCGCGTCTCCATGACCCCCTCCGATTGCTGCACCAGCCATAGCCTGCGCCGCGCGGATGCGGTATTACGGGAATGCGCAACGGATCCGCAACATTGGTGATTCATGTCAACGTCGCGTGACAAATACGACAAGCGCGATCGTGCCGCCCTGTTTCGCACCCGCCTGCTGCAGGCGATGCAGGATGTGGGCATGAGCCGCAGCGCGCTCGCACGGGCCGTCGGGGTGGACCGCTCGACAGTGTCGCAACTGCTGGCTGGCTCCGGGGCGCGGCTGCCCAATGCGCAGGTCGTGGGCGAATGCGCCGCCGCGCTCGGCATCAGCGCGGACTGGCTGCTCGGGCTGACCGAGCATCGCGCCCGCGCCGCCGACATGATGGCCGCCTCGCTGTCGATCACGCAGGCGCCGCGCGCCCTCGTCGACGCGCAGATCTTCGACTGGCACCGCGAGGCGGCGGGCTACAAGATCCGCCATGTGCCTGCGACCCTGCCCGACATGCTCAAGACGCGCGCGATGCTCGAATGGGAATATGCGCCCGCGCTGATCCGCACCACCGAACAGGCCATCGGCGCCTCGGAGGACCGGCTCGACTGGATCCGCAACAGCCGCTCGGATTACGAGATCGCCCTGCCCTGGCACGAGCTGGAGAACTTCGCGCGCGGCGCGGGCTATTATGCCGATCTTCCGGCGCCGGTGCGGCGCGATCAGATCGACCACCTGATCGCCCTGCTCGATCAGCTCTACCCGGCGATGCGGGTCTATGCCTTCGATGCGCGCCGGGTCTATTCGGCGCCGATTACCGTCTTCGGCCCGCTGCTCGCGGTGCTCTATCTGGGGCGCCATTTCCTCGCGTTCCGCGAATCGAGCCGCGTGGACCGCTTCGCGGAGCATTTCGACTGGCTGGTGCGCGAGGCCGCGATCGGCGCGCGCGAGCTGCCGCGCAGGCTCGCCGAGCTGCGCGATCTGGCGGCGGGCCGCTGATCGCGCGGGCGTGCACTGGCATGCGCGGCACCATATGATAAGCTGAGGCTGTCGCCAATCGGCGGCGCCGAAGCAGTCGAGGCTCCGAATGCAGACCCCCGAGACGCCCGAAGCCACCGCCGCAGCGCCGGCGCGTCCAAGGCGGCGGCTCCTGCGGATCGCGGTCGTCGTGGCGCTGCTCGCCGCGGCGGTGCCGCTGCGCGAGCATATCTCGCCAGCAGCACTGATCGCCAATCATGCGGCCCTGATGGAATGGCGCGAGGCCAACCCGCTGCTGACCCTGGTCGCCTTCTTCGCGGCCTTCGTGACCATCGCGGCGATTTCGCTGCCGGGCGTCATCATGCTCAAGCTGATCGCGGGGTATCTCTTCGGGCTGTTCTACGGCACGCTGATCGCGGCGCTCGCCGCCACCATCGGGGCGACGATCCTGTTTCTCGCGGTGCGCGCGGGCTTTGGCGAGACCCTGCTGGCGCGCTACCGCGACCGGATGGGGCACGGGCTGATCGGCCGGGTCTGCGCCGGGTTTCGCGACAACGAACTGCGCGCACTGTTTCTGCTGCGGCTCCTGCCGCCGATTCCCTTCGTGATCAGCAATGCGCTGCCCGCGCTGCTCGGCGCGCGGCTGAGCAATTTCGTCTTCACCACCCTGATCGGAATTCTGCCCAGCGCGCTGGTCTTCACCGCGATCGGCACGGGGCTTGGAGATGTGCTCTCGGCGGGGCAGCTTCCGGCGCTCGGCGGGCAGACCTTCTTCCTGCTCACGATCCCGCTCGTGATCGCGGTGATCACCATCGCGATGCAGCGCCGCGAGATGCGCGCCGGACGCGGCGAGGCCGCGATACCCGCCGACCGCGCGATCCCGCGCCACACCGCGCCGATGCATGGCGGGTCGCCCTTCCTCTGAGCGTGTTACCGTAAATCAGTAGGGCATCGGCAGCGCGCGGTTCACCGCGGCGATGTCTTCCTGCACCTCGGGCGCGAGCGCGAGCTCGACACCCGAGATATTGGTTTCGAGCTGCTCGAGCGTCGTCGCGCCGATGATCGGGATATTGGTGAAGGGGCGGCTGCGCGCCCAGGCGATCGCCATCCGGCAGGGATCGAGCCCGTGCCGCACCGCGATGCGCATATACCCGGCCACGGCCTCGAACACCTGCGGCGTAACGCGCCCGCCGAGCGTCGCGTTCAAGGCCCGGCGCGTGCCCTCCGGGGTCACGTCGCCGGCATACTTGCCCGAAAGCAGCCCCGCGGCGAGCGGCGAATAGCCCAGAAGCGGCATATCCTCGTTGACGCTGAGCTCGGCGAGGTCGGTGTCGAACTGCCGGCAGAGCAGGGAATACTCGTTCTGGATCGACTGCGCCCGCGGCAGCCCGTTCTCCTCGGCGAGGCGCAGCCACATCGCCGTGCCCCAGGCCGTCTCGTTCGACAGCGCGAAATGGCGCAGCTTGCCCGCCTCGATCAGGCTCTGCACCGTCTCGAGCACCTCCATCATGTGCGCGACCGTCGCCGCGCGGTCCTGGCCGGAGGGGTCGTAGCTCCAATACTGGCGGAAATGATAGGAGCCGCGATTGGGCCAGTGCAGCTGATAGAGGTCGATGACATCGGTGCGCAGCCGGCGCAGCGAATCGTCCACGGCCTGCACCAGCCGCTCGGGCGAGATCGGCGGCCCGCCGGGGATCGCGCCGCTGCCCGCGCCGGTGATCTTGCTGGCCAGGACGATCTCGTCGCGACGCCCGCTTGCGGCGAGCCAGCTGCCGATGATCTCCTCGGTCCGCCCGGCGGTCGCGGCATCGGGGGGGCTGGGGTACATCTCGGCGGTGTCGATGAAATTGATGCCGCGCTCGAGGGCGCGGTCGATCTGGGCATGGCCCTCGGCTTCTGAGTTCTGGCTGCCCCAGGTCATGCTGCCGAGGCAGAGCTCCGACACGGTCAGCCCGGTGCGCCCCAAGGGTATCTGTTTCATGCCGCCCCCGCGTGATGTCCGCGACACAGTAGCTGCCGCGGCGGGCGCGGCAAGGCCCGGTCGGGGCGGAGCTGCGGCACCGGCGCGATGTGATGCGCCGATGCCGCATGGAGGATGGCAGCGGGCGACGCAGCCGCCCGCTGCCTCACGGCATCACATCGGCTCGGGATCCTCCACGATTCCGGCCTCGATCGCCGCCTCGAGCTCCTCTTCGGTGATCATCCCGGTACCGTCCTGGTCGATCTGCTCGAACTCCTCGGGAGTCACCTCGGGAAACTCCATCATGAATTCCTCCATGGTCCAGGGACCTTCCCCGGCATCCGCATCATCGTCATGCATGTCGGCGAAGGCCGCGGAGGAGAGCATCATCGCCAGGGCGCTCGTGGTGATTGCCAGTTTTTTCATGGTGACACTCCTTTCGTTTGAGTCGCGAAGCCCTCGCGGCTTCGAGGATCAAGCTAACAACCCGATCCGCCGGCGTCAGGGTCTGGCGGCGCGAGGGGCGTTTATCTGCGCCGTTTTGCTGATCCGCCGCTCATGCGGCAGCGCCGCAGCGCCGACGGCGGATCGGCGCCGGGGATCGTCGCCTCCGACGCCTTGACGATGCGCGCACGGGTCCCATATCGGGCGGCTTTCGACGGCATGGCGCTGGCGCATCGCTTCGGTCGCCCCGCCCTCTGGCCCTTGCGCCGCCGCTGCGCTACACCGGCGCGAACTCCGGCAAGGCAGGCTCATGGCACGAATTCTCGTCACCTCGGCGCTTCCCTACATCAACGGGATCAAGCATCTCGGCAATCTCGTCGGCTCGCAGCTGCCCGCCGACGCCTATGCCCGCTACATGCGCGCGCGCGGCTTTGAGGTGATGTTCATCTGCGCCACCGACGAGCACGGCACCCCCGCCGAGCTTGCCGCCGCCAAGGCCGGCCAGCCCGTCGCCGAATACTGCGCCGAGCTGCACGAGGTGCAGAAAGGGCTCGCCGAGGGATTCGGACTGTCCTTCGACCATTTCGGCCGCTCCTCGAGCGCGCGCAACCGCGACCTGACCCAGCATTTCGCCGTGCGGCTGCATGAGAACGGCTATATCGAGCCGGTTGCCGAGAAACAGGTCTACTCGAAGGCCGATGGCCGCTTCCTGCCGGACCGCTACATCGAGGGGACCTGCCCGAATTGCGGCTATGAGCGCGCGCGCGGCGACCAGTGCGAGAACTGCACCATCCAGCTCACCCCGCGCGAGCTCGTCAAGCCGCGCAGCGCGCTGTCGGGGGCGACCGATCTCGAGGTGCGCGAGACGCGGCACCTGCATCTGCGCCAGTCGCTCCTGAAGGACGACATCGACGCCTGGATCGACTCCAGGACCGACTGGCCGGTGCTGACCACCTCGATCGCGAAGAAATGGCTGCATGACGGCGACGGGCTGCAGGATCGCGGCATCACCCGCGATCTCGACTGGGGCGTGCCGGCGCAGTTCGACGGCGCGCCGTGGTCGGGGATGGACGGCAAGGTGTTCTATGTTTGGTTCGACGCGCCCATCGAGTATATCTCCGCGACCGCCGAATGGGCCGATGCGCACGGGCTCGGCAATGAGGCGTGGCGGCGCTGGTGGCGCACCGATGCGGGCGCGGACGACGTCACCTATGTGCAGTTCATGGGCAAGGACAACGTGCCGTTTCACACCCTGTCCTTTCCCGCCACGCTGATGGGCTCGGGCGAGCCCTGGAAGCGCGTCGATTACATCAAGTCGTTCAACTACCTCAACTATGACGGCGGGCAGTTCTCCACGAGCCAGGGCCGCGGCGTGTTCATGGACGACGCGCTCGAGCTTCTGCCCTCCGACTACTGGCGCTGGTGGCTGCTGTCGCACGCGCCCGAGAGCGCGGATGCCGAGTTCACCTGGGAGAATTTCCAGGCCAGCGTGAACAAGGATCTCGCCGATGTGCTGGGCAATTTCGTCAGCCGCGTGACCAAGTTCTGCCGCTCGAAATTCGGCGAGGCGGTGCCCGAGGGCGGCACGGCGACCCCGCTCGAGGCGGCGCTCATCGACGAGCTGGCCGGGCGCATCCGCGCCTATGAGGCGCAGATGGAGGCGATGGCGCTGCGCAAGGCTGCGTTCGAGCTGCGCTCGGCCTGGGTGGCGGGCAATGAATACCTGCAGGAGGCCGCACCCTGGGCCACGATGAAGTCGGACCCGGCGCAGGCCGCGCTGCAGGTGCGCACCGGGCTCAACCTCGTGCGCCTCTACGCGGTGCTGTCGCGCCCCTTCATCCCCGATGCCAGCGCGCGGATGATGGCGTCGCTGCACTGCATCGACTGGTCCTGGCCCGGCGAGGTGGACGCAGCACTTGCCGCGCTGCCACCGGGGCACGGATTCACCCCGCCCGAGAACCTGTTTCGCAAGATCACCGACGACGAGGTCGAGGCGTGGCGCGCGCGCTTTGCGGGCGGGCGCGGCTGAGCGGCTTTCGCGATCGCCGGAAACAGTTTCGCCCATGCGCGGCAAATCGATCCTTGCCAGCGCCGTCCTTTGGCGCTTTCCTGACCGGACGATCAAGGACGCCGCACTGCCTTACGCCGCATCGGGCGGTGCACAGCGCGTCCCGTTCGAACCGGTAACGCGGCGGGTTTTCACATGACGCAGATCGCGTTTCTGCTCAACGGAACGCCGGTGCGGGTGACGGGCGAGGCGCCCACCCGCACCCTGCTCGACTGGCTGCGCGAGGTGCGCGGGCTGACCGGCACCAAGGAGGGCTGCAACGAAGGCGATTGCGGGGCCTGCACCGTGATGGTCACCGACGCGCACGGCGCGCGCGCGCTCAATGCCTGCATCCTGTTTCTGCCGCAGCTGCACGGCAAGGCGGTGCGCACCGTCGAGGGCATCGCGGGCCCCGACGGGGCGCTGCACCCCGTCCAGCGCGCGATGATCGAGCATCACGGCAGCCAGTGCGGCTTCTGCACCCCCGGCTTCGTGGTGATGATGGCCGTCGCGCACACGAGCGGCGCGCGCGACCATGACGACCAGCTCGCGGGCAACCTGTGCCGCTGCACCGGCTATGCGCCGATCATCCGCGCCGCCGAGGCCGCCGCCGCCGAGCCGGTCCCCGACTGGATGCGCGAGGATCTCGCCGCACTGGAGGCGGACGCCAACGAGGGCGTGGTGATCCCCGCCGATGCCGACGCGCTGGCCGAGTGGTACGCGGCCAATCCCGACGCCACGCTGATCGCGGGGGCGACGGATGTGGGGCTGTGGGTGACCAAGAACCTGCGCGACCTTGCACCGGTGGCGTTCATCGGCGGGGTGCGCGATCTGTCGGGCGTGCATGTCACCGACCGCGAGATCCGCATCGGCGCGACCACCACGCTGGCCGATCTGCGCGACGCCATCGCGCCGCATCATCCCGCCTTTGCCGAGCTGATCCGCCGCTACGGCGCCGAGCAGGTGCGCGCCGCGGCCACGGTCGGCGGCAACATCGCCAACGGCTCGCCCATCGGCGACAGCCCGCCCGCGCTGATCGCGCTGGGGGCGACGCTGCATCTGCGCCGCGGCGATGCGCGCCGGTCGCTGCCGCTCGAGGCGTTCTTCCTCGATTACGGCAAGCAGGACCGCGCGCCCGGCGAGTTCGTCGAGGCCGTCTCCTTTCCGCGCCAGCCCGACCGGCTTGCCTGCTACAAGCTCTCCAAGCGCTTCGATCAGGACATCTCGGCGGTGTGCGGGTGCTTCAACATCACCGTGGCGGACGGCGTCGTGCAATCGGCGCGCATCGCCTTCGGCGGCATGGCCGGTATCCCCAAGCGCGCCGCGCATGTCGAGGCCGCGCTGACGGGGCAGCCCTGGAACGCCGCCACCGTCACCGCCGCCTGCGACGCCTTCACTGATGACTACACCCCGATGTCGGATATGCGCGCCTCGGCGCAGTACCGGCTCGATGCGGCGCGCGGGATGCTGATGCGCTATTTCCATGCGGATCAGGGCGTTGCGGCCAATGTGCTGGAGCTTGCGCCATGAACGTGAATGCGCCGCAGCCCCACGATGCCGCAGCCCTCCATGTCACCGGGCAGGCGCGCTATGTCGATGACATCCCGCTCCCGGCGAATGCGCTGCATCTCGCCTTCGGGCTGTCGGAGGCCGCCCATGGCACGATCACCGCGCTCGATCTCGACGCGGTGCGCGCCGCGCCCGGCGTCGTGGCGGTGCTCACGGCGGATGACCTCGCCCGCCCCGCCGATGTCAGCCCCTCCGCCCATGACGAGCCGCTTCTGGCGGATGGAAAGGTGCTCTATCTCGGCCAGCCGGTGTTTCTCGTCATCGCCGAAAGCCACCTCGCGGCTCGGCGCGCCGCGCGACTCGGGCGGGTCGGGATCGAGGCACGCGACGCGGTCCTGACGATCGACGACGCGCTCAACGCGGGGTCGTATTTCGAGGGCGGCCCTGTCACCTGGTCGAACGGCGATCCCGAGCCCGCCATCGCCGCCGCCGCGCACCGCGTCGAGGGCAGCATCGAGATCGGCGGGCAGGAGCATTTCTATCTCGAGGGGCAGGCCGCGCTGGCGCTGCCGCAGGAGGGGGGCGACATGGTCGTGCATTCCTCCTCGCAGCATCCCACCGAGATCCAGCACAAGGTCGCCGACGCCATCGGCACCCCGATGAACGCGGTGCGCGTCGAGGTACGGCGCATGGGCGGCGGCTTCGGCGGCAAGGAAAGCCAGGGCAACGCGCTCGCCGTGGCCTGCGCGGTGGCCGCGCAGGCGACCGGGCGGCCCTGCAAGATGCGCTATGACCGCGACGACGACTTCGTGATCACCGGCAAGCGCCACGATTTCCGCATCCGCTACCGCGCCGGGGTCGACGCCGAGGGGCGCATCGCGGGGATCGAGTTCGAGCAGTTCGCGCGCTGCGGCTGGTCGCAGGATCTCTCGCTGCCGGTCTGCGACCGCGCGATGCTGCACGCCGACAACGCCTATTTCCTGCCATGCGCGCGCATCATCAGCCACCGCCTGCGCACCCACACCCAGAGTGCGACCGCGTTTCGCGGCTTTGGCGGGCCGCAGGGGATGGTCGGGATCGAGCGGGTGATGGACCATATCGCGCACGCACTCGGGCGCGACCCGCTCGAGGTGCGGCGCGCGAATTTCTACGGCCCTGGCCGCGAGACGACCTTCTACGGCCAGCAGGTCGAGGGCTTCATCCTGCCCGAGATGGTCGAGGCGCTGCGCGAAGAGGGCGGCTACGACGCCCGCCGCGCCGAGATCGCGCGCTTCAATGCCGCCAGCCCGGTGCTCAAGCGCGGCATCGCGCTCACCCCGGTGAAGTTCGGCATCTCCTTCACGCTGACGCATCTCAACCAGGCCGGCGCGCTCGTGCATGTCTACCAGGACGGCTCGGTGCACATGAATCACGGCGGCACCGAGATGGGCCAGGGCCTGTTCCAGAAGGTCGCGCAGGTCGCCGCCGACGCCTTCGGGCTCGACACGGCCGCCGTCAAGATCACCGCCACGGATACCGGCAAGGTGCCCAACACCTCCGCGACGGCGGCGTCGTCGGGCTCCGATCTCAACGGCATGGCGGTGCAGGCGGCCTGCGAGACGATCCGCGCGCGCATGGCCGAGCTCATTGCCGAGGAGCATCAGACCGAGCCCGGCGCGGTCAGCTTCGAGGGCGGGCGGGTGCGCGTCGCGGGCGCCGATTACAGCTTCGCCGAGGTCGCGGCAAAGGCGCATCAGGCGCGCGTCAGCCTGTCGGCCACCGGCTTCTACCGCACGCCCGAGATCAACTGGGACCGCAAGGCGGGGCGCGGGCAGCCCTTCTACTACTTCGCCCATGGCGCGGCGATCACCGAGGTCGCCATCGACACGCTGACCGGCGAGCACCGCATCCTGCGCACCGACATCGTCCATGACTGCGGCAGCTCGCTCAACCCGGCGCTCGACATCGGCCAGATCGAGGGCGGCTATGTGCAGGGCGCGGGCTGGCTGACCAGCGAGGAGCTGGTGTGGGACGATGCGGGCCGGCTGCGCACCCATGCGCCCTCGACCTACAAGATCCCCGCCGCCTCGGACCGCCCGCCGGTTTTCAATGTCCGGCTTTGGAACGCGCCCAACCCCAAGGCCACGATCCGCCGCTCCAAGGCGGTGGGCGAGCCGCCGCTGATGCTGGCCATCTCGGTGCTGATGGCGCTGTCGGATGCCGTCGCGGCCTGCGGCGACGGGAGCCGCTACGCCGCGCTCGACGCCCCCGCCACGCCCGAGCGCGTGCTCGGCGCCGTCGCCGACCGGGCGCGCGATGAGCGTCTCCGCCGCCACCCCTTCGAGCCGCGCCGCGTCCCAGGTTTCCGTGGCCAGCGTGACCGCCCCGCCGCAGCACTGCCCCATCGCCGGGCCGAGCGGCACGCGCTCCACCCGCGCCGCCGGCCCGTGCGCGAGCATCGCCCGCGCGCGCCGCGCCGCCTCCCATTCGAGCGCGCCGCCGCCGATGGTGCCGGACTGGCCCTGCTCCCAGACCAGCATCGCCGCCCCCGCCTCGCGCGGGGCCGAGCCCTCATGCCGGGCGATCACGACGCGCGCGACGCGGCCATGCGCCGCCACCGCCGCGCGCAGGGGCTCGAACGCGAAGCTCATCCCGCCTCCCGCTGGCG
>LFCJ01004190.1_pt1 | contig 10570 bp, 9 predicted proteins | sample 643141 | NCBI WGS metagenome assembly LFCJ01 (sample SAMN03766243, study PRJNA286221) | soda lake metagenome | biome: soda lake; feature: Kulunda steppe; material: water; isolation source: sample B1-Br-g2 brine of Lake Bitter-1 | place: Russia: Kulunda steppe | collected 2010-07 | reverse complement strand
TTGGCTGCCGCTGTGCACATAGTTTGCAGCTCTCTTGGCAGCCAGCCTACACCTTGCGTGCTGGGGGAAGTGGAGTGAGCAATGGTGAAACCAGCGGCTGTGGCACGTGAAACATTCAGCGCGTTAAGAGCGTGAAACCAGCGGCTGTGGCACGTGAAACATTCAGCGCGTTAAGAGCGTGAATGCAAACGTGTTATAGAGCAGCCCTGACATGCATGCTTGGTCGCCTGTGAGGCGAGGTGTGCAGATAGCTCCTTCCACATCAGGCCTGGCAGAGCCAAGCAGCATGCACACGCTTGCCCTCGCAGGGGCCTACGAAAGCGTGCGTGTATGTGCAGGCATATGCGCACGCATGTGACGTCACGTGTGCGCGCGCGCACCTGTGTGGTGCACTGGCTCCAAGGGGGCTTGCCCGTGGCCATCTCTAGCACCGTGCACCCCAGGGACCATATGTCAGCCGCCATACCATGGCCCTGCTGCCTGATGACCTCAGGGGCCTGCGCATGCACAGGAGCCAGCAACCGGGTGCGCAAAAATCAGGGCAAGCCAGGAGTTGAGTTCGAGCAAGCACGCCTGCAGTCAAGCCCGTGGCCTGGGCGGCCCATTTTCCGTCATTGACGTGGGGAGTGTTTTCACCGCCCACGTACTTTTTCGGTCTTAAATCCGTGCAAGTCGCATGCGCTTGCCTTGTCAGGTCCACACACCATTGGGTAGCAACAACAGGAACGCCACAGGCCCCTGAGATGAACCCATTCATTTGAGTATCTCTGTACTAGACGGACGCTGCAATGGATGGTCACCAAGCCCCGCCTTAGTGGCCCCAAGATCAGCTAGAGCAGCAAGTATCTCACAGCACCAATAGCTATTTGAATTCTGAGTCAACCAAACTACTGAGCAAGGACCCCTTGCGCTTGTAATGGCCGCAAAAGATAAGCGGCCCTTTTGGGTTGTGTCTGGCTTCCCCTCTTTCTAGCGTGCAGCACCAGCGGCCAACCAGGGATTGCACCTTGGGTGCAGGAAGAGATGTATCACGTAACATACACCAAGCAGAAGGAGATGTATCACGTAGTGTACACAATGCAAAATACCAGGCAAAACCAAACCAATGTTTGGCTGATGTTGCTGTAACACAGGCCGGCCTGGACATTTGAGCCAGGGCTGTGTTGCGGTGGGTACAGCAGTAAGCAATAAAGAAGGGGCATCTACTAAACTATACAGCAACACAGCCAGAGCCTGCTTGAGAGGAAGCCTGCCTCACCATCCAGAATGCTGAGCCCTTAAAAGATTTGGTGAAGCTCGCTGCCTCCACCATCTGCTTAGCCATGCCTTTGTGCAAACGAGCAGCAGGCGAAGGCAAGTGAGTGCCAGTGCTGGAGCTGGTGTTCTAGAATGGGGCAAATAGCTGTAAAAAGTGAGGGTCCACACCACAGCAAATAAGGTGCAGTCAATGTTCTTGCTAGCTTTAAGAATAGTCAGTACATTTTCTAAAGGCTAGTGAATTATGCCGCCTACCAAAATCCGTAAGTTTCACACGTCCGTTTGTCTCTACAAGTAGGTTGGCGCCCTTGACATCTGCAGATGAGTTTGGGAGCACCATGGCTTGTTCAAGTGCGGGCGGTGTGCTGGCAAACCTTTAATTTGTGCAGCTCTACGACGCACCCACCCAAATGTGCGTGACAAGAAAGTCGTTGATCCCACAAATGCAGCAAGTGGATTTCCAGCTTTTCCTCTGATGATGTGAAAAAGGGATATGGTACCCCTTCAAAGGATCTCAAACGATTTGTAGCATGCAACGCCTTCCTGCATCCCACGCACAGCAACAGCCATGTGCACGCATGTTGCACGCTCATTGCAACATCCACAGTTTTGGTCATTCAACATGCAACCTCCTTGATCCTTGACCGGCACTCTGTCAACCACCCCACCTCTGTGCACAGTGCGCTGGGCATGCAAGTACGCCAGGCCGCTCAGCAGCTGGCGGGTGTAGACGCAGATGACAGATTCGGACAGGCGGCCAAAGCGGGACAGCAAGGATGAGATGGATCCACCCTGCACATGGGGAATACCAGGACACACTTGGTACTCAATACGCAAGCCGACAGCGGGTGCACAGGTTGCCGAAAATATGACAGCTTGTGTACCACAGTGCAAAATATGACAGCTTGTGTACCACAGTGCAAAATTGATGCGCCCTGCCTTAAGTGTTTGACCCTCAACACCGTGCAGGGAAACTGTCCACGTGCGCGCCATGTTTTGAGTAAAAGAGTGTGGACGAGGCAAGCTTGATGGGTGAGAGCACAGTGAGACAGAATCAGCACGACTTTCTCATCTTAGAAATGCAAGCATCCATGGCCCAGGTGGCAAGCTTGTGAAGGGGCAATACGGAGCAAAGAACTGGACTCTCATGACGTCTTGAAAAAGCACAGAGGAAGGCTTATTGCTATCTTCCAGGAACTCCTCCTGCCCTGCTGTCCTGCACTTCTTGCATTGATTGAATTAAACACCTTACCCAAAAGCAAGCTAATCTAAACTAACCTTGTGGATCACAATTACTTACTGTGAGCCTTGCAAGCTCATTGTGTAGCTAACACCATGTACGCACGCACTCACAGGCACGTATTCCAAGAAAATTAGCAGTGAAGAACCTTCACGCATTGTCCCCACGTATCGCACAATGTTTGGGTGATCCAAGTTGCTGAGCATTGACACCTACAACAACACACAGGATTAAGCTCGAATAAACGCGAGACCTGTGACTCATGACTCGCCTAAGTTGTCTAGCATAAATGTTGGATAGGGTTTGAAACAGATGACATGAAATTGAGATGGCGGTTGCCAGGCTTCAGCCTGTTTGTCAGGTGCAGCAAGATGAGTGACTCTTTGCCCTTTCCCTGCAATTTATCCAGCTTCCCTGCTAAGCATTAAGGGCTCAAGACAGAAACACAACATGCGCTCACTGAAGAAAGGCAATTTTACTAAATTTTATTAACAGATATTTTACTAACAGGCCAGCGCAGCATGGTAAGTGTGCACCTCACAACCGCGCAGCAATTGCTGAAGTGTGTAAAGGCAAAGTATGATATTATGGGGGGTAAACAGCACAAGGGCTGCAGCGCGTGCACAAGGTACAGTACAAAGACCTCCATGTACTGAGGCAAAGGGGCGGACCTCATGCTCAAGCTGCTCCACAGCCTCACGCCTTTGCGCAGTGCCGCTGTCATCCATCAGTGACACAGCCTTGATGGCCAGAAGCTCCCCTGCACACAGCAGCCAGGAGTGACCTGATGTAGACACATTAAAATTTACCCTGGTATAGCGCGTCTCACGTGGCCTGAGTGTGGCAAAACAGGCCTGGTCTTTCGATAAATCACACAAAATATCTGGTATGAGAGGCTGGGAGCACATACGTAGCGTATGATACGCTCTTCCAGTGCTCTCGCCACACGGCCTACCCGGACCTGCAAGCAGACTTCCCGTGCACATGCAAGGAGATGCATGAAATAAGTTGTATGTACATTACAAAAGTGTATCCTCACCGAGCAGTTTGTGCCCATCTGCATGTCCACGATTCGTTGGCGCTCAAGCAACAAGGCGGCCAGAGGAGGGCAGGCGCGCGTCTAGTCACTCAGTGCAATGCAGCTAAGGTGAGGCTCAAGAATGGTACACGTAGCTGCGTGGATGCAGTGCGCACAGCGCGCTTGCAATCAGGTGGCACTGCAGCAGCCTTACCCGTGTCATTGTTGAGCCCCAAGTACACATTGCCAAAGGAGCCGCTGCCTATGCTGTCACCCATCTTCCAAGACACCGGCATGGTCGGGCCACAGGGGCGGGCGCACACAGCTGCAAACAAGCACGCGTGTGTTCAGTGCACCACATGGGCAGGTGTGTGTAGAAGGTGACGTGGATGCTGCTCAGGTGACCTGTGGAAACAATGGGCCCAGAAGGTACCCCCAGGGATCGTTCATGCTCATTCAGACGGGTGCATGCGATGCTCGTGGAGTGCTCAGGTCCCTGAGGCTCGAACTTTTGGATTTCTCACAGCATTCACGGAGTGTTGTTTGAAAGCATGCACATCCAGGGCCTGCATGCTTCCTCTCTAAAAGCACAAGAACTCAAGACCAGTGGAGCTAAACTCAGTGCTCCAGCAAATTTGACACCTTGGCCCCCTTACTTGGCCCTCTGAGAGGAGAGGCGGAGAAGCTCGGAAGCAGAAGAATTTCCTTTTGACCGTGCAGAGCAAGCCTAGAAAAAATCTTTGAGGAGGTCCAATCCAAGACAAGCATATGCACTGCCTTGGGTTTTTCATGAGGGGGTCCAATCCAAGACAAGCATTTGCACTTCCTTGGGTGTCCAACTACACTTACGACCCAGGAGCAAGAGCAGGCCCTTCCAAGATAGGCCTGCAGCCATGTAACATGTTTCATGCTGGGTGAAGCCATCGCCTCCAAGCACAGCTGTTGAAGACGCGAAACCCAAGTAAGGACAGAGCAGAGGGCAAGGCGCGCTCCTGCACCATCGCTCTACCTTGGTCCTCAGGGAAAAAATCAAGATGTGAAGAGCTCCTGCCTCCCGCGCTTCCTTGCCTGCCTGCACCGCTCATCAGGGACTGGGACAGCTGCGAAGTGGGAGATCAGGGGAACAAGCAATGCCAATTTCATGTGCTGTCTTCCTCAGTTTTGAATTGAGCTTACAGTGCCAAAGATGCAACCCTGGTGCGTCCATTTGCTGCACCAAACCTGCTCCCTACCTCAGCACTTGTGCATTCTGGACAAGACTACATTGGGGCGGACACTGGCTGAGCAAGGATGCGCTCCGCCCCTTTCCTCTCTGCTAAATAGTAGCCTGCGCATTGCTTCTAGATGGGGTTTGGGAATCCACTTGGGAATCAATATATGCGCGGACATGGAGCCCCCAGTCGATCACCCTGTCCTGCACCATATATGGCAGAAGGGGTGTTTTGTAGGCCCGCCCTTGCTGGCGTTCAATGGACCCAAGGTTCTGCACGTTTGCAGGGGTTTTGAATTTGGAAATTTACATTTCATTGCCCAAACAGGAGGCAAAAACAAAATCCTTAAGGAAGGCGTACATGAGTTTTGGGGCAGAGCCTTCAGATCCATTACCCAGGGCCCCAATTGTTGACCCAACCCAGACACAAAGGGTGACCTTGCACTGTTTGTAGAGCCTCCACTCTAAATGCTGTCTAAAGACATCAGAATTGTGCTCAGGAGGCGAGACAGGTGCGAAAACAAAAGATAAGACGCTCATGCATTGAGGACCCACCATGGGCTTGGATATCATGTTCAACTTTTCCTTGCTTGGTTGACTTCAGATTCTGTTTTAATAACAGAGTATGGTATCATGCAAGTTTGAAGCCAAATGCTGCAAGTTTGTTGAAAAGTCTTGCCAGGGCATGAGACCTGGCAAGAGAGCATTGAGAATACAAATGTCTCCAGCTTTCCAATTCTACTCAACTTTCACACACAGGCTGCCAATCAACAGGGCTTGAGCTGAGGATCCGACTATGAGTTGACTTTTTCTCTCACGGAAGCTCTGAAAGGGGGGACCCAGGAAAGTCACATACCCCACCAACTCACCCACCACACCACACTCTCCTTGATTGGACTCATTTATGTACTGCTAAATAGCTTTTGGCGCCAGGATATTGAGTATACAGTTGGATTTGACACATGCTGTCCAAAGCAAGTGCTGAAGCCTCCAAGCCCAGAGGTAATAAATGGAAATTTTCAAGTACTTGTTTCTTGAAATATACAGCCCAATGTCAACCTGGTCATCACCAGGCCTTTAAGCCTTTCACCTTGAACAACAATATTGTGACATGACATCATAACACAAATCAGGACTGCTGCCCCATCTTTGAGGCCGTACCACCAATACTTGAATCATCTGAGCCTTTTGATAGATCAATAGATAGATAGATGGATAGATAGATGGATAGACACATTGAGAGAGAGAGAGAGAGAGAGAGAGATCCTGACAACCTCATCCTTCTCAAATTACTGGCCGTGCATTCACATGCACTGCTCACACTGAACACTGGCATTAACACGCAGAGCTCACACTGGACACTGGCATTAACATGTCGTGCACCAATCCCTCTCCCAAGCGCTCCTTCCCGCAGGTCCCTGCCTGCCCACAGATGCAGTGAGCTGACACAGTCAGCGAATCCTTGCGCATGCGATCTGCTGCATTAAAGACCAAAAAATAAATTGGGCCCAGAGAATGAGTGTCACTCTAGGATGTGTAAGATGCCCCCTTGCTATGGATAAGGCAGCATCCTGCACCACAGACTCACCTCAGCCTGCATCACAGACTTACGTCATCATGCATCACAAACATCATCCTGCATCACAGACTTACATCGTCCTGGGCCCAGGGGTCAGATGCTGTGCGTGGAACCACGGCCGGAGCTCTCGGGGGCTTGCTCCTTGGCTCTGAAGCATGAGACTTGAGGGAGTGATTGGGGCCAGAGGCAGGGTCCTCGCCTGGCAGGTTTTGAGTGACATTTTCAGTTTGTGTGTTGTGCAGCAAACATAGCAAGCCTATGCAAATGTGTACGGACACTTGTACATGATCATGTGGGTGTGTTCATACGCGCAAACAGATGTGTGTCACACGTGTGCAGACACTTGCACATGATCATGTGGATGTGTTCATGCGCGCAGACAGATGTGTGTCTGTCTGCATGCGCTTACACACAGGAATGTGCATTTACGGGTCCTCACGTGTGCTTGTTTGTACGAATGTGTCTGTGTGAGAGAGCGTTCATACATTTGCTTGCTTGCACGTGTCCTTGCACCTGCTTGTAAACATGCGAGAGCAAGTATACGTGTGCGTGTGTGCGCATGTGTGCGTACACATGCGCATGTGCATGCATATGTGCATGTCCAATGCTGTGTGTATGTGTATGGGCATGCATGACATGTATGTGTAAGCATATTTGTGCTTGAGCTGAGTTTTGTCCCAGTGTCCACACTTGCTTGCCCACAGGCACAGGTAGGCCTGCAACTGTATGCTGACATGTGCTTCAAAGTACATAAACAGTGACAAGCGCATCATCCTTCTCCACAAGTTGAGGAAGATTATGCATCAATTGAGCCATGTGTTGGTAAGAGCAGACACGACAGGCCACCTGATCACCACATGCAAAGCAGAATTACCCCAACTGCTATGACGCACCAAACTTTGTGATGGAGCTGAAACTGGAGACTTCGAGCTGCTCGCCTGTGTCACCTCCTTGTAATGGCTCATGTATACCACTTGACCCAGTCCGAGTATTTTTAGGGTTTTGGTGGGGCACAGAGGATGGGGGGAGTGCAGGCTCCCATGTCTGTGCACTTGCGCAGACGCCCATCAGAAGCCCTCCACCTGTGGCAGAGCACATTTGAACAGCGTGTGACTATCTATTTTCAGGCTTGCACACATGGAGGTGAAGCACTCATGCACGGGCACACACTGGCTGTTCCTGCCCACTGCAACTGAATTGAACAACAGCAACAGCAGAAATGATGAGTATGACAATTAAAAAATGTTACACAATGGTATTTTATGTGCTGATATGAATGCGTGAGCATTCATGCACGTGTATGCATTTGCAAACGCATTAACGCACGCACGTGCGCATGCATCTACGTCTCCGAGCATTTCCATGCTTCTGCTTGTGCGTGTGTGTTTGTGCGGTGCATGTATGCGTTACTGTTCATATTTGTATGCATGTGCATGTTTTGCACCCGTGTGTGCTGGTATGCGTGTCCATGTGCGCATTTACACAACTGCACACAGTTGTGTGTGTGAGCGTGTGCGTGTGCGTGTGTGTATGTGTGTGTGGTGCGCGCGTGCGTGTGTGTGTGTGTGTGTGTGTGTGTGTGTGTGGTGCGCGCGTGCGTGTGTGTATGTGTGTGTGTGTTCGCGCCCGCGCGTGTGTGTGAGTGCGTGCATGCGCCTGAAAGTGTGCATGTTTGGGCATGTGCTGTGAATGTGCACACGTGCACGTGTGTGTGTTTGTGTGTGTGTGTGTGTGTTTGTGTGTGTGTGTGTGTGTGTGTGTGTCTGTGTGTGTATGTGTGCACGCTAGATGCGTGTCCTTACCTCAGCTGCTCATGCCTGCACTGATGTAGCCCAAGCATGCATTTATCGTCATTTAAACTCAGGAAATTGCGTTTCCTGCAACTGCAATTGCTTGCGCGCCAGGGCCCCACACATAGATATCACTTAGCACAAATTTAAGCAAAGCATTGCGATAATTAATAAGAAGGTGTTTCATTTACATTCAAATTGAACATTTAAATGTTTATTTCAGGGCGCGTAACGACTCAAACGTCCACGTCACACGGATGCTTGAACGAGCGGCACACGAGTGTACGCAGAGCACACAGAGTTTCGAGGAGCATAATGAGTAAAGCCTTGGGATGTCCTGATCCCGCATCAGGTCGGAAGCGCTTTGAGATGTGATGCTTGTATCTTTGATGGTTGCTCTGACAGGTCACATCCATGCAAGTGGATGTGCACTCCCAGCTGTTTAATATTGCATGATTGTCCCTGCAAATGTACACACCGAACCTGTCAGTGAAAGTCTACAATCATAAGCCAAATTTCTGTTCCTGCATTATGTTGCTCTTGTCGGTGCCGTCCACTCGCCACAACAGCAAGCAGTCACGATGTATACTTGATTCATTTGCAGCGGGCGATCATCAGGCGCCACGCAGGGAGTTTCTGTCTGCAAGCGCAGCAGCGGCTGTTCTGCTTTTATCTCCTGGCAACGCATTGGCTGGGCAACTGAATCCCCTCAGCAAAGATTACAAAATGGTGCGCACTCCATCTTGCTTCCTTCTGGCAGGATAGCACCATGCCATCCAAGCAGCTTCGAGCCTGCTCCATACCCACACGTAAGGATACGTTGAACACCTCGCCTTTGAAACTGCTTCCTCATTTCCTAGGAACTGGCACGAAGGCGAAGAAAGATCCCTATTGAAGAGTTTAGCGATGGCCCTGAAGGATTAAAGTAAGCGTATGGATGCTGGGTAAATCTGAATTTACATCTCCTTTGCCTACATGAAATTGAGGAGGCGAAATTGAGGGTGCTAGATGCATGCTGAGAAGCCGAGTAGTCAAGACGCGTCGTATGACCAGTGTGTTTGCAATTGGGTTGCCTAATCACACCAGCAATTTGAGGGTGGAACTCGTAAGGCACCAATTTGTTTTCGTGTTTTTTGCTGACAACGCAGGTATTATGACATTGTTGTGGGGGACGGTGATGAGCCCGTCGTGGGAGATAGAGTCGCGGTTAGTGATGGAATTCAAGGCTGGACACCATTAGATCTTATCGTAAATATTTTTTGCACCCTGCAGACAAGAGCGTGCTTGGAATTTTTTAATGACCATTTAAGGCACTCAGTTTCATACACACCTTAAGCTAGCTGTCATGACTTCAGCAAGATTGCTGAAATCATGCAAGAAAAATAAACATGAGCAGCAAGGCGTGGAACACTGTTTTCGTTGAAAGAAATATCAGCCAATAACATTCTTGCTACATGTTTCTGCTAGCTCGTGGATATCGGTGCAAGGGTATGAAAGGGTGCTGATGGATGCATGGAAGTTATCATATGTTTTACTTGAGGAATTCCTTGCGTGCACATGCGCGCAGGTACACTATGATGTGAAGTTCCGGTGGGTGTGCCTTCTAGTGCCTGAGATTGATCAAGGATTGCTTGTTCTCTGAAGACTGAGCCTGTTGAGACCAAAGGGCCCTCCTGCAGATCGACGTGCTGCAACCCCGCAAGTCAAGCTCTTCAAGCCATGCAATCCTGTCTAGAAATTTGAATGTTGTGCCTCTCTACATCAAGCTGAGACCTGAGAAATGGGTGTGAATCAGTGGGTGGAATTTCAAGTTGTTCCCTGGAGGTTATGTTTCACATTTTCTTGCCATTTCCTTGACCTCATGTGGCAGGAGCATCACAATTGTGACTTCGCGTGCGGGAGCTGGAGTCACGGGTGGCACACCAGTTGGTTTTAATGTTGGCACACCAGCAGGTGTGCATACAACACAGCACACTCTGTAGCACGATTCCTTGGACAGCGCCATTATCCGTGTAGATTGGCTGCCGGCTGCCCAAGGACTCCATGCATGCGCATTTAGTGTGTTGCACATTGCATGAATAAAACTATCTTGACCAGCTTTGTATTCCTGTGGGAGGGACATGACTGCATGCCTGAGCTTTCTCATGTACTTCTCCTACACTGGGCATCTTAGAGAAACCAACACAGCGACTTGTTTCTTGTCATTTTCAGGGGAGCCAGGCGGCATCCTTCCAGGCATCGACTTGGTAATATGCTCTCCTCAAGTGACCTCTCTAATTCCCTAATCACCAAGTCATCATTTGTTGGGGTTGCACACAACATGCACATGTAAAGTTCAAGTTTACTTATTGTTGTTGCTGTTGCTGTTGCTGTTGTTGTTGTTGTTGTTGTTGTTGTTGTTGTTGTTGTTGTTGTTGTTGTTGTTGTTGTTGTTGTTGTTGTTGTTGTTGTTGTTGTTGTCGTCGTTTTTATTGTT
>LFCJ01004188.1_pt1 | contig 10571 bp, 18 predicted proteins | sample 643141 | NCBI WGS metagenome assembly LFCJ01 (sample SAMN03766243, study PRJNA286221) | soda lake metagenome | biome: soda lake; feature: Kulunda steppe; material: water; isolation source: sample B1-Br-g2 brine of Lake Bitter-1 | place: Russia: Kulunda steppe | collected 2010-07 | reverse complement strand
GGGGAGGGCAAGCGTGCAATGGTGACGAGGTTGCAGGGTTTGCTGAAAACACACCATCCACCCCAGGGACGGCATGCACCGGTGCACAGCGAGGGTCTCTCCTCCGCTGCGGCCAGCTGCGCAGCAGAGGAGCCTGGCAGTAGAGTGCAGCAGGCATATGGGTCATATGGGCCATATGGGGGACCCTCGTGGCACTGAGGAGCTTTCATGGTGCCTGCACACTGCCGAACAGCAGGCGCATGCACCAGCGGACAGAAGGCAACCAGTTGGGGCCCGCGCACTGCAGACCAGCAGGTGCGCACACACTGTTGACCCGCAAGTGCCTGCATCAGTGACCATCCAGCACGCGGACATGGCAGGTCCAGGCGACATGCAGTGCTGCGGCCAAGCGCAATCAAGGCGGGACGCAGTACTGCAGCCAAGCGCATTAATTAAGGCAGGATGGTGGGAGCACTGTTGCAGGCAGTGCGTTGCAGGAGCTGTGTTGCAGGCGCTGCGAGGCGTTGCAGGTTGCAGACCCTGCAGCCCACAGCGTGGCAGCCGAAGTATTCCCACCCACCACCCACCGGTCAAAGTAGCCTCCTCGGCCCTCCGTGCCAAAGTCTTCGGAGAAGATGACCTGCGGCACAGGAGACAGGGGCCAAAGTGCAGCGGCACAGGGTGCAGTTGAGAGGGACGTAGGGGTGCACAAGGGCAAGGAGATGGTGAGGAACGCGCAGGAGGTGAGGAACCTAGGGGCGCACAAGGAGATGGTGAGGGAAAAGGGTGCATAGGAAACACACCTGCACGTTGCGGATGTACTGCCTGCTCCACAGCGGCTCAAACACCAGGTTGGAGAAGCGCAGCACCGTCAGGTTCTCGATCAGCTCCTTGCCCAGGTAGTGGTCAATGCGGTAGATCTGTATGTGCGCGTTTCAAGTCAAGTGCATGTGTGAACACATATGCGCGGGCGTGCATGTCCGTGGATGATTGACTGATGGTGCACAGCATGTGTTTGTGCATGTGTGCGAGTACTTGCGTGTGTGTGCTCGCGTGCAACAGGCTTTACTCGAGCGCATGTGTGCTTGCATGTGCAAGGACATGCGCAAGTGCATGTGGGCATGTGTATGTGTGCATGCGCATGATGAGCCACTAGGAAGACAGCAGAGCATGCAGGCTGCAGAGAATGGCACGGAGGTCCCCCTGGGGAGGCCCCTGGCGCACAACAGCAGCACCCCCTGTGGAGGCCCCTGGCGCACAACAGCAGCACCCCCTGCGGAGGCCCCTGGCGCACAACAGCAGCACCCCCTGCGGAGGCCCCTGGCGCACAACAGCTCCTGCGGAGGCCCCTGGCGCACAACAGCTCCGTGGCCAAGTCACTCCAAGCAGAGGGTGAAGATCACCACTGGCCACACCAGCAGCACCGACAGCAACAGCATTTGGTCAGCTCATCACAAGCTCAATCCACCAACGGACGGCTGCACAGCAACAGCATTTGGTCAGCCCATCACAACCTCAATCCACCAACGGACGGCTGCACAGCAACAGCATTTGGTCAGCCCATCACAACCCCAATCCACCAACGGACGGCTGATCATGGGTCACCATGCATCCACCAAACCCCAATCACTTACACACAGGGTCACTGTACATCAATCAACATCTGGCTCATAAGCTTGCCATACATCCACCAGCCACCAACTACCAGCACACAGGGTCACCATACATCCACCAATCCCTAGCTCACAGAGTGACTAGTTTGGAATTAATGGCAGCCCAGTGGGGGTCCAAAGGTAGCTGGAATTACAGGCAGCCCTGATTTGGAGTGACAGGCAGCCTCTCAGTTGAGGGGTCCAGGCTCAAACACCTGACAGCCAAGACCAAAAGTAGACAGGCCCAGCACGCAGGGAAAAGCGCTTTGCCTGACAGCTCACACATGCACGCACGCACACACGCACGCATGCAAACATGGACGCACACATGCACACACACACAGGTGTGGGCAGACTTGCACAGCAGCTGCACCGCAGGCATGACACTTTTTGCTCCCATTCCCTTTCTTCCAGGCACTATTCATCCTCCAGCCTGGCATATGCCACTTACTGCCCCCGTTCCCTTCCTTCTGGGCACCATTGCATCCTCCAGCCAGGTGGCATGTAGCTCATTGGCCGCCTCCCCAGCCCTGCCTGGTCCACAGGCAGGTGCATGGCTGGCCCTTCAGCACCCCCCCCCACACACACACACTACCTAGTCCTTGGTAAGGTGTCCGGCCAGGCTCTGGCCACCCCCCTATCCTGCCTGGTCAACAGGCAGGTGCCTGGCCAGGCCTCAACCCCCTCCTCCCTTAGCCCTACCTGGTCCTCAATTAGTGAGGCATTTGGCCAGACTCTGGTCAACCCCCTCACCCTTTACCCTACCTGGTCCCCAGGCAGGTGCCTGGCCAGGCTTCAATTCCCTCCCCTTTACCCTACCTGGTCCACAGTCAGGTGCACATTAAGCAAGGCATCTGGCCAGGCCTCAACCCCCTTCCCCCCCCCCTCTATCCTACCCTACCTGGTCCTCAGTCAGGTGCCTGGCCAGGCCCCGGCCCAGTTCGGCGCTGCTCTCGGCGTCCCTCCCAAACGGCTTCTCCACGATGACGCGCGTCCAGCCGGTGCTGCAAGCGTGTGTATGAGGGGGGTCAGTGCGCGCATGCAGGGGTTGGAAGTGCGCCCGCATATGCATGTGCATGTGTGTGTGCGTGCGCATGTTTGCTTGTACATGGGAGCCTGAGCATCCGGGGCGTTGCACACACGCAGGTTAGTTCCTTTCACAAGTAGCTGACACACGCACCCAGCCATCACTGTGTGCATTCACCCTCATGTCGCCATGCCTTGCAATGGATGGTGATGGACGTGCGGACAGGCAAGCGGAATGCGCTGGCCTAAGAGTACAGAGCGCACTATTTTTTGTACATGAAGAAGCAAAACAGTGACGTGCTTGCCACGCAGACAAAGAAACCGGTGGCAAAGAATCATGTGTAAGTACGGGGATTCCACTCGATTTTCAAGGATCAACTTTTAAGTTTGAGTGGAACCCATGCACTGTGTCAATTCAATAACTACACAGACACCATGGCAGCATGCGCCTGCTATTGGGCCAATTCCTAGTTAAATGGTACTTCTGACACAATGCTTATATCATACCAACTCATTCATGAGCATTTTGACTGCGTTATCAGTGCTCTCGGTCACATACAATTCACGGTCAAAAATAGTCGTGTGCATCAAAGATGTCACCATACTTGGTCTGTGTGTGCTTGTACGCGCGTGTGTGCGTTTGTACTTTAGGGTACGCGCAAGCACAAGTGTGCTCTGAGCACGCACGTGCGTACTCCCCTTGAGAATGCTTAGTGCATAAGTAGGCACACTTTTCAGGTATGCAAGCGCAGCCATTAAGAGAGCAAAGACTCACTGAGAGTGCTTTGCTGTGTGCACACGGTCACATGCGCACATAGGGCATTTGTGCTTCCTTGTGCACTTCAGGCGCACACCTTGACGAGCAGTTGTCGGCCGCGCCGCCAGCGGCTTGCACAAACACATTGGGGGGGATAGAAAGGAAGAACATGCGGTTGGCAATTGGCTGCAAGGCAACCGTCAGCAGCGGGGCTAAGTTAGTACAGTGGAGCAGCAGGTGGGGTGGGCACACAAGGGGCAGGTAAAGTTTGCATAGCTGTACCGGCCTTACAAGGGCATAGACGGGCAACTTGGCTGAAGCCTATCAGGCCTGAGCCTGGACCCATCAAAGCACAATTAAAAGGCAAATTAGCATCTAAGAGGCAGGGAGGCACTGTGTGGTACTGAAGGCTGTACAGGACAGAGGCGGGGTTATGGATCATCTCAGGCAGGAAGTGTTGCGAGCAGGCAAAAGAGATGAGAGGTAACATGTCCGCTCGTTTACATGACACACGGGAGGCCATGAAGGCCGCATGACAAGCGCACACACGCACACACACTTTTGAGGTGATGACTCGCTCCGACCTTGTGCAAGCAGTTGCAAGTGACAGAGAGAGGCTTGCAGGTGCAGCCCCTCCTCCAATGCGCACCAAGATGCCTGCAGTGGATGCTCCACCAGGTTCCTAACTTGTGGCTTGTTGTTCCCTTTGGGGCAACAGGGATTCGGACGGCACTTGAAAAAAAACGACACAGCCCGTGGCACCAGACCACCAAAAGAAGTCCTGGAGGATTGTATGCTCAATTCAAATGCTCAGGTACCGCGATGCCCGCGCCCACGGCCCCAAAAAACCGCACGCATGCTTGGGTCTGCCAGACTATGGCCAGCAACTCCTGCTGGCCCTCCCCCTGAGCCTGTGGGTGTGTAGGCAAAGTGTCATCACGCAGGGGCGCACCCCCCACCAGTCAGAGCGAGCGCACCCTGCTCCGCGCACAGTACACCCCAAAGACCTGTGCCGACCACGCCTTGGCTCATGCTCACACAACACAGGCCCAGTCTCCACTCTGTCTTGCGCGCCTGCACCCTCCCTTGCAGGTGCACACCAACCGCCAGGCAGAGCAAGCTCACCCGCCCCTCCCACAGCTTGCCTCATGCAGCGGCGCTGAGCTTGCTGTGCACCCTTGCAGATGCACACCCACCCACCTTCAGGGTCAGCGCCTCCTGCTCCCTGCACTTGTCGTTCAGGTTGACATAGCCCTCCGGCGCGTCATAGGCGCCGGCCACGTAGAAGCAGCGGTTCAGGAACTCTGTCTGCGAGTCCTCGCACCGCGACCTGCACAAGGGGGGGCGCGCAGTGCATAAACGCAGCGGAGCAGGAATTCAGCCTACGCATCTGCACATCATGACCCGCAGCAGGGGGCATGCAACATGTGAGCTTTGCGCGCCTCACCCACACACCCCGCATGGCACGGGTACTGTGTGCTCGCGCCACCCCGTACTGCATGCACCGCGCAAACCTTAAGTGCACGCGTTGCGAACCCCCACACTGCATGCATTGCACGTCCACATGGCATGCATTGCACGTCCATGTTGCGGGCATCACACACCGGCATGATGCCCTTTTGCACCCATGCGACACACACCTACATGCGATGCGGATGCGCATTCAAGGTTATGCGCCCCATCGCCCCAAAACTCGACAACTCCCAAAAACTTGACTTGCAAAGCATCAACTGAGAACAGAGCACCTGGCACTGCACTCCACTTTCAGCGACTGCACACCGCTTTTGGCACTACACACTGCTGCTGGCGACTGCACCTCACGCGTAATGCAACATACCAACACATATCGCGAGTCAGCAACAAGGTTAACGTACTTGGCATCAATACGGCACGTGAGTGTGTTGTTGATGAGGGTCCTGAACTCCTCGTTGCTCATTTTGCTTCGCGCGTAGCCAAACACCTTGAATTTCTGCGCACGCACACGCATGTGCACAGAGACAATCCACTACATATTTAAACACTCCACCCCTGTATGCATGTCTGCCCATGCTTGCGCACTCAACCTCATGCAGCATTCACACAGATGTGGTTTTTGAATGCAATTGCAGGAACAGGAGCTGGCTGCACGAGATTTACTTCATTGTTTGCCCTTTTTAGGCCTTCCGCTAGGCACGAACACAAGCACAAGTTTGCGCAACACATGCAGCAGGGACGGCTGGCCCTTGTTTCTCCTCTGCGACAAGCAGGCGTGCCAACGTCAAACACACCACACACCCAAGACTGCAAGAGCACACGCAGACCATGCAGCTCACAACATATCACTTACACCCCCCCACAGACACCACGCCTAGGCCGGCACAAGCGCCACGCGCCGGCACACACCCACCGGGGGCAGCAGGCCCTCATAAAAGAGCGCAAACAGCGCGGGGAAGATCTTCTTCTTTGCCAGGTCCCCGCTCGCGCCGACTACCACCACGGTCAGGCTGGAGTGGGTCCAGTCGTCTGCCGCCATGGCCGCCGCCTGCAGCGCGTGCAAGCGAGTGGGTAACACAGCTCAGCGCGCACACATTTGCAATGCAAAAAATGCACACGCATACAGACACACATGCACATATGCGCACACAACAATTGCTGCCAGGAAGCCATGTCTTCTCCCCAAAGTCCAAGCCCCGGCAGTTGCAAAACACGAGTTGCAACCCAACACAGGACACTAGGGAGAACCAGGGGCTCTTGAAAGCATCAGCCCGCTCGAAGGTCCATTTTTACTTACAATGCTGTTAGGCAAGCAAGTTTTTTCTTCAGCTACTAGCACAATTTACACCGTGAAGGCACAGTGTCCTGATCAGGCCACCAGATTTGAACCCCGGGAAAGGTGCGCTGCACCGCATGAAAGTACTGCACAGAAAGTGCTGAACTCTGAATCACCTCGTCTGAGAGCGAGACCATAGTGGGTGTGAACTTTGTCTTGGAGCTGGGGGCAGGCCAAGGAGAGTTGGGGCCGCTCACGCCACTTCCATTCTGTGTGGCAGCTGCAACAGCAAGAAGGTGCAGGGCATTGCAAAATTGGAGTAGTCAAGCATAGGGCGGGCGTATGTAAAGGGGGGAGTGGATGACTGTGAAATGTGCAGGGTGAGGAGAGTTCAGTTCTGCACGACAGTTGCGAGTGCGCGCAAGCAAGGCAGCGGACAGATGCGGTGAACATGCTCAGCCTTGGCCAAAAATACACTAATGCACGTGTGTGCATCAAAAAAAGTCCATGTGCAGCAACAGGGCTTAAGGCTCATGCCCCTTGAGCTCCTGAGAAGGTCCTGCCCAATTTTGGACCCTTGGAGCTCGGAGCCCCTCCGGGACCCTCCACATCGATCCTCACCGTCTGGCGGATTCTGCGCCACTTTAAGGGCCACCGAACTTGTGGACTCGCGACGAGAGCGTTGGACCGGTCGAGACGTTCTGCCTCCGGCAGCGCAGTTGGCCAAATGGCTTCGCCTGTCGCATCTTGCACCAGTGTGCAGATGCCTCCCTTTGCCTGACATCATGGTTCAACTTTATGCCCTAACTCCTGAGAGCTCCTTGACTTTCTCTTGTTGGAGCAGAGTGAGCGCGACACAAGAGGCTCAACTCTGTATTCAGGCTCAGCACTTATAGACTTTTGGTTCGAAGTCTTAGATTTTATGCTCAGGGAACATTCTGCTGAAATGATCCGGGAAGTTTGGTAAACCCCTGTGAGGGTTTCAGTACCTCTATCTCGTCAGATGCATGTCTTATATGTCTTTGTCTTATATCGACAATTTATTGAAAAATACGGTTCAGCTATGCATGCCGACACCTGGCTTGGGTAATGTAATGTGTCCAGCTGACCCCTGCGTCTGTATCCTACCCGCTTGGCTCCTCTTACCCTCTTTTGAAAGATAAAATGGACCGGCTATTTGAGCGGGCTTTCAACAGAGTCCATGCGCAAGTAAACTCTGTTCAGTCTGGGCCTCCCCAGGGGACAAGCAAGCCAGCAGCGGGGAACCAGGATGAGCCACCAGAGGAGCCAGAGGTCAAGAGCGCCATCCAAAGCATCCTGTTGCACTGGAAGAACAAGGAGTACTTCAAGTGAGTTCTAGGCAAAACATGTGCGCATCTGAAGAAGAGTGGCCGCTAGTGTCAGCAGCATCATTGGACCTTGTGTCTGGCCTCGCATGCCTAAGTGATTGTGACGTGAGTGCTCCATACATCTATCTCGTTAAATCAACACATCCTCCGCTCTGTGCACTATTCTTGCCATGCATGCATGCTTAAGGTGGTTGGTTGCACGATCGTCACGGCTGCACACTTAAAAGTGTGCTGCCTGAATTAAATTTTTTTCAGGTCCTTAGTGATAAAGCACAGTTGAGTATGACATGCAACCTTGCTTGGGAGCATGCCTCACTAGCTTCGTCAGGATGAGGCGTGCACACATTCCACATTCCTGGTCTAGAGATGCCTGTGACTGCCATGAAGCAGAAGTTGGGCAAGCCTGCAATTTGCTGTTGGTGGACACGTATGGCCTTAGATTCAGGCAGCACCCTCGTCTTTCCCAGGACCGAATGTGGTTGTTGTTGTGCTTGCGTCGTGACTTCGCCCCACCACCTTGCCACCCTGCACGCAGCTCACCTCTCTAACAACTCAGCACTGCTCCCTGCAAGCAGACTTTACTCCTTTCCCTTACAAGATTTATCTCTCCTCAATTGCCTCCCCTCCCCCACCACCCTCATCCCCTCATCTGAAACATGCAACCATGAATGCACACACATGCGCGCACACTCATCCGCCGCGACGTGGGTCCCTGTGTGCAGGCTCATCCAGCTTCCTGAGCCCACTGCGGATGAGCTGGGCCGGCCCGTGTGGGCATGCACCCCTGGTGACGTGTCACGGGCCTACCGCAAGTGAGTTGCTGGCAGCACTGCCTGTATAGGGGCCGGTGCTCTCCAGTCAGGGGCCACATGGGTCGTACTGGCGGTTCCTGCAGGACACTCCCTGGTTGCCTGGGCCCAAGCCTGCAACAGAGTTTGCCGCGGATGGTGCTGCTTTTGGAGCCAAGCCTGCGGCGGCCCTTGCACTCACGTAGTCCCGCCGGGTGGTTGTGCCCACTGAGGCGCACAGAGGGTGCGTGCCGCCGCTCTGCGCAGCACCAAGAAGCCTCAGGGTGTGAACGCTCCTCAGCTGCAGGGGGGGTCCCTCTTGGTGGGCCGTCACCTTGAACTGTCACCTTGACCACGGTGCTTACTGAGGCCATTGGCGTGTGAGCAAAGGTGTGCATCCAGCAGGGCTAACCACACAGTTGCCAAGGTGACCCAGGTAACCACACAGTTGCCAAGGTGACCCAGGTAACCACACAGTTGCCAAGGTGACCCAGGTAACCACACAGTTGCCAAGGTGACCCAGGTCCAGGGTAAGGAGTGCTTGGATCCAAGCCTGTGGCAGCCTGGGCCAGTCTGTGGGCAAGTAGCAACACGAGGGGAACGGGCAAGTAGCAAGTAGCAAGTAGCAACACGGCAAGTAGCAACACGGCAAGTAGCAAGTAGCAAGTAGCAACACGAGGCAAGTAGCAAGTAGCAACACGAGGCAAGTAGCAACACGAGGGGAACGGGCTTTGCTGGTGTGAGCCCTGCACCCGCTCTGCCCTTTTCCCGCCTGACCTGCAACGAGCCGTGGCCTCTCGGGTCGGCTCAGGAAGCTGCCGCCTCTCGCACGTGGCACCGAGCCAGAGTGCTGTGCTAAAGGGGCCAACACGGCCAGCCGGCAGCATCCAACCACGCACAACATGCTCAAAACAGGGGTTGACCATTTAAGAGTGCAGCCAGCAGAGCAGTCGTGTTGCTTGAATGGGGGGTGTTACCCAGCGTGTGGGTGCGAATGGGGGGGTGTTACCCAGCGTGTGGGTGCGCAACCCAACTGAACGGTATGGAGCTCTGGTGGCAGGTGCATGGCAGGTTGCAAAGTGGATGGGGGTGTGGCTACATTGACGGGGGTGCGGCTACACCAATGGGGTTAGTAAGCCACAGAAGCGCATCTCTGACTGGGCCACCTATAGTGCCTGTCTCGTGTGGGGTTTAAGGGGCCGTAACAGAGGGAGCCGGCATTTTGCACACATCACCTGAGCGACCAAACCGCTAGCAGCAGCACAGTAACCTGCGGGTGGGGCGCCCCTTGGCAGGCTTGAGCCAAATGCACGCCCCGCCCAGGAAAGACAGCAGACCTGGCAGCATGACAGGGTGATTGTGTTGAACGGTGTGGCCTCGCTGCCGCAGCCACACCACCACTGCGTCCGGGCAGGCAATAGCATGGCGCACGCGTGCATGTGCAGCATGTGTGCAGGCTCCTGTTGCTTGTGGGCATGCGCACTCGTGCGCCATGTGTGGGCAGAGGTTCTCAACGCCCGCAGGGCCCATGAACAATGCGCGCGCGTTTGTGTCAATGCATGCGCGCGGGCGTGTGTACGTGCAGGCTCTCGGTGCTTGTGCACCCAGACAAGGTGCCTGGAGAGGATGCCAGGGAGGCGTTCGAGGCCCTCAACCAGGCCCACCGAATGCTCAAGGACCCCTCCCAGCTGGTGCGCCGCGCAGGAAAGGGAAGGGGGGGTAAGGGCCACACAGTATTGCCCGGTTACCAGGGCAGCTGAGCAAGTGCAAGGGGGGCCCCAGCACCTGAGCCCCACGTCTAAGAAGGAGCAGTGCCTGTTGGGCACGCAGGGTTGGCTTGTCGTAAAAGGGATCACAGTCCCCAGGGGAGGCGGCAGACCTCAAACCTGCACTTGAGTGCTTTTGTGGCGGTCAGCCAGGTCGATCCGCTGGACGGGTCAGGCCGCCAGTCAGCGTGCACCCTGTTATGCCAGGGTTTGTGCGCATGAGGTGTGCTCCAGTGAGGATGGCACACATGTGCCGTACCACAAGCACGCTTCTCCACTCTTAAGCAGGCTCCCATGTGATCCCCTGTTCTTGCGTGCTCGCCTGTTCTTGTGTGCTCCCCTGTTCTTATGTGCTCGCCTGTTCTTGTGTGCTTCCCTGTTCTTATGAGCTCGCCTGTTCTTGTGTGCTTGCCTGTTCTTGTATGCTCGCCTGTTCTCGTGTGCTCGCCTGTGTGTGTGTGTGTGTGTGTGTGTGTGTGTGTGTGTGTGTGTGTGTGTGTGTGTG
>LFCJ01004187.1_pt1 | contig 10571 bp, 6 predicted proteins | sample 643141 | NCBI WGS metagenome assembly LFCJ01 (sample SAMN03766243, study PRJNA286221) | soda lake metagenome | biome: soda lake; feature: Kulunda steppe; material: water; isolation source: sample B1-Br-g2 brine of Lake Bitter-1 | place: Russia: Kulunda steppe | collected 2010-07 | reverse complement strand
TGCCACCGTCGTGCCTTCTTGATCGAACGTGACGAAGTAGTCGAATACGGCGCCAGCGTGCGGATCGGCTCCAACCAGCCGATCGAACACTGCTTTGCCGGTGGCCACTGCGTCGTCTCGCGTCGATTCCTCTATCAGGGTGTAAATGACCATATGCATCGGTTTTCACCGTCGTCTGCCGACGCACGCGACTGCACACTGCGTCACTACGTGATGCGCCGGCACCCATCGCCGGCGCTCGAAAAACCTCTTCTCGCGGCAGTCGATTTTCAGGACTCGGCTGCTCTTTCAACAGTCATGATCAGGTCCCCAGCCTCGTAGTCCGCTTCGAAGTTGACTGCAAACACATCTGATTCTCCAGTGTCTATTCCGACACCAATTCAAGATTCGAACTTTAGACTATGTACCAATTGACAACGTTCACTTTCACTTTGGTTACAGGAGGATTAAGTATCTCTCTCACTTTGGTTACAGGAGGATTAAGTATCTCTCCTGTAACTGGTAGTATATGTTGCAGTTCGATAGTTTCGTACGATCCGACTGATCCAGTCGCTGCCACTATTATCCAACCATGAATTATCGCCTACTCCACGCGGCCGACGTACACCTCGGTCACCGGCAGTACAACGTCAAAAAACGACAGGGCGACATGTTCCTCACGTTCCGGAAGACACTGCAAGAGGGCGTCAATAAACACGAGGTCGACGCCATCCTCATCCCGGGTGACCTGTTCCACTCGCGAGACCTGCGCCCGAGTATCCTCGAAAGCGCTGAGAAGGCCTTCGAGGTCGTCCCTGACGATATCCCCGTGTTGGTCTCGCCCGGGAACCACGACCAGAACCTCAATCGGCGAGCGATGACGTGGCTCGAGTACCTCCACCAGCGCGACGTTATCACGCTCCTCCAACCGGACTTCGAAGGCGTTAGTGGCGGCGAACGGCCCGTCGAGGAACTCTTCCCGTCCCTGGCATCTGCAGAGGACAACGAGGGGACCGGGGTCGATGGAACGGTTCCCGGATACGTCGATCTCGATGTCCCGGCCTTCGATGCTCCTGTCCGGGTGTTTGGACTGGAGTATCGGGGCGGGTACATCGATACGGCTCTCGATCAAGCACACACCGCCATCGAGGCGGTAAACAACCGTGCTGGCGAGTCAGCCCACACCGTGCTGATGGCCCACTTCGGCGTCGTTGACGAGGTACCGGATCTCGGTGCGTCCGTTCGATACACCACACTCCAGCAATTCGAGGGATTAGTCGATTACCTCGCGCTCGGCCACATCCACAAGCCATACGAGGGGCCTGCCGACGAACCCTGGTTCTTCAATCCCGGCTCGCTCGAAGCTCACGACACACAGGAGGCACGCTGGAACCTCGGGTACTACGTGACCGACATCGAGCGGAACAGTGTCGAGTCACACCACCACACCAGTAAGCGACGGCCGTTCTATTCGTACGACTGGGACGTGGACGGCTATGAGTCTTGGGCCGACCTCGTCGCGGCGTTCGACGAAGAGGTCGCAGACGAACAATCCAACGTGGTAGACTTCTGTTCGGGCGAGCAGTTCGCGATGATCGACGGGACCCCGCGCGCCCCAGTGATCGACTTCCGCATCCAAGGTCATTTGGAATTTGATCGACGCGACCTCGACGTGGATGCTCTAGAGTCTAAACTTGCCGAGGCAACTGACGCGATCCACGTCCAAACGAAGGTGAGCGTCACTACAGCCGAGATCCTTGACCTTGTCGAAGGGCTGGATGAAGACGCCGTGTTCACCGATTCGGGGACGCTCCGGACGGAGGTGCTGGAAGGAGAAGTGTTCACAACCGTCGCCGAGCAGACACCGTACGCCGAAGATCCGGAAGCGACTGCGGAGGTGCTGGCTCGCGCGAAGGAATTGGTTATTGAGGAAGGCGTGAGTGGTGAGTCGGTCGCTGACTACCTCCAGCGACGCCGTCAGGAAGTGTTCGTGGATGGCGTCGGTGCCGTCGAACCCGAATTCGACGACGTAGCCGACCAGGCAGATGCGGGCGGGGTCGATGCGGAAACGTTCGCGGCTGTCCGGGCGGGTGAGGATGTCGACCCCGTTGAGGCCGCCCAGCGGGCGACCAAATCAGACACGCACGGCGACCCTGACCCCGACCGTGAGGGCGAGGACGTGACACCCGACACTCCAATGACGGCTGAGGGAGGTGAGGACTGATGCGGCTGACCGACGTTCGTCTCGAACGGATCAAGAGCTACGACGCCAAGACAACTGTCGGACTCGGTGAGGGCGTGACGGCGATCCTCGGCGAGAATGGGGCTGGTAAGTCGACCGTTGCCGAGGCGGTCGGGTGGGCATTATTCGACTCACTGCCATACAATCAAGACGAGTTTGTCCGAGAGGGTGAATCCTCAGGAACAGTCTGGGTGGGATTCGAGATGGACGAACGGACGTACACGGTCCAGAGGGGAACAGATGGGACCTACTCCGTAGTCGACGAGACCGCGGACGCGGAGCTTGAGTTCGGCACGAAGGAAGAAGTCGTCGACTGGCTTAGGAGAACGTTCGAGCTCGACGGCGAAGGTGACGTCGATCTATCGACACTCTGGGAAAACTGCATCGGAGTTCCACAGACGCAGTTCCTTTCAGACTTCCGGGTGAGTAAAGGAGTACGGAAGAATCAGTTCGATCCGCTCCTTGGAATCGATGTCTACGAACAGGCGTGGAGTTCCCAGAGCACACACAACTTGAAACAGCCCGTCGATGAACTGGAGTCCCGCAAGCAGACTGCAAAGGAGCGGATTAGCAGGCTCGAAGGGGTTGTTGAGGACCTCCCAGAGCAACGGGAGGCCGTCGACGAACAGGAGACGAGAGTCGATAATCTCGGCGACGAACTCGAAGGTGTCCGGTCGAAGCTTGCGAAGGCGAGGGAGGAGTTCTCGGAGTTGGACGATCTGAAACAACGTCGGGACGAACTCGACCGAACCACCGAGAGCGCCGAGAGCCGGGTTGAGGCGAATCTCGGGCAACTCGACACGGCTCGAAGCGATCTTCAAGACGCCCGCAAGGCTGCCGACGTCGTCGACGAGACTGCCGACTCCCACCAGCGGTTCCGCGAGGCGGACGAACGACTCTCGGAGTTACGTGAGCGGGAAGCGGAGCGTGACGACCTCGAAACCGAACTGGAGAAGGCCGCTAATAGCTACCGCGAGGCTAAGCGTGAGTACGAAGATCTTCATGACCGAGCTGAGGCCGCGCGGGAGGCCGATGACCGTATGGCCGAGCTTGAACTGTCCCACGAGCGCTACGAGGAACTTGATCAGAAAATAGAGGAGGCACGAGATGCAGCCGAGCGGGTCGAGGAAATCGACGTACGAATCACGGAGATTGACGACACGGACTTCCCCGAGGCCGAGGCGAAAGTTTCCGAGCAGCGTGATCTCATTTCGGAACTCGAGAACAAACGGTCGTTCGCCGAAGAGGCGCCAAAACTCGACTCGATGCGGGCCGATCTGGAGGCGACCATCGAGACAAGACAGGCCAAGATCGAGGACCTGGAAGACCAGCGAGATCGTCTGATCGCCGTTGATTTCGACAGGGATGGCGACAGCGGCGACCACGAGCACGAGGAGGGGGAGACCTGTCCGACCTGCGACCGGCCGCTGGACGCCGACACCCGAGACCGGATTGTCGAGACGATTGAGGAACAGATTGCAGAGGCCAAAGCTGAGAGTGCCGCTGCCGAGGCTCGACTGCCGGCTGTCCGGGCAGGGCTCGACACGGCCAAGAAGGCACAGCAGGCAGTCGCTGGTCTCAATGCGGCGCGGGACCGGCTCGATGAGTTGGAGGTTGCCGTCGACGAACTCGAGACAGAACGCGGGTCCCTTATTGACGAGCGGGCTGAGCTAGAACCACTTGCGGACCAGTTGGACGAGCTTTGTGACGAACGGGACGAAATCGAGGACGATCATGAGGCCTACGAACGGGCTCAGTTCGAGTACGAGAACAAACGCGAGGCGATTGATCAGATTGAGGACGCCCGTGAAGAGCTGTACTGGACTTCCTGGGAAGCAGCTCGGCTGGAGCGACGACTGGCGACGGAATTCGGTGACCTCAACGAACAGATTGCCGAGCAACGGGAGATCAAAGACGAGACCGAGGACGCACACGATCGCTACGTCCGGAATGAAGCGGAGGCCGAGCGCGTGGACGACCGTCTCGAACGGGTTATCGAGCTATACAAGGACATCGAAGCCGCGGAACGAGAACGCAGAGCAGCCGAAAGTGAACTGACGCGGGTCAAGGCTGAGTTCGACGCCGATCGGCACGCCGAACTGGACGACCGAGTTGACTGCCTCGATAGCCGCGAGACACAGCTCGACACGAGACTTGACGAGGCACGGGAGACTCTCGACGAACTCCGTAGCGAACTCCAGCGGCTCGAAACAGTTGCCGAGCAGCTGGAGCGGTGGAAGGAGACGCACGTGCAGTTGGAGCGGGATATCAAGTTCGCCAAGACGGTCCGCAATGGCGTTCGGGACGCCGGCCCGAAGATGCGCGAACTGATCGCCAGTCGGATCGGCGAACGCGCCAACCAGATCTACCAGACGCTTCGGGGGACCGGTCGTGAGAGCCTGACATGGGACGAGACCTACCAAATCGTCGTTCAGGACGGCAGTCAGCACAAGCCGTTCGGAAACCTCTCGGGAGGTGAGAAAATGGCCGCTGCGCTGGCGGTGCGACTGGCGATCATGGAGCGGGTTAGCCCGCTCGACATCGCCTTCCTCGATGAACCAACTGCCAACCTCGACAGCGAGAAGAAGAATAATCTCGTCCGGCAACTGGAACGGCTCGACGCGTTCGAGCAGCTCTGCGTCATCTCTCACGACGATACGTTCGAGTCGATGACGGAGTACACGGTCAACCTCGAAAAGCCCGACCGCGAGTCTCTCGTCGTGTCCGACGCTCACGCGGACGCTGGGAGATCGCCTTCACCAAAATCGGAGGTGGGGGAGGACTGAGATGCTCCAGAATCCCCACACAGTGAGCGAGCAGCTGGAACGACTCCGCGACGACCTCGCGGACTTCACTTCGAGTGACCGGTCGCTGGCCGCCGTCTATCGTGAGGCGCTCCTCGAAGAACTAGCATCGTCGACCGCTACGGAGGTCCGCGATGCCGTCACGGGAACGTATGCCGACGCGCTTCCGACCGCCGAGTTCGATGGGCTGGAGGAGTTAACCGTCTCGTTCCCGCCCGCGACCGAATGGACCTCCCACGAGAGTGCCGGGCGGTGGGCGAGCGATGTCCTCGACGGCCTGCCGACCATTGCGGTCGATGGATCGGAACTCGAGCCGACAACCGAATTGAACGTACCCGTCGGCCTCGTGCAGGTTGCTTCCTACGTGAACCACCATACCACCGATGGGCAGTATGCTCTCGACACTAAATCGGCAGTGCTCCCACCGACGGAGGTCGTTGTCGGTCCCGAGGACGGGTCGTACACCTACGTCGACGAGAGCCAGGTCCAGCACGCCCGGTACGAACGTGAGACTGAGACTGTGTGTGGACTGATTGAGGAGTACGCGGAGCACGACCCACCGCCGGTCGTCATCTACGACGGGTCGTTAACGGTGTCGTTCGCCAACCTGTTCGACGACGAGACCCGCCAGCGGTATCTCGATTCGATGGCGGCTCTGCTCGCCACGAGTCGCGCCAACGAGGTTCCTGTCGTCGGGTACATTGCCGGCTCACAGTCGTCGGACGTGGCCGACTTAGTGCAAAAACTCCGCCCTACAGGACTCGGCGACACGGGGCTACCGCGCGATGCCGCCATCTTCGCCCCCATGCTCGACACATGGGGCAGTCGAACCGCACTCTTTGAGAGCCAGCGGGACCGTTCGCTCCAGAAGTTGCGAACCACTTACCACGGCGAAGAGTACGCCTTCGGCGATCGCCTCCGGTTTGCATACGCGGACTTCGGCGAGGGTGAGAGCTTGGACCGCCTCGAAGTCCCACAGTGGCTCTGTGAGACGGACGCGCCGGCCGGACGGCCGGGCAATTCCATGTTCGAGTACGCCTTTCAAGCCGTCCAGGCGGAAGCCGCGGTTGGCCAGGGCTACCCCGAGGCGATACAGGTGGCCGACAGCGAGGCCGTCCTGACCGGAAGCGACCGGGATCGCCTGATTCGGATGCTCTTCCGGCTAGGCGAAGATACTGAGGTTCCGATCGAGTGGAACCCCAAAGATCGGAGCAAGCGTCGTCGCCGATGATCGGAATAACCTCAGCTAGGCGACCCTCCCACGAACAAACAAATACGATACCCTACACAACACTACGATGACCATTCGAACCACGTTCCCCGACGCGAAGGCTCTTGGAAGTATCGCTCAATCGCAGTCGACTATTGACTACACTGCGACAATCCTGACTGACCGCGACGCCGACGATCCACCGGACGTCACCGACTACGGATTCGGCCAGCCGGTCGTGATGCCGATGGGTCGACGTGATGACGAAGAAGTGGCGATCGGCGTTGTCCACGGCACGCAGGTGATCGACCCCGGAATGGGTGGTCTGGGCCCGACGCTCGGTGCTGATGGCGCTACTGACCAGTTCCGACCGAGTCTTGTCGACGAACCGACGACCCTCATCGGCATTGCGCTCCTCGGTACTGCTACTGCTACCGGCGACTCGAGCGATGGTGACCGAATTGAAACGCCGGACCACTCGATCCCGACATTCGCAATTGGCCACGGTACGACCGTCTACCAGTGTCCCGAAGCCACCTTTCGCATGTTCCACTTCGTCGATGGTGACCTCTCGCTGGCCTACTATCCCCGGCTGATTGAGGTCGCCGGGACATTCGGAGCCGAGCTCGTTGGTGCGATTGCTGAACGACTGCACGAGACGACTGAGGGGTACGACGATCTTCTGGATGTAATCGAACGGAAGGTCGCCCATCAGGCCAATGTAAACCGGGGGGTACTCCAATGAGTGGTGACAGGACGACGGTCGTGGATGCAGCTGAGCTGGCAGCTGAGCCCGTTGTCGGGACTGTCATCGAACCGGGAGACGAAGTCGGCGAGTTCGTGTTTGCAGCGCCGGACGGACAGGCGGTGTCGACCGGCGAGTTCGTGGCGTACAGCCAGTCCACCGGAGGTAATAGTGACGAAGTGGTCTTGGCACGAGTGAGTGACCGCGAACGGGAAGCAGGGCTCCCAGCGTCATTCATGACGGACCCGGACGTGGATGCTGGACGGGTGGCAACGGCGCTGGGTGCCGAGGCGGATGGTGGAGAACTCTACTGCATCACGGCAGAGGTAATCGGCTACTACGACCCAGGCTTTGAGTCGTTTCGGAATCCACGGAAATTACCTGATACCGGCACGCGACTTTACCGTGCCCCCGGCGAGATGCTGGAGGTGGTCATCCCCAACGTCACACCACCCGGATTCCGTGAGGAAGACGATCCCGACCCAGGCATGGCGTGGATGGGTCGGCTGCTGAACCGGGCTGATGAAAAGGTGACTGTCGAGCTACCGGTCAATGAGGTGGCGGCGACACATCTCGCTATCCTTGCTTCGACGGGCAGCGGAAAGTCCTACACTGCCAGCGTACTCCTCGAGGAGATGCTCAAGCCTGCCACACGCGCTTCGGTTCTGGTATTCGACCCTCACGGCGAGTACGACAGTCTGGACCAGATGTGCGACCATCCCGCTTTCGAGGGCGCGGATGGATACCGGCCATCGGCCGAGATCCGAAAGCCCGACCAGCTCTCGGTGAAGCTGGCTGACCTGACCTACGCTGACTTACGCTCGATCCTTGACCCAACCGAACGGATGTCGTCGGTGTTGAGTGACGCCTACGACGATCTTCGGAGCGAGGACGCGTTTACTGTGAACGACCTCGAACAGGCTTGCCACCGCAACCATCCGGACGGAGAGGCGTCCGGTCTGAAATGGCGAATCAATCGTAACCTCCAGCAGTCGGACTTCTTCGATGCGTACGACCGACTCGACCTTGACGCGCTCGTCAACCCTGGTCAAGTGACCGTCCTTCGGATGGACGGGCTCTCCCGCCGCGACCAGCAGGTGATGGCCGCCGTCCTGCTCCGGAAACTCTACGAGGGGCGCGAGGCGGTCGTGGTCGGTGACCCAGACGACGTTCGGACACCGATCGAACACCCTGTATTCACGCTATTCGAGGAAGCACACCGCTTCGCTCCCGATGGAGACTCACAGGCCTTGTCGATCATACGACAGGTGAACAGTGAGGGTCGGAAGTTCGGGATCGGGACCGGACTGATTACTCAGCGCCCGTCAAAACTCGACCAAACCGTCCTCTCACAGTGCGGTACCCAAATCACGATGCAGATCAAAAATCCGAACGATCAGCAAGCAATCCGCGATTCCGTTGAGGGCGCCGGCGCAGCGGTGCTCGATGAGCTCCCTGGCTTGACCAAGGGCCAAGCAGTCATTTCGGGGGATGCGGTCAACACACCAGTGCTGACGAAGATTCGAGAGCGGCACACGGAGCACGACGCTGAGAATTTGAAGGCTGACCAACTCTGGCGGGAGGCGTACGATGACGCCCAGAACGCGCCTTCTAGTAGTGCTCCCGCTGATATAGACGATGGGAGTGTGTTCGGTAGCGGAGAAGAGCTGTAACCTCTATCTCTGTTCGACAGCACTCCCGCTCTGAACTCCCGGGGATGACTGGATTCTGGGTATTCGGTGTACAGGCTGTCTTAGGTGCTGAGAATTTCAAGAAACCAGATAGCTCTATGCGTGGTCCGGTTTCGCCATCTTGGATGTAGACTCATTAGGAGCTGTTTCGGCCACTTCGAGTCGGTGTCCTCATCACCAACGGGGTATCGGCCGTGATACGGTGCTTCAGTTTGAAGTTTGCTGCGCCCCAGTGAGAGTAGTGGACCGTGTACTGGCCATCGGTACGTTCGTACGCAACAAGTGTTAACCAACAACTCCTGGCATCTACATTCTACGTTGGTTAAGATACTGCTCAGCCGATCATCTATTGGGGTTCCGGTCCGTGACGAGGTGACTGACACACTTGGCAATTCCACATCGGCTGGCCAGACCACTCGTCATCTGGGATAGACTCGAATTCCTGGAACTGATGCACAGTGTTCCGATCGCACTTGCGACACTCAAGACGTGTTTTCGAGGGAACGCTGGGTTGACGATCCTCCGAATGCTCGTCGGTAACGGCGCGCTGGAGTGCAATGGCTGGCACCAACCAGAAATCGTTTTCGGCACTCTCCAGTAGGGTTGTAAGCCGATCTTCGTTGCGAACGTCGTACCCTCCCTCATCGTAGAGAAACGTAGAGTGCGCTCCCTCACTCCATGACTGCGTCGAATCTGTCTGTCCTGTCCGCTCACGAGCGACTGTGAGTAGCTGTTCACCGCTTTCGGAGGTAACTCTAACTGCTTCGGGCAGCGAGGGCCACTTGTCGGTCAGTTGTGCAGCGGGCTCTGTATCGAGGTCATAGATTAGCTGGCAGTCGCCGACCGCAGAGTCCCTGTCAACCTTCGTGAGGAGCGTGGCTGCAGCAGCACCTTTCGCGACGGCGGCGTAGAACGTCGAGGCCTCGACGAGGAGATAGACGACATGAAGTAGTGTCCACTCAGTATCCGAGGTGGTACTCTCATCACTGGTTTCATCGAGATGATTTGAGAGGCAGAACCGACACTTGGTGCGGTTAGCAGAAATCGAAGCGCCACATGAGGAACACTCGCTCTGTGTCGATCCCGTTCGATTTGGATACGATTCGAGCCTTTCCCTTCGCATTCCCTCTCCTTGTCCTGTGTTGCCTCGTCCAGAAAGCTGGTTGTCGGGAACGTGGTTCGCTTCGCCAAGGGGTCGTAGTTCCTCAAAATCAGATTGTCGTCCATTCATAAAGTCGTCTGGCAACATCTTCCTTCGTCTCTGTATTTAAATCTCGGCGATCAACGCCGAACTTGAATCGGTAGAAAACTCGTAGATCGCGTCTTCAGACAGCCAATTCCTTCAGCGTATCTTGATGCGACCGGATGGTCGTTGCAGTGACGCTCGCCACCTCCGCCACTTCCGCTTGCGTCAGCCACCATCCCTCTTCACGACCCGCCTTGTACAGACAGGCGGCTGCGAATCCTGATGGTTTGACCCCCGACGCTACTCCTGTCGATTCCGACTGTTCAGCCAACCTCCAAGCTCGCTGTCGGAGGTACGCTGGAACATCGAGTTCTGACGCGAGACGAGGGATAAATTCGCTGGGGCGAACAGGCTGGGTCGGCAGTCCGAGTTCTGTATTCAACGTCTTATAGGCATTCGTGACTCTTGATTGTTCAACGCGTGCCGCGTCGACGAGGTCGTCGAGTAGCCGTGAGTGGCCGTTACATCGACAGGCCCCGTAGACGCTTGCTGCCGCTATCGCCTCGATCGATCGGCCTCGTAGCAGGTCTTCGGTTTGAGCGCTCCGGAACAGTTGACACGCCTGGTCACGAACCGAATCTGAGAGCTCGAGGACGCTCGCGATTCTTCGGACCTCACCCAGGCCGTGTGCGAGGTTTCGCTCGGCTTTCGACT
>LFCJ01004186.1_pt1 | contig 10574 bp, 17 predicted proteins | sample 643141 | NCBI WGS metagenome assembly LFCJ01 (sample SAMN03766243, study PRJNA286221) | soda lake metagenome | biome: soda lake; feature: Kulunda steppe; material: water; isolation source: sample B1-Br-g2 brine of Lake Bitter-1 | place: Russia: Kulunda steppe | collected 2010-07 | reverse complement strand
GGGGGGGGGGAGGGGCAAAGGACAGGTGCAGGAGGTAAGGGCCAGGCGTCCATGGTGGACATAGCAGACAGGGGCACATGGGTGCGTGCGTGGGCAGGGCACCCTTGTTTGGTGCCGTCTGCCTCTTCTTCCTCCCTTCCTGCCTGTCTGTATGCGGGAACAATGCCTTGGAGAGGGGACCCTGCTCATCTTGATTTGGGTCACCAAACTAACAGGGAATTTTATCCAGCACAAACAGCGCTCTCCTCACCAGCAAAACCTCGTCATGCGCAGTGCCCAGGCCTGGTGCCAAGTCCCCCTTGATCACGTTAAGCTTGCAGCGGAAGTCTTGCGCCAATTGCCTGCGGGGCAGGGCAGGGAAGGCAGAGGACGTCTGCAGCTGCCAGCAAGCATAGATGCTGCACCTGGGCTGGTGGGGAGGCTGGGCTGCTGTGGGCTTATGGCGCTGCATCGTGCAGCTCTCAGCCACAAAAAATGCCGGCACGGCGGCGTCTGCATGTGGCATATTCTGCAGTTTGGTTCTGATAAGCTCACAGTACAAAACATGAGCCTCCAGCTCACATGGCAAGAAGCTGCATGGGCCTGAGTGTGTTGCGCGCCAGACCTGCAGCTGGGGTCTGATCTGTGCTCTGCTGCAGCATCTGGGGCAGGTGCATGGTGCTCCTTTGCTTGGCACCAGGAGCATGACCAGCAATTCAGGCAACGGAACATGCCCCTGTCTTGGCAACATGGCACGGGGGCTACAACGCGCAACACACACACCGCGCCAGCAGGCAGCCCCTGCTGCACAAGCTCATGGCATTGATGGATGGGCATGTGTGCGAGAACACACCTGCGCACCATACCCCCTCCCCTCTCTGGCGCGCACTCACTTGATGGTGGACCCCTTCATGCCAATCACGGAGCCCATCTGCCTGGCCTGAGCCACCAGACGTACATTCTTCGGGCCGGGGGGCGCGGCCGCATCCGCCCCGTCTTTCCCCTCATGGCTGCCGGGCTGCATACACAGCACAGCAGGAGCAAACGAGCCATGCAGCGTGCCAATCAAGGCCAGCCTCGAGCAGCACATCCCACACTAGGCCAGGCAATTGGTTGCCAGGCACCAGTTGAGTTGGTGCCTTGCCGCAAGCAGACTGTTCCCTGCTCGCTCCTGAGCCGGACGGCTGCCCACCCCCAGCAGCACTATCCCTTTGAACCTCTCACCCTAATTGCCACAGCCCAGCACCAAGGCACCCAACCTTCGTTGTTGCACTCCCTTTCTTTTGCAGTTAGGAGAAGCAAGCACGAAGTGACACACACGTGCGCAGATGCGTGCAGCTGCTGCCCACAGGCATAAGTGTACAGCAGGCTGCAGCAGCCAAGCAATGGGCTGCTCACCATGCAGCTCCACCACGTGCGCCCTTCCTCTGACAAGCTGTGCACACGAGCGAGCTCATGCAACACTCGCCCATCCTCTTTGCTGCCTGTTTCCCACCTCATGCTGCCTGTATCCCACCCCACATCATCACCGCAGGTTCCCAGAGCTTTCTTGGGGCACCCTTTGCGTGGAGCAGGCCGCCGCACCTTGTCGTGCAGCATGTGCTGCGTGCACTTCATGAGGGCCTCTGCCGCGCCACACCACTGCGAGTCTGCAGGCTCCTGCGACTTGCACACCACCACGCGCTCGGGCACCCCGTCCAGCTTCGCGTCTACGTGCACCTCCGCCCGGGTGGAATTGCGGATGCGTCGCAGGTGCTGCAGGGCAGGGGGCAGGCAGGAGACTGAGGGCATACAGAGGGAGGGGCAAACGCACTGCGTGCGCACACAGCAGCATGCTGCCTTAGCAGATGATGGCTAGCCATAGGCCCCAGCAGCTGGCTGCGCAAGGCAAAGCGCATCCTGTGGAGCATGAAGGCCTTGCCTTGCGTGGTACTCTCCGTGCCTGGCAGGGTGGGAGTATGCAAGCAACTGGAGCTGGCTGGCCAGCAGCGCACGAAGAGGTCTTCCAAGACAACTCCCACCGCACACACGAGGTCCATTTCCGAGACAACTCCCACCGCACGCACACACACACACACACACACGCGCACACACACACACAGTCCGTTTCCAAGACAATTCCAACTACACACACAAAAAAGTGCGCTTTCAACCCCTTTTTGAAGCTTGAAAAAAAGCTTTTCTCTTGAAGCTAGAGAAATCTAGCTCTCTAGATTTAGAAAGAATACAGAGAACTGATCCCAAGCTACAAAGCACCAGCCGCATCACTTGCATTGCCACCTACCTCACCACCCTTGCCTATCAGACCACCCACGCGGTAGTCAGGCATCAGGATGCGGTACACTGTCTCAATCTGCGCTGCAGGGGGGGTAGCCCCAGTAGCTGGAGGGGCTGAGGCGTAGGGAGGGGGAGCATGGGCTGAAGGGGCCGCGGCTTGCCCATGCGCTGCAGGGGGAGGGGGGTTGGTGAGGGCAAGGGGCATCTGGCCCTTGGCAATGGCGATACGGACCTTCTCCACAATGAGGTGCACAGCACTCTTGACGCCCTCGTATGGGCCGGTCACCTGGAAGCCCAGAAAGCAGGGACAGGAAGAGCAGGCAGGTCAGGCTGGGTGGTAAGCACAGGGAGGAAGGGCTTCGCAAGGTGGCACTGCAGCCTTGACACCCTGCTGCACGTTGATTACGGTACTACATTTTTGCAGCTTTGCATGTGCTCTAGCATGAAAGCCCCTCGCTTGAATGCAAGCAACGCTTGCCAGCCTGGCCTCATGAACAATGCTGACGTAAGCGAAGCTGCGTGCACACCTTGATCAGCTGCTCAGCATCTGCGACAAGCGGTGAGCGCATCGTGGGAGGCATGGTGTTGATGTTGGCGCCTGTCTGGGACCTGATCTGGCTCACATGGGAGCCTCCCTTGCCGACAATCTGACCCACGAATCCGCGGTCCACAATCAGCCTGACCTCAGCCTGGGAGTAAAGGCAACCAGCGTCTTCCAATTTTGATCCTGGCATAAAAGCAAAGCTAGGCTGATTCATGCTGGGTCTTCGATGTTTCAGCTTGCAACTGCACTGAACATGAGTTAAACATGCGGCAAAGACAAAGCCAGGTCAGGTCCGGGGGGGTCATAATAGTCATGAAAGGGGGAACACTTTTTTCCTGTCCTTGGAACAATACATGCACCGCCGTGGCTCAACGCAGCCATGGCTGAATGTGAGTATACACCACAAGGGTGACATTAAAAGGCTTAGCCATGCCGATGACACACTGCGGATGGTGTGCATAACAGCAAATAAGGTCGCATGCCAATCAAGCTGCGTACCTCGTCAGGGGGTGTTGGCTCCCCATCTGGGCCCTCCAGCTCCACGACTCGAGAAATGAGTCGCATGAGAGCCTCATCCGTTGGGCAGCACTGCTCATCAGGCCTGAGGTCAGGCAGGGCATGCATGGCACGCATGGGGCTAGGCACCTTCACACCCCAGCTCTTTTGCAAGCAGCATAGACTCCTCGAGGGGCAACACAAGGGTCCAGAGCCCGTACGTGGCATCCACCATGCATGCAAGCTCGAATGTGTATGTTAATGGCGAGACTCCCCACCTGTCCAGGGCGCTCACGGTGATGGCCCGCTCCTTCATTCCCGGCACAGTGTCCTCAATCTTGATACGCGCGCCGGTGCTGGTGCGGATGCTTTTAATCACGTCGCCACCCTGTGAAACCCGAAGTGAGGGAGGGTGTGGAGCGGCACGGCACCCTCATACCCCCATGATGCAGGGGGTCCCAGGCAGACCAGTCTGCCTTGGAGCAAGTAAGGAGAGACTACATACCCCAGAGTGACCCTCACCTTGCCTATGACAGAACCCGAGCGGTCATGCGGGCAGACCAGCTTGATGATGATGGGCAGGGCTACGGGACCGCCCCCCCGGTCTCGGTCCCCGCCGGACCCACCGTCCATCTGTGTATGATCAGCAGCAACAAAGAATGGATGGGTTTCAGGCGCTGCACAGGGAGGAGGGTGGCCTGGAGATTCCGGCACACAAAAGCACGCCTCACCTGGTTGTAGTTCCGTTTCATGTTTAAACTCTTCTTTTAAACAGTATTGGAGCCCTCCAAAATAACAATACAAGGCACCCCTTCTGGTTCTTACTTTACTACTGTATTACTTTACTACTTTTATAACCTACGTGTCCAAGTTTGAGGTGGAACAGCAGAAGTGCTGATGGGGCCTCTCTTAATGGTGCATGCGCGAGTGCCTGAGAGGTGCACAGCAGCTCAGGCGAATAGAACGGTGGAAAATTAAGTATCCAATTGTTATTAGAATAGCCTAAAAAAATGAATGGTGCAGAAACCAGAAAGGTGTGTTACGCCAGATTGGTGCAGTGCCAGATTTATGCTGTATTGCGACTCGGAGGTTGGTTGAGTCAGTTGGCGGAGTATTTGATCCTGTGGTCAGTTAAGCTATAGCTGTGTTTGAGCACGTCAAAGACGAGCTTGACGTAATACCTTGTTTGCTCCTAGCAACCTAGTAAGATGTACGCCAGGGAATAGACCCCTTTAGCCCTTGAGGGGCAACAGGCGTAGCAGCGCCCAGTCCAGTCCATCCTCCCAGTCCAGTGTGAGTATGTCTGACAGCAGCTGCATGCAGCGCTGACCTTGCCTATCCGCTAGCTGAATAGAGAGAGAAAGTGTAGGGAAGGATAAGGGTATCAGGGACTCCGCAGTCTCATCGCGGGCAACCTGTTGTCTGCTTGGTGTACACTGTCGCTGTCTGCAGCCAGTCCACACACCATCATTGCTCAAAAGCATGGTAAGGCCATGCCGCAAGTCTGAATGCAGCAGTCTCTCATCGAGACAGGTGCGCCTCGTGTTATTTTGGTCATCGCCCATGTTCAATTGGGATTTCTCCCAGGGTCGACCGGCAATTTTTTGGCTGGTATGTATTCAATCCTCCTTTGTCGCATACTTGAACGCTCCTCTCTTTATAGGCTTGCCAAGTAGCCCCACACTAGGTATGAAGTGGAATGACATTATGAAGCCGTACGATACTACTACCTGTGCACACAGGAGAAAAGAGGTTGTCAAGGTGGTCAAAAATATCTGATCCACATGGGCACACATGTGTAGCTCAACTTCTGGTTCAATCTGAAGCTGGCTATGCTCACGAAAAGTAACAAGGCTGCGCACAGGAAGCTGAAAGTAAACTGGAACTGATCACTAGCACTTAAGGTTAAGTGTTGCAAGCTGCAGTAGTAAAAAAGAAGGCGGCCATGTCTGCATAAGCCCAATCAATTCCAGGATCACTCACCACAATTATCGGGGAGAGGAAACCAAACAAGGGCCAAAGTCCCAATGTGTAACTGCAAGGCAAGGTATTGGGCAAGGGTTACAGCTGTACTTGCTGAACGAAAGCCCATCCAACTAGACTCTGAAATAAGCGTGCAAGAGCACATAAGGGCCCCATGCGCATAGTAGTGCAACTGCATGGCCAGCAGGGTGTTGCACCCGTTAGGGGGCTAGAGATTCTGGTCTATGCCAGGCGCATGGCCCATGTAGTCGCCACAAAGCAAGCAACTTTGTTTTAAAGGCCTGCACCTGACCCTTGCAGCGGAGCGACGAACACACCTTATTTCTGCCACTACAATAGTGACAGCACCCGTCGGTATACACCAGGGTGAAGCGTTTAAAGGATCCTCGACCCTATTAATAGCATCCAGCCTGCGAGGAATGTGTACAGGCATGAGTCGGGCTTGCTTTAAGGAGATGCTTTAAATATCACATGGGTCGATGGAGTACCGCTCGAGTCGGACCTAGCACACCGGACAGCAATCACAGCAAAGTTTTCTTAGCTCCAGCTCTTTTCTTAGCCTCCTCACCAACAGCCGTAGCCCTCATTTCCAACCCGCCAAATTCAAAAATTCCACATGACCAGCATCTTGTCAAACACCCATGGGCCTGTGGAATGGAGCCCACACCCTTCTACTCACCAAATGTACATGTAGAGGCAGAGCACAGCATTGATCGCAGAGTTAGCGAGTGCGATAGTTATAAAAATCCTGCAAGAAGTGCTTGCCTGTTAATGAGAAAGGATGCACTCCAGCAACAAGCTGTGCCCCAGGCCACAGGCCACTCGCCTGTTCAGCTTGTCACTGTACAGCACGAGGGTGACCATATCTGTCTCTCCGTTACCATAAAACAGAATAGAAAGCGCAAGCAGAGTCCAAAAACCCGCTAGGATACGCTGCCCGAGCCATCCCAATAGCCTTCTCCATAGAGGTTTCTCTCTACTGTTTCCTATCATTTTCCACTAGACATTGAAACAATTATTTTCTCAGGATTTTTCGAAGCGCCAACCGTTTGTTAGTTCAAACGTTGCGTTTCTCTGCAACCGTGTGTGATGTGCTTTGTCTTGTAACTCATGTTTACAATTTTATAAAGGTTCGTAAAATCAGCCTTCGAATAAATGCCCAAGAAACACAGCAAGCAGCAACAGGTAAACACCTAATTAGCTGTAGCAGCTATTTGATGTGTGCTGCTGGATTTGCCTCATAGGTGCAATGTATACAATGTCTGTCATGATCATTCATCCTTCATACCTGCCACGACCGCAGAGAGGGCGTTCCCTGGGCCAAGCATGGGCGCATGGGCAGTACGCTGCAGGCAGAGGGGCGCAGGCAGCAGGCAGCAGCAGCGATGACGAGGGAGAGGCCAGTTGCAGCGGCAGAATTTCCTTGCCTCTAGCTATGTGGGACCTGGGACAGTGTGACAAAAAGCGCTGCACCGGGACACGCCTGGTGCGGCAGGGCGTGGTGCGGGAGTTGCGGCTGGGGGTGCACTTCCCTGGAGTCATCCTGAGTCCATCAGGCACCTGCAGCATTTCTAGACAGGATGAAGAGCTACTGCGTGCACGGGGGCTTGCAGTTGTTGACTGCTCGTGGAACAGACTAGATGATGTTCCATTTGGTGAGTGTGCAAGGAGAGCAAGCACGGTTTGCCAGCAAATTTCTGCAAATCAGGCAAGCCTTGGCGTATCAGTATGCTGATTTGAGGAAGGCCCCATTACTAGCAGCCGTCTGCCTTGGACTTGCAGCTACCATTCAGCTGTTTTCCTGGGATGTGTGGCTATGCATGCCCCCCCTGCTCTCTTGACATTAACTGAGACGATGCCAGCTTGGACCATGATCAGAACGTATGTCACTTCCCCTGTTGCTCACTGTGGCAACCCCTTGCAAATGACTTCGCAGGGCGGATAAAGGGAACAGCCCCACGATTGCTGCCGTTCCTTGTTGCAGCCAACCCAGTGAATTACGGCAAGGCCTGCAAGTTGTCCTGTGCAGAGGCCTTTGCAGCTGCACTCTTCATATGTGGGCTGAAACAGGAGTCTGTTGCCGTGCTGTCACGTTTTAAATGGTGAGCATTGGCCTCTGTTGGTCCCCCTCTCCCCAATCCTCTCCCTAATCGATCTTGGATGACAGGCCATGCCATTGGACCCCGTTTCTTTAGCATGGCATGCACATTGCATCAACAAGTAAAACTGTTGCAGCTGTATTCCTTTTTATCAACTCTTTCTACTCCTTGGCAAGTCGCCCCCCACGGCTTACCGCGCGCATGCTTCAGGCAGGAGGGATCCCAAGCGCAATTCATCCCATCTTCCCGTCAAGCTGGGGTCCTGTGGATTCAAACTTGTTTTTGCGTGGCTACCAGTTTTGCCTCCAAAGCTCTGGTGTGCCTGATCTGCTTGACTGTGACATAGGGGCCACAGCTTCCTGTCAACAAATGCGGAGCTGCTTGACTGCTACAGCCGCTGCAACACTGCCACAGAAGTCATTGATGCCCAGAACGAATGGTTGCAACGCGGCTGCACCCCTGGCGCGCTCCTGCGGCCACCCACCATCCCAGGGGCGGATGGCAGCGAGGACGAAGACCATGGGAGTGATGATGAAGGGCAGGAAATTGATGAAGAAGACTATCGCCGGTGGGTAAGATGGGAAAGACAGCGGACCAGGCAGGTCTCATGGTTCTTGTTTTGCAAGCAGCAGGGCTCACGGTGCAGACCAACAAATGGCGGAGCCCGCTCATTTGTTTGTGTGCAATGAACACCCAAACGCAGGCGGATGAATCGTGAACTGCCGCCAACAGAAAGTGACACAGAGAGTGAGGACAGGAGCAGCGGCAGCCCTGGGGAAGAGGATGAGGGAGCAGCAGGGCATGCTAACCAGCAGCTTTGCCAAGGGCTTGCAGCGGGGCTCAGGATCAGCGCCTCGGACAGTCCAGCATCATAAATGACTTGTGTCTTTAGGCATTTAATTCGCCATAAGGCATGAATTTCTACGCGCCTTAGCATTTTGTGTTGGCAGATCAACCAAGATTTTGGCGGCTTCCCGACATCTGGTGCCATTTATTTTTAACCACTTAAAGCCCAAAACGTCTATTTGGATCGCGCACGCACCCTTGCAGCCAGGCTTGCCCCACCCGTTAGGTGGGCAAAGCCCTCCTTGTGCTTAATCGCTGATGAGCAGCAGCCAGGGAGGCCGGAGTGGCAGAGGAGGCAGCCGTAATGCGCCGAACCAGCAGCAACAGAGGAGGTCAGACGGGGCTGGTGAACGCCGTTTGTTACGCCTCTGCGCACCGCTCGCTGGTCAGCCCCTTGGGCTGGCAACGCTCCTCTCGGAGGCTGTCGCTACTTGTATCCAGCGGGCGCACAGCCCTTCCTGCTTTGTGATGTCGCTATGATCCGTGCGTGAGTATTAATGCGCCCCCGCGCATGTGTCGCTGTGTCTCGTCGCAAGCAGGCCGCAAGAAAATGGGAGCACTGCTGCCCCTGCACAGCAACCAGCCACCACCACGCCAGCAGCAGTAGCAGCTGCAGCCAAGCCAGCCCAGCCCAAGTCTACAGGTATGTGCACGTTAGCACGCCTGCTGCCTGGTTGAAAACATGATCATGCGGTCCAGCTGGGCTGCAGAGGGCATGTACAGGCAGGCGCTCAAGCGAGCTTATTACTGCTGTCTGGCCCTGCGCAGGCTGGAGCGGAGGACCTTCTTTCGCTGAGAAACTAAAGAGCCAACCGCCCGCTCCGGTCCAGAAGGAGCAGGCTGGGACAACGGTGGGAAAGGCAGCAGGTGCGCGTGAGCCTGCACGCCTGGGTGTATTTTATGCATACATGTGTGACTGAGAGTTTGGGAAAGCAGGCTTTACTTTTGCCTAGTACGGTGAGGAGCTCACATCAGGTGGGTTTCCTCCAGGCTTTCAACATGCATCTGTGTTATGTGTGCATGCCTGCAGACTCCACTGGGGGAGGAGCCGTCAAGCCTGGTCCTGCGTCAGGAGCGGGAGACGCTATTCAGTTTGGGTCATTCCCACAAGGAGGGGCGGCCAACAGTGCTCCCAAGGAGCAGCAGCAGCCGTCCAGCGGCAACAAGACGGTCCAGGAAGTTGCGGTGAGCGAAGTTCTCCGCCTCTCCAGATTTGCGTCTGATGCGACTGCTGCAGCTAAGCGTCGCGTGGACGCCATCTGCTTGCTAGTGAATTTCGTGCAGTGTCTGCTGCTCATTGCCGTGATCCGAGGCAGAAGGGTGGGTTGCTACTTCTGTCTAGCCTCCCACTTGGTCCTGTGATACTTGACATGCATGCATGCGCATGGTCAAGCTGGCACGTCTAAAAGAGGGAAGTTAAAATGCACGCTTGGTGTATGTCGTGCGTGCTGTTGCATGCACCTCCATCACACGTGCTGAGTCAAGGAAGTGCATGCCCAGTTGCTCAACAAGAGACGTAGCTGTCCCGGCGACAAAATGGGCGGTCACAAAATCTACTGGTCAACACAGCACAGGCTTCCTTTAAATAGGGTGCATGCTCTGACGCGACTGCAACACCTGCTGACCCTCTCGACAACCAGAACTCCGCCAGCGGTCCACGCAACTTCCAGCGCACATCCTCAGCTCCTCCTGGCACGGGTGAGGATGGCACAGGCGTTCCACCCGCGCCTTTCATCCCGGAGAAGACCTACAATAAGCACCAAGGCGGCAGCCGGCTAGGCAAGGGCGGTGGCCAGCACCACGCGTCAGCAGCAACTGCGGCAGCAGGTGCAGGCAAAAGCAACGCTCAGGTGCCCACCACAGCCCCAGCTGCCCCTCCTGCGCCACCTGCTCCTGTTGCGACGCGCCCTCACGCTGTCCCAACAGCCCCGCCCCCGGCGAGTTATGAGCAGCAGCAGCAGCAGCAGCAGCAGCAGCAGCAGCAGGGCCGTTTGCTAACAGGCCACCCCCATCAGCAGCAGCCACAGCAACCACAGCCAAATGTGCATTCCAATCCCCACCAGCAGCACCCCCAGCCGCCGCCACAGCAGCAAGGAGGCGTGCGTGGGGCCGTTTACCAACATGCTCCCCGCCACGTCCCTGGCCCCCCATTTGCAGCTCAGGGTGCTCTAGTCAACGGCACGCCTGTGGGGTTCCCGCAAGGCCCCCCCACCTCCTTCCCCGCCGCCATTCCAGGCTACCCCATTAATATACCAGCGCCAAGCATGCCCGGCCAGATGCCACCCTACTCTGGTGGCATGCCCTACCCAGGCCCCGCCTACGGCTCTCCCCCCACCATGCAGGCTCACTTT
>LFCJ01004185.1_pt1 | contig 10575 bp, 6 predicted proteins | sample 643141 | NCBI WGS metagenome assembly LFCJ01 (sample SAMN03766243, study PRJNA286221) | soda lake metagenome | biome: soda lake; feature: Kulunda steppe; material: water; isolation source: sample B1-Br-g2 brine of Lake Bitter-1 | place: Russia: Kulunda steppe | collected 2010-07 | reverse complement strand
TCGTCATGCCCGGCGCTATTGATGCACATACCCACGTGGAATCGCCCGAGTGGGGATATAAAGAAGGCGGTAAAACGGGTGGCAAATCTGCTGCTGCGGGGGGAGTGACGACGTTCATCAACTTTATTATCGCCGAGTCAGGGGAAGAGATAGCCGAATACGAGGCGTTCCGGGACGGTCTCGACAAGCATTCGCTCGTTGATTTCTCGTTTCATTTCGCGGTGTTCAGTCACGAGCAGATTTCTAAAGTGCCGGAGTTTGCTGACGAAGGCATCACGTCGTTTAAAATATTCCTGCCGTACAAAGGCGAAGAAGCGTTTGGGGATATGGTCGGCGTCGATGACCACATCGTATACAAACTCATGGAGACAGTCACTGAACTTGATGTTCCTTCGTGGGTAGTCGTCCACCCGGAAAATGTCGAACCAAGTTTCGAAATCAAACAGCAACTCCGGGAGAAAGGCGAGGTAGAAGGCGCGATGACATGGGCGAAAGTTCGGCCGCCGTTTCTGGAGGTTGATGCAATAAACCGGATCATGTTGTTTGCAGAGGAGACAGATTGCCCAACCCATTTCGTGCATATGAGTAGCGATCAGGGTCTCAAAGCCTTCCGAGAAAATCAGCCGGATACAACCGTTCCGGTGACGTGTGAGGCTCAGGTACAACACCTGACTGAAGACGCAAGAGATCACGGTATGATCGCAAAGATGAATCCACCGTTCCGGCCCGCTGAACAGCACGAAACCCTCTGGGATGGTGTTCGTGATGGTTCGATTAAATTCCTTAGCTCTGACCATGCGCCAAACGGGCCAGAACATAAACCGAACATCTGGGACGCACGACCCGGAATTCCGAATCTTCAGACGTGGTTCCCTGTCGCGTTGACCGAGGTTATCGACAACGATCTAATGAGCCTCCCAAAATTCGTCGAGGCCACGTCGTACAATCCCGCCAATCATTACCATCTTACTCCTCGAAAGGGAGGGATCTGGCCGGGTGCTGACGCAGATATCATCATTATCGACCCGGACAACCGAACTGAGGTGCGTTCCGAAGAGCTGTATCATCCGGTTGATTACACCCCATACGAGGGAGAGGAGGTAATATTCCCCGAGCTTACGATGTCGCGTGGCGAAGTACTGTACGAGGACGGTGAGTTCGTCGCATCTGAGGAACACGGCGAGTTCTTATCTCGTCCGCTTCACTGAGCAGTTCGTTGCCGTTCTATCTGTGCTGCTTTCTGGCCGTGCTGATAGGGTTCGTTGTAGTCAATTACCGTCGATCGCCAGCAGGGGATCGACGATCGGCGGTAAATAGCTACACCAGTCCCTGTGAGCTCGAGTTCTCTACGCGTGGGAAAAGTGTAGCCCAGGCGCGGAACGCAGTCGTTCCTGCTCTGGGCTCGCTGTGGTAGGGTCGTCTTTCTGCCGGGTCACACCACTGTCCAGTGTGGGGTCAGTAGACCGTTCCGGACACTACGCCATATCTTCCAGTTCGCCGAGTGTTATGAATCCTTCCTCGGTGGACGGTGCCGACTCGTAGAATCCGTTTTCTACAATTGCCTCGAAGATGTTCTGTTGGGCGTCTACCATTCCGTCGTCCCAGTCCTCCATCGGCGGCAGTGCGCCCTGTTCGAGAACATCTTCAAACACTTCTCGTTCTGCATCACTGCCAAATCCTGCAAGTGCAGCGTAACTTTCGACGAACTCCGCAGTGTTTTCCTGGACGTACTCTCTGGTGTTTTCCCATCCCTGCAGGAAATCGAGTGCTGTCTGCGGGTTGTCCTCTAGCCAGTCACGGTTGGCTGTCCAGGCTGTAATGAGTGCCGGGTTGCCGGTCTGTTCTTTCCAGAATTCGTTGGGATCGAAAACACCCCTGACAGGCGACTCATCTGCCAGCCCCTGAATGGTAGCTGCGGTGAACTGGAACATAACGTCAATATCACCCTGTTCGTTCATCAGGTTCCACAGCGTCGCTGGGCCGGCATAGACAATGTCCTCTGCGATCTCCTCGAGTTCGTACTCCCACTCCTGCTCTATCATCGAAGACATCAGCATCGTCGTCCCCGAGTCCTCGTAGGGAAGGCCAATTGTTTGTCCCTCGAAATCCGCTGGACCCTCGATATCCGAGTCGTTGGGGACGAATGCCCTGTTGACAATCTCTTCTCTCGGACCGAACGAGACGACCTCGTGGTCGTCGCGCCAGTAGTTCATGTACATTGCCGCATTTGTCGAACTCAGATCTGTCTCGTTCTGTAGTGATGTCGCGGTCCGACCGTATCCGGCCATAACCTGGTCGAGACCGATACCTGCTTCTTCGAACGTTCCTTCGGATTCCGCCCCTACCAAGATGGCCGTACTCATCGATTCGTCGGTGTTGATGAGAGTCACCTCTGTGAGGTCTCCCGACGCACCGTCGTCATCCCCACCTCCTAAACAACCTGCCAGTCCCAGTATCGACGCTGTTCCGAGGCCCGCACCTCCGTGTTTCAGAATGTCTCTTCGAGACGATCTTTGCTTATCCATCACAGTTCCATTTTGTATCTTGGGTTATAATGTGTTGTCGATGAGACAATACTTGCCTATTGAAGTAAAACATGAACAAACATTTATTCTCTGGCTACAAAAACCCATGTATATGAATTTTTAGTGTGTAAGAGACGGACTCGATCTAACAGTTAGCATTTCTCAGTCGCTGGTGTCCGAACCTGGCCGATATCGCCGACTGACTACCTTCCAGCGACCGGATCTGAACAGCCCGTAATTGATGCCTCCCGCGACGAACGATTCCAGGACGAGTGCCAGATACAGACCAGCAACACCGAGCGGTGTGACCAGTCCAATAACTGCGGCAGGGAGTGCGAAGACGTACCGGCCGATCAACGAGGCAACGAACGGCCAGCGTGTGTCACCGGCGCCGACGAGCGCCCCTGAGGTCGTCCCATCTAACCCGAACCCGATGGCGCTGACCGCGGCAACGGCGACGAACGGCGCCGTTACACCGACCTCATCGGGACCGGAGACGAATATCCCGGCGATCGGTGACGCGAACAGAATAACGCCTCCCCCGAGGATCAGGTACACCATCATCGTCAGACGGATGATACCTGCTCCATAGGCGCCAGCCTCCGATTCCTCGCCGGCGCCGAGATGCTGGCCGACCAGTGAACTCGATGCCAGTGACATTCCCCAGTTGACGCTGTTGAGCATCGAACGGATCTGCCTTGCAACCTCGAGAGCGGTGACTATGAGTGGCCCAAACGAGGCAGCAACCCACAGGAGTGGGAACACAACGAACCCCTCGGCGAACCGACGGCCGATTTCAGGAGCTGACACCTCGAGTATCTGACTAATTATTGTCAGATCTACGAGAGGAGTTGCCCTCGATAACGGAACTGGACTGGGTTCCATGCCCAGTCTCCCATACGAGCGGCCGAACATTCCCCATCCGAGGACGACCATTACTGCGCCAACCGACAGCGTGGTTCCAGTCGCGGCCCCGGCGACACCCATGTCGAAACCGAAAATGAACACCGCGCTGAGGGCAATATTAACTACTGCCCCGCCGCTCCTGACAGCCATCTCAGTGTAGGCATCTCCAACACCGGTGTACGTTCGGCTAGCGATCACGGTCAGGAACCCGAAGAGTACGGCCGGTGTGACGAGTAATAGATAGACGGTTCCGTGCCGGAGAGTCTCGGATTCTGCGCCCAGGGCGGCGATCAATTCAGAAGTAAACAGGACGAAAATGATCATGATCGGAAGAGAAAAAAGCACCGCGAGCAAGACGCTCTGTTTGACCACGAGGGACGCGCGGTCGTACCGACCGCTGCCGTAGTTCTGCGAGACGAGACTTATCGTTCCACTTGCCAGTCCTAATCCGAAAAGCGTAGCGAGCCTTCGGTATGCGATTGCAAACGCTATTCCTGCCGTCCCGGCTGTGCCGACAGCGATGCCGACCATCGCGAGATCGGCGGTGTTTTTCGACATGACCGCAAAGCCCGTCACGACGCGCGGCCAAGCGAGTTCCAGAGTCGGTCGAAACTGGTTACTGCTGATAATTCCCAGGCGATCGAGGAACCGACCGATAGCGTTGACTGCGTCGTCACTGGTCTCCGACATACCAGTTTCTCTTGTGGACAGTAACTTCGTTCTGTCGGACTCACGTGACAGTGGCGACCTGTCGAGGCTTCGTTTCGAGAGGAAGAGGGGGCAAGGGCTGTACACACCAGTGCCCCCGTATTTGTTAGCTACCAGTATGAGATCGGGCCGTCGCGGGTCCGAGGCGCGTCACTCGATCGGAACTTCGACCTCGATCTCGACGAGTACCTCTTCGGTGGCCAGCTGGTCGACGCCAAGCAAGGTGTGGGCCGGGTAGGGTTCGTCGAACACCTCGCTCCAGACGCTGCGGAAGCCGTCGCCGTTTTCGTCGAGGTCGACGACGTAACTCGTCACCTTGGCCACGTCGGAGAGGTCTTTGTCGACGTTCGAGAGGACGACCTCGACGTTCTCGAAGGCCTTCCTTGCCTGGGATTCGACGTCGGGACTGACGACTTCGAACTGGTCGTCCCACCCGATCTGTCCGGACATGTACAGGGTTCCGTCGTCCACTATCGCTTGCGTGTACATGAGCTCCGATGCGTCTGCGAGTTCCTCGGGGTTGAGTATTTCGCGACTCACAGTGTATAACAGTGTGCGTGGCCTACAAATATGTTCCTCTCTGACACTCGTGGCGGCTGTCGGTTCCAGCTCGTCGGTCACGAACGCGAACCGGACCACGGTCCGGGACGGTACCAGTGGTCCGTCAGACCTGCTTCTGTGGGTAGAACCGAAATCTGGTTATCTGGTTCCACTCGTCGTACGGATCAGTGTCGTCTATGACTGCCCGTCATTTTCGCATCACCACCGGATTCAGATGGTAGAAATTACAGATATGCATCTGTAAGCGAAACAGACAGAACAGTAAAGTAGAATATTCAATGTCATTATATTAGGCTAAACACTGCCGAGGACGGAGATATGAGTACCGACCAGCCGTCTTGCGACGATCGGGCAAACGTAGTTTCACAGAGCGACCCTCGCCAGTGGTCTGTCAGGCCTACTCCCGGGAGTGGAACCGACGATCCGGTGGCACTCGTCAGTCGACGGTTGACGGGACACTGGCGGCGCTTGCGGAATCGAGTGTGCGATTATTTATCATTTTTCTATAACTGTTGGATTCAGCCGGCAGTGATTACAGATGTACGCGTGTAAATAACTGACCAGAACGATGACATAAAATATTCAATGTCATTATACTAGGCTAGACATTACTGGAGACGGAGAGGTGAGTGCCGACCAGCCGTCTTGCGACGACCGACCAGACGTATTTTCGCAGAGCGACCCGCGCCAGTGGTCTGTCAGGCCTGATCCCGTACGTGGACCGAAGATCCGGTGGCACTCGCCCGTCGCCGGTTGACGCACTGGCGGCGCTTGCGGAATTGAGTACCGTCTATGACTGTCTGTCATTTTCATACTCCGGTGGATTCAGACAGTAGAAATTACAGATGCACGGTTGTAAATGGACCGGAGAGAACAGTGGCGTAGAATATTCAATGTCATTATATCAGGTTAGACATTGCCGAGGGCGGAAGATCGGTACAGCAGACCGTATGAGTGGAGTCAAAAAGCGGTGCGTGTCGACGAGCCCTTCGAAGCGACACCTGGACCAGTTCCCGGAACTCTCCGGGACCGCCACCAGAAACCCTCTCACGCGGAGCCGGTGATCACTGTCGTTCGAACTCGATCGCCTCGCCCGTCGTGTAGTAGGGGCCGCCGAGTCGACCGACCGTCGTGAGCCTGTTCGTGTCGATCTTCCCGTCGTTCATGATCTCGTCAGCGATATGATAGCGGACAACCTCGCCGAGTACCACCATCTGGTCGTAGACGTTCATCGAGTCATAGAGGGTACATTCCATGCTCACCGCGGCGTCGGCGACGCGCGGCGGGGCCACCGTCTCCGAGGGAGTGCTCTCAACACCGGCGTAGGCGAACTCGCTTTCCCCAGATGGGAGGGGTGTCGCCGTCTCGTCCATCTCCTCGATTACCGTCTCGGTGACGACGTTGACCACGAACTCCCCGGTGTCGATCGCGTTTTGCGGCGTGTCCTTCAGTTCGCCGTCGGCACGATAAGACGTGGTGAACACGAGTACCGGTGGCGACAATGAGACGTAATTATACGAACTGAACGGCGCGAGGTTCGTCGCTCCCGTCTCGCTTACCGTGCTGATCCACGCGATCGGCCGGGGAGAGACCGCCGTCTTGATAATCCTGTCGTCGATTTCGGGACTCGGTTCGAACGATCGTGTCGACTTCATTTCAGACGCTAGTTCCACGGCGGGACGTATCAATTAACCGCTCTTCGTGTCAGTCACTGCGGTCGGAACGTCTACTCTGAGAACGAGAGTGTCGTCGTCGGTCGCGACGACGTACGGCAGCAATCACTACAGTGGGATCGTGTCCGGACCAGTAACCGGCGTGATCGCAGCGAAGATGCAAGGCAGCTGGCGAACCGCCGTCTCGGCTATTGCCGGAGCCGTGTTCTGTACCTGTACGGGTATTTATATTTCTCGCCTGCATACTACCGGCATGGCTGACAGTCCGCAACAGCGTACTGGTAGCTCGCAGTCAACGTTTCAGTTCAATCACGTTCCGGAGACCGACCAGTCGTTCGAAAACGCCCTCGCGAAGGCGAGAGCCGGCGAGCGGCTGACGATCGACGACGGCGTTGCGTTACTGACGACGGGGACGGACCAGGCGGGAATCGACAGCAGCCGCAAAAATGCGGTGCTGGCGGCCGCCGACCAGCGACGGGCAGCGGTCGTCGGAGAGGAGGTCACGTTCGTCGCGAACCTCAACAACAACGTCACGACGGCCTGTAACACAGGGTGTCTGTTCTGTAACTTCAAGGACCCGGCAGACGAGTTCGAGGTCGGAGCCGACGACACGACAGCCGGATTCACCAGGACGCCGGCAGAATCCAGGGAGATCGTCCAGGAGGGGATCGAACTGGGAATCTACGAGGTCTGTTCGGTGTCGGGACTCCATCCGGCGTTCGCGCTGGACGACGAGCACCGCGAAATCCTCGAAACCGGCGGCCCGAACTACACTCCACCCGATCGGTACCGGAAGTCACCCGGCACCTACTGTGAGCAGGTGTCGGCGATGAGCGTCGATGGTGTCCACGTTCACTCGATTACCCCTGAAGAGGCCTACCACGCACGCCGGGGCTCGGAGTGGTCCTACGAGACGATTTACCGCCGCCTTCGGGATAGCGGCCTCGATTCGGTGCCGGGCACCGCAGCCGAGATCCTGGTCGACGAAGTACGCGAGATCATCTGTCCGGAAAAAATCGACACCGACGAGTGGATCACAGCGATGACCGCCGCCGCCGCGGTCGGCCTGCCGCTGACGGCGACGATCATGTACGGTCACGTCGAAAACGAGATGCACCGCATACTGCATCTGAAACGCGTACGCGACCTCCAGGACGAGACCGGCGCGATAACGGAGTTCGTGCCGCTGTCGTTCGTCCACCAGAATACACCGCTGTTGCAAAGCGGACTCGTCACCGGCGGGGCGACGACCGACGAGGACGAACTCATGATCGCCGTCTCGCGGCTGTTTCTGGACAACATCGACCACATCCAGTCGTCGTGGGTAAAATTTGGAGACACGCAGGGGTTGAAGATGCTTTCCTGTGGGGCCGACGATTTTATCGGCACGATCCTCTCCGAGGAGATCACCAGACGTGCTGGCGGAGACCACGGCGAGTTCAGGGGGTTTGGCGACCTGGCCGAGATGATCGCGAGTGTCGGCCGCGTTCCCGTCGAGCGCTCGACGGACTACCAGACGAGGCGGCGTATCGATCCGACTGCCGACTCGATCGGGCCAACGCTTGGGCCCAGGGCTGATGGCACACCGATGCTATCTGACCGTTGAGTGACCAGCAGAATCTCAACCCTGTCGTAGACTCGTTCGCTGTCGGGACTGCCGTCGAGACCGGGAAGTCGCCGAGACCCTGCAGTAGTTATTATTTTACGACAATGACATCCTGTTCTGGAGTAGTCAGCTGTCGACGACAGTGCCGTCCCGGGCAACGACAGCCCCGTTCTTGACGACCAGACGTGGCTGTGACTGTTCGATGATAACCCGCTGGCGCGATCGGTTACTGTGGACGACGAGGTCGGCGGGTGTTCCGACATCAATGCTGTGTCCCTCAACACCGAGGACGCTGGCACCACCAGTCGTCAGCATCGTCCAGATGCGATCGAGTCCGCTGTTCGTCGAATACTCCCGTTCGGGCCCGAGTCTGAGTGACTGGATGAGTGCCTGTTCGACTGGATTGAAATTCCCGTGTGGGGCCCAGAAATCGTGTATCTGATCGGAGCCCTGGCCTAACGCTATTCCTGCCTCCTGTAGCTCTCTTACTGGCATCTCCGAGGGCGTGGACAGGTATGACGTGGTGACGCTCATATCGGCGTCGGCTAACCGCGCCAGCAGGTCTGCCAGTGAACTGACCGGCAGCTGCTGGGCGTTACTGCGGCCGGCAACGTCTGCAATCGAAAAGCAGTGACTCGCCGTGACCCGTCCTTCGTGGTCGTGTTCGCAGGTCAACTCGCCCAACCGTTCGATCGTATAAGCACCAACTGAACCGGTATCGTGGAGGTGGAGATCGATACCGACATCCTTCTCTTTGGCCACGCTAAATGCTGTCTCCAGGGATTTCGAGATATTTCTGTTGACCGTAGCCGGATCGAGACCGCCGACCAGATCAGCACCGGCTTCGATGCTCTCTCGGAGTAGTTCCGGACCTGCCCCGGGTTCTGCGAGCAGGCCCTGCTGTGGGAATGCGACGATCTGTATATCCAGGTAGTCGCTCATCCGCTCACGAGCAGCCTGAACCGCGGCGACTGACTTCGAGCCGACTGTGGCGTCGATATAGGCATGTGTTCGTACGTGTGTGATGCCGTTTGCGACCGCCATTTTCGCGACCTCGACGACGGTCTCCTCGATTGCATTTGCAGTAGCGTGTTCGAAGTACTCCGCGCTCATGTCCATCGACCACTGCTTTTCGAATGGCTCGTCGTTGTGATCCAGCAGTCGCTGATCCCCCACCGAGAGCCCCTGGTCCATGTGGACGTGAGCGTCTACGAACCCGGGGGAAACCAGGTTCCCTTCGGCATCTATTTCGACGTCTGCTGTGGTATCGGTTGATTCTTCGATAGACGTTATCATCCCGTCTGCGACGCTGACATCACGGATGCTGTCACGGTCCTGCAAGTAGGCGTCCCTGACGATCAGATCTGGTTGTACTGTCACACTGAAGTTTTCGAGTGCTTTGTACATATAGCTGTCCATACTCTGGAGTGTATTGCAGGAAATGATCTTCTCGCTGGACGTATGTCTGGACAGCGTCGTTCGGAATTTCGGCATACCGAACCACGCTTCGATCGGCAGCGACCGTCCAACGTCTCTCCGACGTTGGCACATCGGGAACAGCGACGTTGTTGAAACCGTGTCCGCCGGGATCGCGGAACTACCCCGCGAGTTCCGGTGTCACGTTCTCCCTATTCTGCGATGTAGTCAGCGAACGTCTCTGCTATCTCGCGTGGATTGTCACTGACAGGAGAGAGAACTGGTTCCGTCACGCCGGCGTCAACGTACTCCTGAAGACGATCGGCAATCATCTCCGGAGTTCCGACACACACCATCTGTTCGACGACTTCGTCCGGCATAATGTGTTTGGCCTCCTCGACCTCTTCTTTCGTTGCAGGCCAGCCGAGTGCCTCGTTAAGTTCGTCCGGGAGGTCAGGATAGCCCAGATACTCACACATACGAGTCAGATGCTCCTGCTGGGCGACGTACTGGGTGGTTATTCCTTTCGCTTTGTCGAGTGCCACATCGTAGTCTTCGTCCATCGAAACAGAGAGGAGTTCAGGACGGTCGACATCGTCCAGCGAACCGCCCTGTTTTTTTGCTCCTTCTTCGAGCGCGTCCACGGAGTCCGCCACATATCCGGCTGGCAGGAATCCGTTCATAATGACCCCGTCGATAACGCCAGAGCCACACAGTTCGCCGGCCATCTTGTTCATCTGTAAGCCCGTGGCACCTATATACAGCCCCGTCTGACGTGGTTGCGGATCTGCACGAATCGGGTCTAATTTGACCCCATCCAGCTGGACGTACTCACCATCGTACGTGACTGTCTCCAGATCCAGAAGCTGTCGCAACGCCTCACAGTATTCCCACATCGCACGGAGCGGGTTCGGACTCTGTCTGTCGATACCGACCTGTGTCGCGAGGGGGTCCCACCAGGCCCCGAGACCAGCTCTGCAGCGAGGTCCGGCCATTTCCTCGACTGTGGACCAGCCCTGTGCCATCAGGGCCACATTGCGAGTCCACATCGGAAGAACTCCGGTACACAGTTCGATTTCGTGTGTCGCTTGAGCGAGCGCACCGAGAATGGTAAACCCCTCCCGGGTAAGTCTGGTTTCGGCATGCCAGACGGACTCGTAACCGAGTTCTTCTGCGTACT
>LFCJ01004184.1_pt1 | contig 10575 bp, 8 predicted proteins | sample 643141 | NCBI WGS metagenome assembly LFCJ01 (sample SAMN03766243, study PRJNA286221) | soda lake metagenome | biome: soda lake; feature: Kulunda steppe; material: water; isolation source: sample B1-Br-g2 brine of Lake Bitter-1 | place: Russia: Kulunda steppe | collected 2010-07 | reverse complement strand
GTGCTGATTTCGGCACCCGTCCTCGAGTTGGAGTGGATGCGCTTCCTGCCGCTCGCTCACGGGAGTGCACTGCTTCAGCGGGCGATGGTTGAGGGCACCCGACTCTGGGAGTTTGCCCTGTGGGAGGTGACACTGCTTTTGGTGGTCGCCGTTGGCTATCTCGGCGGCGGATATCTCGTCTTTCAATACGCAACGCGCCGGGCACGGCGGCTTGGGGTGTTAGGCGACTACTGATTGCCACGCTATAGTCGGGCGACTGGCAAACGAGATCAACAGCGTGAGCCAGGCGTCTCAAGCGGGGAAATCGGCTGTATGAGTGTTGTTCGGCGGGATTTAAAATCAGCTAAAGCCTCGGAACGTTCATTGTTAATAGTAGTGAGTTTACATTTGGGCATGAAAAAAACCCATTCCCGCAGGACGTTCGGCGCACTTGTCGCCGTTTCCGCAGTTGGACTGAGTGGCTGCCTTGGCGAAGATGAGGAGCCAGTCGAAGAGCCGGAAGACGACGACGGTGAAGACGAAGAGATAACCGTCGAGGACCAACCCGACGACGCAGCCGCAACCTTCCTCACCCCCGAGGATGGCGACACTGTCGAATCACCGGTCGAACTCGAGGGTGAAGTCGAGGGGATCGAACTCGCCCCCGCCGGTGATGCGGTCGTCGGCGAGGGCCATCTGCACGTCTTAGTCGACCACGAGGGCTTTGAGGAGGGCGAGACGATTCCCGGCCCGGCCCCCGAAGCCGAGGAAGACGGCATCTATCACTGGGGTGATGGCCAGTCCGAAGGCGAGATTGAACTCGAGCCCGGTGAGTACGACCTCACGCTGATTATCGGCGATGGGCCACATCGAGCGTACGGTGAGACCGACGAGATTACGATCACCGTTGAAGGAAACGGCGAAGAGGAAGGTGACGACGACGGCGAAGACGAAGAGTAAATCCAGACAGGGCGTGTCTGTGACAGCCACCACACCCGAAAACAGTCGGTTCTATTTATTTCCCGAACAGACAATATCCCTCGAGAGAAATCCATAGATACATGAGCAAGTAACGGTGTGATGGCAGACACCAACGGTTCGCGAGTTCGGTTGCAGGCTGGGGCTCACCGCCGGTGCGTTCGACCATGACAGGACCAAACACGAATATCGGTTCCGGACCGATGGAGGAACGATGAAACGCCGGGCCGTCATCGCGATTGCGGTCGCCCTTCTCTTGCTTGGCATTTTCGTCGTTGCTGTCGGCTGGGATGACGTCCTCGGGGCAATCGAACGCGCCTCACTCCCAGTGTACGCACTCGCGTTTGTCGGAACGATCGGCTGTTATGGCCTGCGGTGTGTCGTCTGGGAGCGCATTTTGACGGTCGTCGATAAACACCGGCCCTACTGGCTTATTTCGGGTGTGTTCCTGACGGCGACGTTCACCAAATACGTCACGCCATACGGCCAGGTGACCTCCGGTGTCGGTGTTGCCGCCCTCATCAGCCGATACACCGACGCCGCCTACGAGGAAAGTCTGGCAACGGTCGTCAGCGCCGACTTCCTCAACTACCTGCCGTACTACACGTTTGGCCTCGTTGGCCTCGGCTACGTGCTCGGATTTCGACCCGGCTCCCTCGAGATTGGCAGCCAAGCACTACCACTGCTCGGCGTCGTCGGCCTCGTCGGCCTCGTCGTCGCCTTTGGGTGGCAACGGCGCACTCTCGTCGTCACCGCAATCGCGCGGCTGGCAGGAATTATCCGCAAACCAGTCGCTCTCATTTCTGAATCCGCAGCTGACAAACTCCGTCGTGAGAACGTCAGAGCCCGATTACAGGGTTTTTACACCACACTCGATCTCGTCTCGAAAGATCGACCGACGATGATCGTCGCCCTCATCTGTGCTCACCTTGCATGGCTCGGCCTCGCGACAGCGCTGTACGTGACGGCAATTGCCCTCGGGAGTCCGGTGCCGTTCGGCGTCGCTGTGCTGGTTGTCGCTGTAAGTAAAGTCGGGTTCGTCGTCCCGACACCCGGTGGGATCGGCGGTGTCGAGGCGACGATCGCCGGGGCACTGACGCTACTGACGCCGATGAGTGTCGCCCTCGCGACTGCGACGGCGATTCTCTTTCGGTTTTCCACCTACTGGTTCGTCGTATTTGTCGGCGGCGGAACCTCGGTAGCACTGACGTTGAAAGATCCGTTACCGCCGGGCGAGCGAAACTAGCGGTCGGTTTTCGGACTCGAAGTTGAGTTCGAACTTGAATTTGAGCTTGAACTGGAACCTGAGCCTGAGCCTGAAACGGAATCTGAACTCGTATCCGAATCAGAGTCCGAATCCGAATCAGAGTCCGAATCCGATACTCCCTCACCCGTATCCGCGGGTGGCACATCCGGCTTTCCAACGGCATCGGGCGCAAAGAGCCGCCCACTGAACGGGAGTGCCGTCTGGAGTTTCGAGACCGCTCTCGTGTCGTTGAGTTCGGCGGCGAGATACGGGACGGCGATAGCACCGCCAAAGGCGATTGCAAACCCGATCGTCTCGAAGATAGCCAGCAACGAAACCGACAGCGTACCGCCGATCACGAACCCGCCGTCGACAGCAATCAGCAGGTCAAGCAGGCGAACCACACCCAAAAGTGGGAGGACGAGCAACCCAAGGAGGAGGATTGAGGCTCCTGCCGGTTCGGCGTCCCGGTCTTCGACGGCACTCCACACCAGAATGCCGCCAAGAGAGGCCCCGATTGCCATCGTGGTGAACTCCTCGGAGCCGAGTGCGTAGCCAACAAGGGCGAGCACGAGGGCAAAGCCGAACATCGGCGTCACCGACCGCTGGGTGATCCGGAGGGCGACGGCCACGAGCAACAGGCCAAGCAGCGCGCCGAGGATGACATCACCAATATAGTGGAGGCCGAGGACGACCCGCGAGAGCGGAATCGTGACAATCAAAAAAGCGGCGACGGTGTAGCGCTGCCAGCGCTTACCGGTATCCATCACAACGGCCAGTGCGCCGTAGACGGCTGCTGCCCCCATCGCGTGTGCGCTTGGCGTACTCCAGCCCGGATACGAGTCGGGACCAAAGGCAAAGGGTGGATCGGCCGCATACAAGGGCCGCGGAACCTCGAAAAACCCCTTTAATCCGGCGACAAGTGCAAGTGTCGAGACGACGACTGCAAGGACCATCGCCCGCTTGTGTCGGTCCTCCTCGGCCCCAAACCAGTACAACAGGACAGCGAGCGTGACGAGTGTTGCGCCGTCCCCCAGCGTCGTTATGATCCCAAAGAGACTCACGACCAGGTCGGGAAGCGCATCGTTGATCGCTCGATTTGTTTCTGGATCGAAAAAGACGGATAATACGATCCGATCCACAGTCATACCACCGTCAATGTGCTGGGCCAAATTAGTGGTTATGAATGCCCCCGTTTGTCACATACACAAACATACTAGTGGTCCAAAAGCAGACAAACCGGCCAGAGGGTGTTGATAGGCATTCGAACGCCCCATTCATATACGAAACCGCAAATACGGATCCTCATGATCACTGACGCTCGAGCGCTCGAGCAAACGTACGTCCCCAAGGACCTCGAGCATCGGGATGGACAGATAACCCAGTTGGCGACCGCACTCCGACCGATTACGAGCGGCCATGCCGGTGACCACAGCATGATTTTCGGCCCTGCCGGGTCGGGAAAGACGACGCTGGCGAAGTTCGTCGTCCGAAAGCTGCAAGCGGAGGCGTTTGACGTCCGACGGGGCTACTGGAACTGCATGGCTGGCTCATCGAAGACGGACGTCCTCTACGGGCTGGCACACGATGCAGGGATCGGGGCCCACCTCCCGCGAGACGGCGCATCGACGAGTCGGTTCATCCGTGCCTTCCGCGAGGTCGAGGGCCACATTGTCACGATTATCGACGAAGTCGATGTCCTCGAGGACGAGACGCTGTTGATTGGCCTCGGGGATCTTCCGAACGTGACGCTCGTGGTGATCACGATCAACGAAGACGACTTTTTAGCGACATACAGACTCGACGGCCGAGTCCGGTCCCGGTTTTCAACGGCCCAGACGGTCTGTCTCCAAACGTACACCCACACGCAGTTGGTCGATATCCTCCAAGCACGGGTTGAGGTCGGCCTCCGACCGGGTGCAGTCCCGACAGCCATCATCGAACGGGTCGCCGATTCCGCTGCTGGCGATGCCCGAAAAGCGATTGCCCACCTCGAGAACGCCGTGCGGCGAGCAACCGCCCAGGGCCGGACAACGCTCACGCACGAGGATGTTGCGGCGGTCAAACACGACACCCAGGCAGAAATCCACCACCTTCGGGTCGATGCCCTTGGGACGCACAAACGACTGCTGTATGATATCGTCGCCGCTGCCGGTGAGATTGCGGTCTCCGACCTTCACTCCGCTTACGAACACCGCTGTGGGAATCCGAAAGCTCCCCGGACCCGACGGCGCTATCTGACACTCCTCGAGGAAAAATACGGCCTCCTCGAGTCGACCGGCACTGGACGTGGCACGCGGTATACCGCCCCGAAGCGGGAGTGAAGAACGAACAAGCACATGTTTCCGGCCATGTTCCGGCCACCGGTTTGGAGCGTTCTCGAGGGTGATGTCGGTGAGAAGAGCGGTTTTCGTGCCGTTCCGGCCACCGGCGGTGTATGGTTAAGAGCCGTGGGCGGTTACTCGGAACCATGGAACATTCACTACCGGTTATCAATCGACGGCTGGCAGGTCAGGACCGAACGGAGATGTGGGTCAGGCGGTTCGTGGAAATCAATGAGTGACCGACTATCTCACAACTACGGGCGGGCGCTCCTACTCGAAATCATCGAGACCCTCGAAGAGAGTGGCCTCGAGTCCGAGATGTATCAGCTACAGAACTCGATCGATGTCGAAGCTCTAGAGCGACTTGTCAATTCAGCAGAAAAGGAGTTCGAAATCCGGTTTTCCGTCGAGGAGAGACGGATACGGATTACCCAGGATAGGGTCGAACTGATCGACACGCCAGCCGACCACGACTGATTGGAGACTGACAGTGTCCTTCCCGGACGTTTTCGGATGCGTCAGTGGCCGGTGTCGTGTGGATTCAGTTCGGTCCCATACCACTCGGCATGGTCGGTGTACTCAATAAATCGCGGCGCGTCGGGATCAAACGGCCGCTTGAGTGACTCAAAGGCCTTCTTCTTGTCCCAGCCCTGCAACTTGCCAACGGCGCTCCGATCCTCGAGGTCGTGATACTCCAGGTCCGGTTCGGTGAGTTCCCACGCCTTGAGGCCCTGTTCGGTTCGGAGGATCACACTCGAGAACTCGTCGCTCGAGCCGACCGAGCCGACCGTGATGTCCGCACAGAAGCCGGTGAAGTCAGCACACTCATCACAGCCTTTCAGGGTAGCTTCGTGGAAGTTTTTGACGTCCTCTTTGATGATGAGTTCGCCGTCGTGGTCATAGACCATCATATCGCCGTGGAGCACGTCCATCTTGCCGATCTGGTCGGTCGTGATGCCACGTTTTTCCTCGAGTTGCTCGCCGATCAGTTTGTGATAATTAAAATTCTTCGTACACATCAACGCGATGGTGTAGTCGATCGCCCGGACACCACCCTCGTGGGCGGCGTACTCCCAGTCGAAGTCCTGGAGGGCGCGGATGCCTTCGATCTCACAGGGCGTCCCGACGAGGGCAAGTGAGAGTTCATCGAACGGTTTGTCGGGGAGTTTGTGTTCCCACTGCTTTAAGTCCAAATTTCCGAGGGCCATCGTCTGATTGTAGATTGTTCCGGTGTTGGCAATGACCTCCTCGGCGCTGGTCGCGAGGAAGGATTCGGCCTTCCAGGCCTCCTCCTCGCTTTCGGTGGCGATCAGCGCGCCGTCGATTTCGCCGGCCTCTAAGAGGTGAATCAGGAGGCTTGTGACGACGCCGCCATCTTGGGAGCCCGAGCGCCAATCCTCGGTGACGCGGGCGGAAAACTCCGTGATCGGATCGCCAGCACCTTTGACGTTGTCGTCGCCGCCGGTAATCTTCCACTGGCGCTCGTATCGGAGCCCGCCACGGGGACAGAAGTCCCAACAGAGCGAACAGCCGGTACACATCTTGACCAACTCGGGAAGGTCGTCATCGCCGATCCCGATGGAGTCGGAGGGACAGGCGGCAACGCAGGTCCCACACTGAATACACCGCCCATCGTCGATGACCGCCGCATCGAGTTCCATAAACCACGTCTTCTCGTCGGGCGTCTCGATATCGTTCATCTGCGAGCGAATCGAGTAGGTTGGCGTCTCGAGGTCCACTCCTTCGGGGACGCCAACCCGGGTCGCTGGCTCGCCGTTGTCGACATCCTGACTGACATTTTCAGCGGGGGTGGTGAACTCGAGGTCCCCAAGCGAGCCCGATTCGTCGACGTTCATCACGCCACCGCCGTCGGTGACTGCGGGCTGGGTCGAGGAGCCACAGGTACAGGCGGCCTCCCCACAGCCCTCAGCAGTGGGTTCGGGTTGCGTGACTGACTCGGTGTGTGTCCGATCGGTCCTCGCCGGAGGTATCGAGTGTGCCGTGTCGGCTTGGTCCTCGTCTTCGCCCTCGCCCTCGGTGTTCGGAACACCAGGGAATGGACCGCCGTCACTGGAAACGTCATCTCGACCGCCATCGGTTACGAGCCGCCGGCCTGTTGTATCGTCGTCACCCTCGGAGCCGGCCGTATCCGCCTCCTCGAGCAGTTCAGGCGCAACATCCGCCGGGGCAATCGTCTCGTCGAGAGACTCCGAACGCTCAGTCCCCATGGGCAACACCCCTCGAGACCGGGGCATCGGCCCGACGAGCAATCTCTCGGAGATTGTCGTTATCGAGTCGCCGACTCCAAGCGTAAAACGCCTCGCCGTCCTCGCGGTCCTCAGCGTATACCTCGAACAACGCCTCGAGAGCCGGAATCACCGCATCCGCCGGAACGGCCGTCTCGATCCAATCTAAAAACTCGTTGTCCGTCCCAAGGGAGCCGCCAAGGCCGACATCCATCCCCTCGACGATTTGGTCATCGCGATTCCCCTCGGTCTCGAGTTTGACCGTCTCGCCACGGAAGCCAATGTCGGCGATCTGGGGCTGGGCACAGGAGGCCGAGCAGCCGGACATGTGCATACGGACGACGCCAACGTCGTCGGGGACATCGATACGTTCGTCGAGTTCACGCGCCCAGCGTTTGGTGCGCTGTTTCGTCTCGATAATCGCATATTTGCAGAACTCGTTGCCCGTACAGCCGACCGCCCCACGCGAGAACGGGCCAGGGTCCGGCCGGTACTCTTGCGCGAACGGCTCGGCGAGCAGTTCCTCGAGGTTCTCGTCCGGAATGTGGGTGATGAGGAAGTTCTGATCGGTCGCCAGTCGAACGGAGGCCTCCTCGGTGCCGTACTCGCGGGCGGCACGGGCGGCTTGGGCGAACTCCTCGCCACCCATTCGGCCGGCGATAACGTTGAAGCCGACGTAGTTGAGTCCATCTTTCTGTTCGTGAACGCCGACGTAGTCGCCGCGGTAGCCGAGGGTCAGTCCCTCGCCGGCGTTCCGGAGGTCGACGGTACAGCGGTCTCGAACCGCCTGCTCGAAGTTGTCTGGACCGAGTTGTTCGACCAGATACCGCATCCGGCAGACACCACGGTTGTGGCGGTCACCCAGTTCCTTGAACGTCTGGGCGACAGCACGGCAGAACTCTACGGCTTCCTCGGGTTTGATGAAGACATCGAGTTCGGAAGCCATCCGTGGGCCATCGGAGAGGCCACCGCCGACACGGGCGTGAAAGCCGTAGTAGTGGCCGTCGGCGAGTTCCTTTTTGGCGGGCACGAGGCCGATATCGTTGATCTGTGACTGGCCAGTGTCATACCGGTCGCCGGTGATGGTGAGTTTGAACTTCCGGGGGAGGTTGGCGTACTCGCGGTTGCCGGTGAAAAAGTCCGAGACAGCGTCGATCACCGGCTGGGCGTTGAAACACTCCTCGGCATCAATGCCGGCGGCCGGCGAGCCAAGGACGTTCCGAGCCGAGTCCCCACAGCCCTGGACGGTCGTTAGCCCGACTTCCTCATAGCGCTCCCACATCTCGGGGATGTCCTCGATTTCGATCCAGTGTTTCTGGATGTCCTGGCGGGTCGTAATGTCGAGATAGGCGTCACCCCACAGCTCGTTCTGTTCGGCGCCGCCAAACTCCTCGGGCGCGGTTGCCATATCTGTCGCAACCTCGCCGATCACTTCGGCCTGCTCGGGCGTCAGGTGGCCACCCGGCACCTTCGTCCGGATCATAAAGTAGCCCTCCTGCTTCTGGGCGTACATGCCAGCCCACTTCAGACGCTCCCACTCGCCACCGCCAGCACGAGCTTCGATCTCCTCGAAGGACAACTCGTCTGCGGCGTACTCATAGACGTCTTCGAGGACGTCCAGCGGGTGTTTTTCCTGTTTGTACTGTTCGGTCGTGTTCATCGGTGACACCTCGAACGCAGACGCAGAGGCAAACTCGAGGGCGGCGCGAGCGAACGGACGGCTGAAACGCGATCGACCGACAAGCGGTCGGGACGGAACGGAATAGTCATCAACTGAACCAGTAGACTACAGCAACGGGTATACAGGCGTGCAATGAGGCGAACACTGTCGGTGCTATGGCAATGCGGCAACTATTGCCTAGTCAATGGCGCTCTGCTCTCCGTCGGCCGACTGACACCGCCGGTTTAGGAGTAACTGACGCGAATAACGATGTAGGTTGTCGCAAGTACCGGCAACACCGACCGCTACAAGCGAGGGTGTTCACAGCCACTCGCGCTCGAGTGTTCCCTCCAGTCGGGTGAAATCAACGTCGTGGTCGGCCTGAAGGGCATCGATTGGGGCTTGATAGCCATGGTCGTTAAACCACTCAAACATGACGGCGAACTCCTCGCCTTGGGCCTCCTCAACGTCCTTGATTGACAGGTGTTCAGCCCGGACGGGGCTATCGAGGGCGTCAGCAAACCGAACGGCCATCGACCTGAGGGTGAGTTCGTCGCTCGCAATCTCGAACGCCTCGTTCATATAGCGGTCGGGATCGGCAAACACCTCGGCGACGAACGCCCCGAAATCGTCGATATCGACGATCTGCAGGGGAACGTGGGGCTCGAGTCCCATCGGTAGCGAGCCGTTTTCGATCGCCTCCCGAAACCCCTCGAAGTTCTGCGTAAAGAAGACTGGCCGGACGATCGTGGCGGGCAACCCGAGATCATCGATGTGGCGCTCGAGTTCCCATTTGGAGTCGAAGTGGGCGATACCCGTGTTTCGCTCAGCGCCGCCGACAGAGGAGAAGACGAAGTGGTCGACGCCCACCTCGGCGGCGAGGTCGGCGACGTTCGTCCCCTGTTCGATTTCGGCGTCGTAACCGTGTTCCCAGAAGTTCGTCATACAGAAGACGCCGTCGGCGTCTTCGATCAGCGGCTCGATGCTGTTCTTTTCGCTGATATCGGCTTCGACGACCTGGGCACCGCGATGGGCGAGTTCTTGGGCGGCCGGACCGTCACTATCCCGCGTCAGGGCATGCACCTCGAACCCTCGATCTAAGAGATGGGTAGCGACGGCTCCGCCTTGCGTGCCGGTCGATCCGATGACAAGAACGCTGTTTACGGGCATGGGCTGAACCGACCACGCCGGTGAATAAGAAGGCCCGGCGGGCATGTGCAACGACTGGTCGGCCGTTCCACACGCCCCGGTAACGAATTACAACAGACCGTCTCAGTCGCCGGCGTTTGCCACCTGTACACCGGCTTCCTCGACTTGCTCGAGGTCGATTTCGGCCCCATCGGCGTGAAACGAGCCAAGGCAGTTGTACAACCCGCGTTCGTAGATATCCGGCTCTTTGCTGATACCGAGATGGGACCCGATCTTTGCATCGGCCCAATAGGCACTGTGTGGGCCTTCGAACAGTCGCTTGAGCAGACGCGGATCGACCTCCATCTTTACATAGCCGTCATACGCCTCGAGTGCTGGCTCCTCGACGTACTCGTAGCCCTCGCCGTTCATCGACACCTCGAGATAGCGATCGCCAAGCAGGGAGATGAGGACAGTCGTCTCACTCTCGAACCCGATCCGACGACGCTTCCCCTCGAGGTTTTCGTAGGCAAGGGGAACGTACGCCTGAAGCTCCCCAAGCGTCGGCATCGGATCGCGTTCGTAGGTGAACTCGCGGGGGGCGAGTTCCTCCTCGATGTAGCGCTGTTTTTCGTCGGGATCGGCCGGCTCGAAGGAGGCCGAGCGCTCGCCGGTTGCAAGGTCAATGTGTTCCCCGGAGTTGAGAAACACACACTCATGGTTGTCGGGGTCGACACGACTCGTGAAGAATTCCTGGACGCGCTCACGCGGCGGATTCGCCGTATACTCATTGAGATGGGCGAGCTTCCCTGCGAGGACGTATTCGCCAGCAAAAGGCATGTAGTAGTTCGGCTTAAAGAGTTCGATGAAGTTGAGCGCGAGTTCGTGTTTCTCCCGGATGACGGCATCGCGCTCTTCGATCAGTTTCTCATGGCTGTAGTTCGTCACCGCCTGGGGATAGAACTGCGCGGCGCTATACTGGTGGCAGAGCAGGTCAATCTCCCCATACTCGGC
>LFCJ01004182.1_pt1 | contig 10577 bp, 7 predicted proteins | sample 643141 | NCBI WGS metagenome assembly LFCJ01 (sample SAMN03766243, study PRJNA286221) | soda lake metagenome | biome: soda lake; feature: Kulunda steppe; material: water; isolation source: sample B1-Br-g2 brine of Lake Bitter-1 | place: Russia: Kulunda steppe | collected 2010-07 | reverse complement strand
GCGGTGATGCGCAACTCTTCGGAGACGATTTCGCCGTTTAATCTGGAACTCGGCGGCAAAAGTCCTAACATCGTGTTTCCGGATGCCAATCTCGACGCTGCTCTGGAAGGAGCGATCCGTGGCATATTCAGAAACGCCGGGCAAATGTGTATCGCGGGCTCCCGATTGTTCGTTCACGAGGCTATCTACGACGAATTTTTCGATCGGCTGGTTGAGCGGACCGAAGAGCTCGTTCTCGGACCTGGTCTCGATGAAGACACAGACATTGGTCCTGTCATCACGCCGGACGCACAGGAAGCGATACTCAAATACGTTGAGATCGGCAAATCGGAGGGTGCTACCCTTGTCACCGGCGGTGAAGAGCCGTCCGACCAAGCGCTCAAAGGCGGGAACTTCGTCAAACCGACGATATTCGCAGATGTGGACAACGACATGCGGATCGCACAGGAGGAGATTTTCGGACCAGTGCTCAGTGTCTTCCGGTTCAGCGACGAGGACAAGGTACTCAAACTGGCGAATGATACCAAATACGGACTGTACGCGGGCGTTTGGACGAATAATCTCGACCGTGCACACCGCATGGCGAGCGAACTGGAAGCCGGATACGTCGCGATCAACGAATACCCGGTGCTGTTTCCTGGAACGCCATTCGGAGGATACAAACAGAGCGGATTCGGCCGCGAACGAGGCTTGCAAGCGATTGACCAGTACACTCAGATCAAAAACGTCCTCGTAAACATTCAGTGAGCGGATTGGTCGGCCAGTAGCGACCAACGTACGATGCCAGTACGGCGACAGTGGAGAGACACTAGAGGCAGAAGTGCACAGGGGGTGACAGAAGTTTTATTGTTAGTGCGTGGAACTTACTATGTGCTATGGCAACTTACCAGTCGGTCCCAGAGCCGATAGCCGATACAGTCATCAATATCAACGGTGAGCTGGTTTCGGGAGACGAACCACATGTGTCGGTTCTCGACCGCAACTTCCTCTACGGGGATGGCGTCTTCGATGGTATGCCGATTTACGATGGTAAGGTCGTCCTCTTCGACCGTCACGTTGACCGGTTTTTCCGGTCGATGCGAGCGGCCAAGATCAAGCCGGATATCGGCAAAGACGAACTCAGGCAACGTGCAGTCGAGACGCTCGAAGAGAGTGAACTCGAATACGGGGCGGTCAGGTTCATCGCGAGCCGTGGAATCGGTCCCGTCGGCGTCGTGAACACCGACCAGGTGACCGGGCCCACGATGGTGATCATCCCACAGCGTTTCGATCCGGACGAACTCGCCGGGGGAGAAGTGAGCACCGAAAAGGCGAGGATCGTCTCGACGCGGACGGTTCCGCCGGACTCGATCGATCCCGGGATCAAGAGCTGTAACTACCTCAGTAACGTCCTCGCAGAGCGAGAGACAGCCGAAACGGACGCCGATTTCGGGATCATGCTCGACCACCAGGGTCGCGTCGCCGAGGCGTACGACGCGAACATCTTCGTCCAGGACCGCACGGGGACGTTCAAGACGCCGCCGCTCGAGAGCGCACTCGGCGGCATGACGCGGGAAGTCCTGCTCGAAGTCGCCGACTCCATGGGATACGAGACCGAGATTACCCATCTCACGCCCTACGACCTCCACAACGCGACGGACGTGTTCATGACCTCGAGCGGTCGGTGGATCTCGTACATCGAAGAACTCGACGGCAAGGAAATCGGCGGCGGAACGCCGAGCGAGAAACTCACGAAGCTCTCGGAGGAGGTGTACGAGTATATCGTCTCCGAGGAGTACCTCGAACTCGACGTCTGAAACGGATTTCCGTCGTTTTTGCTCTGGAGCTCTTTCCGATCACTCGCTGACGTACACGTCGGGAGTAAACGACGACTCGTCGACGGGATAGAGTGGCCGCGCACGCTCGTAGGGACATCGCGAGAGGGAGACTGGACAGGCACCGGGAGTGTCGACGGTCACGATGTCGGCAGCGAGGTCCTCGAAGTTGGGCCGGAAGTGCCCGGCGGATTTCACGACCAGCAGATCCTGTTCGGAGACGTCGATGCCGTGAGACGAGAAGAAGGTAGGATGCGTCGTCAACGGTGGGCGCTCCAGCAGAACGACCGAGACGGTCGGCGAGTCGGTCCGGACGACGACGCGCCGGCCGATGTCGAACGACGCGCCGTCGTAGTACGTCCCCTCCTGTGCGAACGGATCGCTGTCGGTCCGGACGACGACGCCCTCGATGTCGACGGAATCGAACACCGGCGTCGATTTCCCGCCGACAGCGATTCGTACTGTCTCGCCGACGCGGTCGGCGAGGTCCTCGACCGCCTCCGGGTCGACGATAGGGACGGCAGCACGGACCTCTGTCGTATCCGTCCGTTCGAGGAGTTCCCGGAGGATGACGGGGCTGTCACCGGGAGCGCCACCGAGCGTGATGTCGCCACGGTCCGAGAAGACGACGGGGTTGCCGTCCGTCTCGAAGAGGTCGTCGACCGCCTCAGAGATGGTCGGAAGCGTCTCGTGGAAATCCTGGCGGCGCTTCCAGGCCAGTTCGGCGAGTTCCCGGACGGCCTCGCAGGCCGGGTCCGGATCGTCGTCGGCAACGGCGACCGCGGTGAAACCGAGCGAATCGACGTCGATCCAGCAGTGAGTTGGGAAAAAGGAGACGGATACGCAGTCGGTCTCGGTCTCGAGACGTTTACGGAGTTCGAAGATAGCGGACATTGGTTCGCGGTCGGTCTCCGTTCGCGTCGCGCTAGTCATCGGTGCCTTGCACATCGCAATGCGCGGCGAGATGGTGCCCAACGCGGTCGAGGCGAAAAGGCGCGCCGCCCGGCGACCGGTTTCGCGAACGTCGGTGTGTGGATGGGTCGTGTAACCGACGAGCGCATCGAGCGCATCGAGCATCCGCTCGGTCACGTACGCGTGGTGGTCCAGCGAGGCGACAACCGGGACGTCGCCGACCTGCTCACGAATACGGTCCAGGAACTCGCCTTCGGGGTCCTGTCTCGTCGGCGTCATCATGCTCCCGTGCATCGCGAGGACGACGCCTGCGGGATCGAGCGCTCCCAGGCGCTCGAGGAACGTCTCGACGTAGTACTCGTACGTGTCGTCGGTGACGGGACCGCCCGCTCCCGGCATCATCCGTGCAGAGCAGACGGGGGCCGGTTCGAGCCCTCCGGCAAAGTCCGATTCCTGCTGAAAAACGTCGAGAAAGCCGCCGATCTCGCTTTCGGTGTCCTCGTAGGCACCGAATAGTTCCTCTGCCGGAGTAAACTGGAAGTCCTCTCTCGTGGTGTGGCGTGTGGAAAACGCACACGTCTCCTGGAACAGTTCACCGATTGCGACACGCATGGCCTAACATTCGGTGGATAGGGCAAAAAGTCATCGGCGATACTCTCCAAGTGGTGGTACGGTAATCTTTAACAAGAGAGCTGACGAACTACTGCGGTAGTGTATGAGCAGAGAGTTTTCACTCTGGATCGACGGCGAACGGCGCGCGAGCGAGTCCGGTAAAGAGCGTGCGGCGACGAGTCCGGCCACCGGAGAGGAGATAGCTCGCGTCCCCGACGGAACGCGAGCGGACGTGAGGTGTGCGGCCGCCGCTGCAGCCGACGCGCGAGGAGAGTCCCGTGAGACGACGATCACGGAGCGAGAAGAGCTGCTGTCGTCGATCGCCGACCGCCTGCGGGAAGAGCGCGAATCGCTCGCGGAATGGCTGAGCAAAGACCAGGGGAAACCGCTCGAGGCGGAGGCCTACGGCGAAGTCGATGGAGCGATCGCGGTGTTCGAGGAGGCTGCGAGTGCGGTAACACAGCTACAGTCGGACGTGCTGCCCGGTCCGTCGGGAACTCACCAGTACACGCGACTGGAGCCACACGGCGTGCTCGGGGTCATCACACCCTGGAACTTCCCCGTCGCGTTGCCGGCCGAACACATCTCGGCGGGTCTGGCGGCAGGGAACACGATCGTCTGGGCCCCCGCACCGACGACGAGTGCGGTCGGACTGGTGCTGGCTGACGTGATCTGTGAGGTCGTCCCCGACGGCGTCGTCAATGTCGTGACCGGCGAGGGGCCGGTCGTCGGCGACCAGATAGTCACAGACGAGAACGTCCACGCAATCGGCTTCACGGGCAGTCCCGAAACCGGCCGGACGATCCGCAAAAACGCCGGACTGAAGCCGACGATTCTCGAACTCGGCGGGAACGGGCCGGTCGTGATTGCCGACGACGCGGACCTGGAAGCCGCGATCGAAGCGACGGCGTTTTCCTGTTTCAACAACGCTGGACAGGTCTGTAGCGCGAGCGAGCAGGTCGTCGTCGAGTCGTCTATCGTCGACGAAGTCCGCGAGCAACTCGTCGATGCGACCGAAGAGTACAAGCCCGGCGATCCGATGGATCCGAGGACGAGAATGGGGCCGCTCAACAACAGTGCGACCCGCGAGAAGGTCCGTTCACACCTCACGAGTGCGGTCGACGAAGGTGCGACCGTTCTCACCGGCGGTCCGGACGCCATCGAAGAGGATTCGCTTTTCGTGTCGCCGACGATTGTCGACGACGTGCCCGAAGACACGCAGTTGATGACAGAGGAGACGTTCGGGCCAGTCGTCCCGATCACGACCGTCGACAGCATCGACGAGGCGATCGAGCGGACGAACGCCGACAAGTACGGTCTCGTCGCCTCGATATTCACACGGGACATCGAGCGCGCTCACAAGTTCGTCGAGGGAGTCCACTCCGGCCTCGCGAAAGTCAACGAGGGGCCACAGCAAGGCGGCGGCCTGAACCTTCCGTACGGCGGGTACACCGGTACCGAGAGCGGTATCGGTCGACTCGGCGGGCGCTACGGGATCGAGTCGTACAGTCAGACCAAAAGCGTCGTCTTCCGGTACACCCGGAACTAGTTCGTCGCTCGCTGTCTGCTGGTGTGTGAGCCGGCGGTCACGATGCTTCCACCGCTGTCACGGTCGAACAGGTGGATGTCGGCCTCGTCGAACGTAATAGCAACCTGATCGCCCCGATTGGGAAGGAACGACGGTTCGACCATGGCCTTGTAGGTCTCGTCACCGAATCGGAGATGAAGGAGGTTCTCGTCGCCGAGTCGCTCGACGATGTCGACGGTAGCCGAGGTCAAGCCGTCGGCGTCTGTGACCTCGAGATCGCTCGGCCGGATCCCGAGGACGACGTCGTTCGTACCGTCGAATTCTGACTGCATGTCGTCGCTCAGCGTGTAACTAAATCCGTCCGCGTGAACGGCACCGTCCTCGACAGATGCGTCGATCAGATTCATCGACGGTTCGCCGATGAAACTGGCGACGAACACGTTCGCCGGATTGTTGTACACCTCGTTGGGTGGCCCGATCTGTTGGAGGTTACCGTCCTTGAGCACGACCATCCGGTCGGCCATCGTCATCGCTTCTTCCTGGTCGTGGGTTACGTACACGGACGTGGTGTTGAATTCGGCCTGGATGCGCTGGATCTCGGCACGCATGTGCGTTCGAAGCTTGGCATCGAGATTCGAGAGCGGCTCGTCGAACAGGAAGACCTCGGAGTCACGGACGATCGCGCGGCCGGTAGCGACTCGCTGTTGTTGACCACCCGATAACTGGTCTGGTTTTTTCTCCAGCAAGTCCTTGATACCCATCATCTCGGCGACCTCGTCGACGCGTTCGTTGATCTCCTCTTTCGAGAGATCGGTCCGGTTTTTCAGGCCGAATCCGATGTTCTCACGGACGGTCAGGTGGGGATACAGCGCGTAGTTCTGGAAAACCATCGCAATGTCGCGTTGCTGGGGCGGGAGGTGTTCGACGCGTTCGCCACCGACCCGTATCGCCCCGTCGGTCGGAGTCTCGAGGCCAGCGATACACCGGAGAGTCGTCGTCTTGCCACATCCCGACGGTCCGACGAACACGATGAACTCGCCATCATCGACGTCCATCGAGAGGTCTTCGACGGCGACGATAGTTCCTTCGGGACCGTCGAACTCCTTTGTCAGGTTCTCGATTGTTAGTGTCATCGTTCCCTCCGTGTGAAAGCATCGGTCATTTCGTTTCTCCACTCGTTTGTTGGCATCTTTCTCTAATATATTTTTGGTTGGTCATCGTCGAGCGAGTTGTTTTGCGTGTATGATGGCTTCGTCGGTGAGCTGTGCACCTGCGCCGGGATGGAATCGACTCGTCCAGCCCACGGTCGTCTCGTAGCCGCCGTGGTCGAACGCCTCCTCGGTCGGCAGGTAGCCGACGGCTGCGTTCGCGAACCCCGAGATGATCGCCGGACAGTCGACCGAGCCCCGGATGGCGAGGCCGAACTCGGCAAACGGCTCGCCGGGCAGCGCGGCCAGGACGACGTCACCGAGACGCATGACCTGCACCTCGACGTCGACTGTCGAGTGTGCCTGCTGGTACTCCGCAAAGGCGAGCGTGCTCCGGGCGAGCACGCGATCCCGGAGCGAGGCGTCCTCGTCGTCGGCGACGGTCTCTGCAGCTTCGAGACGGTCGTCGGACGGACGGCGGGTCTCAAGCGGGACGGTCTTGGAGACGGCGTCGAGTTCCGGACTGGACATCGCCGTCGGTTCGTCTTTCTCGATCGCGCGAATGACGTTGCCCGCCAGTGCGCGGCCGATGCGTCTGGCCTTCTGTTCACCCTTCGGATCGAGGTAGTGTCCGCGGGAGTCGTGGTCCTCATCGGGATCGAACGCCGAGACGTTCCCGGCCGCTCCCGGGAAGTAGAGAACGTCGACGTCGTCTCCGTACACGCTCCGCACAGTGCGGGCGATCCAGCCGGGAAAGTCCGCCGAGATTTCGTAGCCGGTGACGATGTCTGTGTGAGTCGTGTACGCGACGACGACGGCCGAAACTTCGTCGTCGGCGTCTCGAACGGTCAGGACGTCGAGTATCGTGTCCGTCTCGCCTTCGACGTAGGCCAGTTCCGACTGGTCGAACTCCTGCGTCGGCAAGAGAACCTGCCCGTCTTCCATGATCAGGCGCCTGTTGTGGGCGAATCGTGGCTCCTCTTCGCGCGCGTGCTGGAGCGTGGCAGACTCCAGGTCGTCGGCCGCCAGCCGAACAGCGGAGACGACCTGTTTCTCGAAGTGTGTCACGTACTCGTCGTCGGCCTCGCGGAAGATGTCGTGTGTCTGTGGCCCCGTGTGCGTGTGGGTCGCGACAAGCAAGAGATTCGACGGCGGGATGTCTGCCGTTTCTGCCACGCGCTCCCTGATGCGGGCGGTCGAGGCCGCGTCGATGCCGATGACGTCACAGCTCACCATGCCGACTCGCTGCTCGTCGGTCTCGATTACCAGTGCGTTCGCGTGCAGGTGGTCGAGGATGCCGGTCGCCTCGCGTCGGAGGCCGGCATTCCCGGCCAGTAATGAGCCGAGCGGAGGGGTAATCCGGACTCTGGCACTGCCAGCTTCGAACATATGGAAAGCAACCAGACAGGTCAATATAAATCTATGGTGGAAGGGACGGGCAACCGAGCGAACCGACCTGAACGTTTATCATCGATACCCCAGTACCCACTTCTATGGGCCAAAACCAGTTTTCGGGACGTCTCAGCGACGAACCCGACGAGAACTACGTTGAAAACCTCCGCAGACCCGAGTTCGAACTGATGGCCGAGAAGTTTGTCGAACCGCTTTTCGTCTGCAACAGGGCACACGTCCTCGTTCTTTACGAGAACGACGTGATCGATGAAGCGAGTGCCAGTGTCCTCCTCGATGCGCTCGCCGACGTCGAGACGGAAGGTACGGAGCAGTTTACCGACTACGAACAGTTCGAGGACCCCTACTTCCAGATGGAAGAAGCGATCATCGACAGGGCCGGTGAAGATTTCGGCGGACAGTTACACACGGGTCGCAGCCGAAACGACCTGTTCGCCGCGGTCGTCAGGATCGTGATCCGCGAGAAGTTGCTCTCGGTCGTCGACGCGGTGCTGGAACTTCGGCGGACGGTTATCGAACGGGCAGACGAACACGCGGAGACTGTCATGCCGGGGTACACACACAGCCAGCCGGCTCAGCCGATCACACCCGGCCACTACTTCTGTGCGTTCGATCACGTGTTAGAACGCGACGTTGCGCGCCTGGAGCGGGCCTACCAGCGAACGAACCGGAGTCCGCTCGGTGCCGCTGCACTCGGCGGCACCGGGTTCGACCTCGACCGTGAGCGACTCGCCGAACTCGCCGGGTTCGACGACCTCTGTTACAACACCTACGACGCGGTCGCCTCGATGGATTACGTCCCGGAAGCGACCAGCACGCTCGCCCTGTTGATGGCGAACGTGAGCCGTCTGTCACGGGACCTGATCCAGTGGGCGACCTACGAGTTCGGGTTCGTCAATATCGAAGACAGTTTCGCGACGGTCAGTAGCATCATGCCACAGAAGAAAAATCCAGTCGTGCTGGAGAAAACGCGGACGGCAGCGAGCGACACAATCGGCGGAGCCACGAGCGCGCTGACCCATCTCAAGGCTGCGCCGTTCGGCGACGTGCGCGAGGTTTCGAAGTACGTCTTCGTTCCGCTGTTCGAGCACGTCGAGGACGTCCAACGGACACTCCAGTTGCTCTCTGGCGTGATAGAGACGATGACGATCGACGAGCAGCGGATGTACGAGAGCGCAGAGTCGAGTTTCTGTACGGCCACGGAACTCGCGGACACGCTCGTTCGCGAGGCGGATCTGCCGTTCAGGCACGCACACGAGGTGGTCGGGACGCTCGTTCGAGCGGCACACGCCGACGAGCGGACGAGTCAGGAACTGACGATCGAAGACCTGCAGACGGCCGCCGAAGCGACGCTCGAAGAGCGCGTCGACCTGGATGGCGCGGCCTTCGAGGAAGCGCTCGACCCACAGACGAACGTGACGCGACGCCGGGTGGTCGGCTCCACGTCACCAGCGAAAGTGCGAACGGACGTCACGAACCAGAAAGAGAGCCTAGAACGTCAAACGCAGTGGCTTACGGAAGCGGTCGGACAGCTAGAGGATGCCGCGTCGCTCCGGCGTCAGCGCGACAAAGAGATCCGCACGTAGTGTTACTCTCGATCGACGAGATCGAACCCGGCAGATCGAACCTGTTCGATCGCCTCGACGTCGAGTTTGCAGGTTCGAACCTCGTAACCGCCCGCTTCCATCTCCGCGATCGTCGGGAGGTAGCCGACGTACTCGTTTGCAAACCCGGCGAAGACGAGGTGGTCAGCGTCCGCCGCGTCCTTCATATCGAGTCCATGCTTGACGAACGCTTCACCGGGGAAACTCACCAGACCGATCCCGCCGATCTCGGCGTAGTGCATCGTCGCCGGCAGCGTGTCGGCGTCCAGGTCGTGGATGTTCAGCAGTTCCTGGGTGTAGATCCGGTCCCACCGTCGCTCGAAAACTGTCTCCGCATCGCCAGTCTCCTCTGCTGTGTCGATTTCGTCGGTTAGTTCGTCGTACCGGTCGCGCAACTCCTCACGGGACGGGAGCGGTCTGATCGGGAGGTCGAGGTCGCGACGATCGACGGTCAGGCCGTCGCTTTCACGCGGATCCGAGTTTCGCGCGTTCTCGACGGCCTCCAGGGCCGTGCTCGCGACGTCGATTCCGATGTCGGTGACGTACTCGGCCTCGTCGTCGTTTCGAGTTTCGACGTCGGGCGGATTGATGTCGCCCGCAGCGCCGTTGACAAAAAGCGTCGTCGGATCGTCGAGCTCGTCTGCGAGATGTTCGTACACGACGCTGACGTAGTCGGACGAGACCACGGCAGTGTTCGCGCTGAAACAGATCGGATGACAGGCGTAGTTCAGAAGGACGACCGGGCCAGAATCGTCGCGCTCGAACACGACGGCCGAGAGTTCCGGATCGACAATCTTCTCGCCTTCGCGCCTGTTTACTACCGCCTGTTCGTTTCGGGCGGTCCCGTGGCGCATCTCTGCTGACGATAGATCCCCGTGGGCCGCCTCGAGGCATTCGACGAAGGCGTCTTCGATCGCCCCGACGTGATCTGTCGCTCCCTCGCTCTCGTAGGCGAGAAACGGGTTGATCCGGAGCGTGGTTCCGGGCATATACGGAGCGGAGTGTGTATGCGTCGCAGTGAAGACGATCTCGTCGTAGTCGACCCCACGGTCGCCGATCCTCGATCGGACGTCCTCGCAAAACTCGTGGTAGACGTTGAGTAGATCCGAGGCGACCACGCCGACGGTTCTGTCACCGTCGGAGATGGCGACCGTCGAGACGTAGATCGGGTCGTGGACGCCTTCCGATCGCTCCGGACGCGGACCATCGCGAAACGCCGGACTCTCGATGTTCGTCGGATACCCGCACAGCGGGACGGGTTCGTCGGGTGTGATGTCGATACGCTCGGCACCAACGGCTACGTGTGTCATACGTTACCTACGAAGAAACATCGTATAAGCGTTACTGCCCCACACCGTCCAGAACGGTCCGGGAAGTCCGAAACAGCCTGCACGGAACATTTAACAGGACGGGACAAGTCTATTCGTCCTGATGGAATCCACAGCAGATCGACCAGCGCTACGATTCGTCGAGGGCGAGAACTGCACGACCGTAGAGGACGGCGGCGCGACGTGGGAAGTTGGCATCGACGTGTCAACGACCGACGAGG
>LFCJ01004181.1_pt1 | contig 10578 bp, 10 predicted proteins | sample 643141 | NCBI WGS metagenome assembly LFCJ01 (sample SAMN03766243, study PRJNA286221) | soda lake metagenome | biome: soda lake; feature: Kulunda steppe; material: water; isolation source: sample B1-Br-g2 brine of Lake Bitter-1 | place: Russia: Kulunda steppe | collected 2010-07 | reverse complement strand
TTAATGGGGTTTTGCAGACCTCTATAAGAATTGGGCCAGGATGTGAGGGCATTTGGGAGGAAAGGTGCAGCTTGCTGCTGGGTAGGTCAGGTCACATAGTTGTACCTGTTGAGCGAGGGCAGCTTAGCAAATGGGTAGGCCAGAGAGGGAGCAGGCTGCATGCGCGAGTGAGGCAGTTGGATGGCCCTGGGTTGGGGAGGATGGGGGAAAAGAGCAGCCATGCGCACACACTCATACCCACACAAATGTGCGCGTGCATAGATAGAGGCGCGACCGCATTCATTTTTACAACGCACGTCCGCATGCTGAGAGCAGGCACCTGTGTACATGCCCCGTAGGTGTTGGATGGCTGCCAAGTTCCCACTGTCGCTGAAGCAGGTGCTGCCCATCCTGCAGCTCATAGGGGGGGCCAACAAGCACTTCTTCAAGGTGCGCAAAAGACGCTCCCTCCCCAAGACCGTAGCCACATCACATTGTTAGTACGGAGCATGGTCATGTACCACAGGTGTGGGGGGTAGGTGCAGCCACCCTCAGGATACGCTTGGGGTTGGTACAGCCACCCACAGGTTGCGCTTGGGGTAGGTACAGCCACCCACAGGATGCGCTTGGGGTAGGTACAGCCACCCACAGAATGTGTGCTTGCTCATTGGGCAGGGGCCCAGGTTTGTTTATGGAGATGAGTGTTGTCACCAGGTGCACTGTCCTGAAGCATAACACGACACCTGATGCCTGTACACGCATTCCAAACGCTACAGTGACCTGTCCAAACATGCAAAGCCTGCTTGCCTACACATTTCAAACCACCATTCAGCTGGACACCCCCAACCACGGGCCTGTGCAGAAATCCCAAACGGCTCACCTGTCCTCACAAGCACGTGTCCTCTTTCCTTCGTCCCCTGGCCCTCCCATTTTTCCTAATCGTCAGAAGAGATGGGAAATTCCCATTGGGAACCCTTGCAGTAGTGTGGGACCCTCAGAAAGTATGGAAGCCCTTGTAATGGTGTGGGACCCTTCAAAAGCGTGGGAGCCCACGCATCAGTCTCAGAAAGTATGGGAACCCTTGCCACCGCTTGGGTTGTCTGCGCTGCCCACAGTGGTACAGCACCACAGGCGCACCATCCTAGCCGCATTACTTGTTCCTCAACAAGACTGACTGAGAGCGGCCGGGTGATGGACTGTTGCGCACTTGCGGGCACACACACAGGTGGAGTCTTTCATGTCAAACTATGCCGACCGTGAGGAGTTCCCTGTGCGGGTGAGTGCTTGCGCTTGACACACACCAGGCCCTTCACCATAGATGTTGTGTGCCATACTGTGTGCCGACTGTGAGGAGTTCCCTGTGAGGGTGATTGCTTGCGCTTGACACACACCAGACTCTTCACTGTAGATGTTGTGTGCCATGCTGTGCGTGCCACCCGTGAAGAGCTCCTTGAAGGGTAGCTTTTGACAGGCAGCCAAAACACGCGATCGCACAGATAAACACCCTCTTGTTTGCAGTGTGACTGTGCACGTGCATGTGCCCCATCGTGCGTGTGCGCAGGTGGACATCCCCTTAATCCTGACGGTGATGATCCGCCTGGCCTTCAAGGCATTTCAGCTGCACGACGCGGGCAGGCCTGTCCACCCGTCCTCCTTCTTTGCCACACAACCAGAGGGCTACCGCAAAAAGGAGCCCCCGTCCCTGGAAGCTGAGCACGCGGACGCGGGCTCAGAGCTCAAGGAGGGCCATGACGAAGACGCGCTGTGGGCGGCAGCGGTGCAAGAGGAGGCGGCGGCTGCGCGTGAGGGGGGGTAAAAATGGAAATGCGCTTGAGAAAAAAGCCCAGAACTGCAGCACCTGGACTCGGTAGGGCACGAAAGCTTGGGCGGAGCGCGGGCTGCACACGAGCGCCTCAGTCACTACTTGCGAGGATGCGGCGCTGGTGGTGTGCAGAGGTTCTGTGGGGGCAGTGCGTCCGTGAGCAAGGCCGGCAAGGCACTGGATTTCACCTGGGTTGCAAGTCTTTTAAAGCTTGCTTGTCAACCAGCACACCTGGTGACCCACATTTGGATCATTTGGTCAGGCGTTTGATGCAGCTTGCGATAAAGAAAGGGGCGTCGTGTATCCTGATGAGGGCCTGCGCAACACGGACTGTAGGGTGGACACAGGGTCCTTCTTGGGACCGGAGCATCTGGGTCATACCACTCGCTATATTGTGAAGGGGGGGGAAGGGGACTGGACGTCCTGCCTGCCAGGAGTCGCATGTCCGGTTGTCTTTCCGCGCCCTTTGGGTTTCCTTCCACTAGGAGGGTGCAGGTAAGTGACTTGAACCTCACTTAGCCTTTGGGCTCATACAAAGCTGAGCGCATGCCCAGGTGCCCCTCTCCTGGTTCACCGCCTAACCACCAAGTGCTGCTGTAGCATTGTGGTTTAATCGCACTCAAAGCACTGTACTTGAGGCTCAGTACTGGATACATGTAGAGGAAGGAGGTTGGTTCAAATTGGGTATGTACATAATCAGGTTGCACTGCTTTACCCAGCAGGTCTAAACTCTTTAACCAATAAGCCCCCCCATGTGCTGCTTCTGTGCCATCGTGGCTACCAGGCTTTCAGAGCACCATCTGTTTCTTGTGACCGTGTGATGTGTGTATGCGTACATATGTATGTGTTTCTTGTGACCGTGTGATGTGTGTATGCGTACATGTGTATGTGCGCACATGCATGCGTGTGTGCGCGCGTGTGAATCATTCATAAGGCCAAAGGATCTTCTTTATGAGGCCCATGGTTAGGTAATTCCCTTTTGTCTTTCTTGCACACATTTACATTTTCATTCTTTTCAAACTCAATCGATTTTATGCAATGACTCGACGCATGCAAGTTGCAATATCCCCTGATAAAAGCTGACAGCAAGAAATTCACGTGCCTGAGCGGTACTTGAACTTGAAGCGTGCTTCTTCCCTTGATACACCATGAATTAAGGTTACAAGGTTACAAGGTTACGAGAATAAGGCCTCAGTCAAGTAGTTCGATTGTTGGCCTGCTTTAAAAACAGTAAAAACGAAATCGAGTCTTTAACAGAAGCACCACGAATGTTTACCTTGAAAAACCCCTTGAAACAAGGGGTAAAAAGGGCTGTTGATTTTAGAACCGCGGCACTGAAGAAAAATCAGTCAAGGAATATGTCAGGACGGAATTGTGATGCGGATTCGGCCAGGCGCACAGAGTCTGGAGCGGCTATAGCTCAGTTGGGAGAGCGCAAGGAATATGTCAGGACCGACTGACCGCATCAACTAGAGAGGGGGGTCATCATTTTAGCGTTTGCGGCAAGTTAGGAAGGAGCCCAGGTTCTATCTTTCACACTGAGGAAACCAAGGATGAGGGAGGCAAAAATAATGACATAAAATCATGTGTGAGGTGTAGCACATGCACAATGAGAGGGTTTGGAACATCAAACATGATCTGATTCATCACTCTCTTGCTGTGGGCCCTGCTGCTAGATGCGCTTAGAACCAGCACTTGCCTGGCTTAGATGTGTTTTAAGTTTGTAGAATCATACTCCAACAGATTTAAAAATGTACAAGCAGGCACTCCCTTCTTCATCGTTCAGCACCAAGCAGCGAAGCACACTCGGAAACCAAGGACTTGCTCCTTCAGAACATCATATATTTCTCATTTATATCCCTTGGACCCAATGCACCTCACAGTCAAGATGCAGTAGTGATTGCTCTTCTCACACAGGGAAGCACACAACTGTTTGAGTAACATACAACATTTGTGCGCAGGCAAGCGTTTACATGAATTAAGGAACAGATTTACATCTGGTGCAAGCCAGGCAACCCCCCACCATCAACCTGATGAAACTTCAAGCTCAACTATCAAGCTGATAGTTTGAAACTAATTCTAGGGAGAGGTTTGTTTGTGGAGGTTCAGGAGGGTTCTGGCAAGGATATTGTGCTCTGACTGTGTTATCTGTGTTGACTTACTCTAAAACAACTAAATATAGTTGTTTTTATCATGTGTTTTTATGTTATTTCAAATTCAAATGTTATTTCAAATCAGCCTCCTATACAAGTGTGCACGCGCAGGCACATGCACACAATCACACGCACACACACGTGCACAGACATGTACGCGCGTTTGCACGCTCGCACGCACATAGATACACATGCACTTACGCACGCACGGGCGCTTTCCCGAGGCACATCCTTGTTGCTAGGTTTTCTCTGGATCTAGGAAGACTTTCACTGGCATCATACATCAGGAACAAGCTCTGAAAGCACGAAAGATGCTCAGTGTACGCCCTTATGAGGGCCAAATAACCTCATTTCGTCTATGCTACGGATAAGTCCTATTTTCTCTGGGGTTCGTCTGGGGTTTTGACAGCGGAAATTTGAGACATGCTAGAGTTTGCGGATGATAAAAGATAAAATTTTAAGTTTATTACAATGAGAGACGCATGCGATTAGATTTCTGTTCTTAGAATGTGGCTCGTTTAGAGGAGATGGGTACATATGGTGCCGGATGAGCTCGACCTGTACGAGCAAGGTGGAAAGAAGCGCAATTCCGCAACTTCTGCTCCGGGGTACTTGCAAGGGGTAAACAAGGGGCAAGCGGGGTATCATGTGCCGAGCCTTGAGCATGCGGAGAGTCACCGGACACAAGGCAGCTTCAGGAGCAACTTGAGCTTTAACAAGCACCTGCATCCCGTAAGACCTTGTCTGCGTGTGAGAAGCGAGTCTGATGGCCAGATGCCCAATGGAGGGCCCCCCAAAGGCCAGCTCAACATCCGTTGGCATGACATTTCAGGCTGCGGAGAGCTGGTGGAGGTCCATGAGTATGAGCCTAGGTGGGTACATAACAATTTGCAACTCATTCTTCCTATTGTTTGTGATTAGCCCAGAAGCGACTCCGGGCTTTCCAGAGGACAAGGGCTGCCAGCTTGCACAAAACATGAGAGCACATGCACCCACGACGCGTCTCCAGAAACCATAAGGCTTAGGCATGTTTGTGAAGGTGGGCTGGACTTAGCTGGATATAGCCACAGGCGCTTTGCTGTGCGCTTCAGACAAAGTCACCAGTGATGCGTTACCGGGTTATAGGAGGGCATCAATGCTGCCCGTGGCAGAAACCCTCACATTGTCCTCAGACATGCACAGGCGCCTGGGAAGGACACCTTACAGATTGCCAGCCAGATGGGGCATGTGATGCTCTACATGGGTCTGCCATGGCCTCTGCCCAAGCCGAGACTGTTCAGCCTTTGCCCTGTCCGAGACCAATCACACATGTTTTCATTTGCTTCACCACTTTGTACCACTTAACATGGGCATGTCTTTGCTTGTTGTCCATGGCACCCCACACGCTCATCATGCCTCACAAGAAAACGGCATGCGCTGCTCAAGCGAGCAGCTGGGGGCACAAGAGAGAGCGCAGTATCCCATCCCCCATGACGCACCACCAGCCAAGAGTTGGATCGGAAAGCTTCAGATCATGAAGAATGGTTCAAAGATTGCTAAATACTGAAGGGCCTCTCAAAGCTTTGGTGTTGGGCTCGGTGCCAGAGCATGAGAGGCGTTTGACTTGACTGTCCCTGGCCGCAGCGAGTCTGAAATCTCTGGCGACTACGCGGGTGAAAAGGCCTGCTGCAGCGTCATGTGACGCCCAAGGCAGCCTCCCAAGCTGGTAGGTCTTGACCTTGAGCCTGCATCCCTGAGGTCAATCATCTATCGTTCGGTGTTTCAATGTGCCTGCCCATCTGGTGTTGCTTGCCTCACCCATCCCACAGTGCATTGTGTTGCTGGCAGAGATTGGCATTACATGGAGCCCTGCAAGTGTGCAGTGGCAACTCTGTGGCACTCTTCCTCATTTCAAGTTCCTCAAGGAACTGTTGAACTCAGGGGCTATTGATAAGGCCGACACGCATTCATAGGGGTGTGCTTGATGCTTAACATGGGCTGTGGGCTGTGCCTCTGGTCATGGTGGAGGTGATGGGACCTGGGTGGTAGGGAAAGCACAATCTAGTCAGGGCCTTGTTTTATGAGGGCGGAGGATCTGGGGCCCAGTCTTGTAGCCGTAACAAGTAGATCAAGAATGTCTCTCGTAAGTGACAGGGGTCCAGGATCCCGCTGACGCGCCCTACCCTGGGTCCCAGCAAAAAAATGCTGTGGCAGGTGATCTAGGAGGTCCATGTAGTGTTGCAGGCTTGCTGCGGCAAGTCTCAAAACAGTCTGGGATGTTGGACCGCTCAAAACACGTGCATGTGTGGTGGGTTTAAAAGCTGCATCAAATGGAGGGTGAAAAAGACTGGCGCTAGGGCACTGACAAGGTGAATGACGAACAGCCAGTTCCTTGCCGCCTCAGGCCACTGGTGCGCACCTGTCACATGTAGGGATGGGTAAATAGGGTTTGGCAGACCCTTGTCGAGGCTCTGTAGAGCCTCTTTAGAGCCTCTTTGAGCCTTTGTAGAGCCTCTTTTGCAATTTGATCAGACCCTATTTAGCTTCCCTAGTCACGTGCCCCGCCTGCCCTTTCTTGCTACGCAGGAGTGTTAGGCCCGACTGACCATCCATCCGCCTAGGCTCTTTTTGGCCCATCTGAAGATCCATACTCCAGGAGTCTCCTGGTTGCAAAACCATCCCTGAGGCGTCCCAGACCCTCTGGCCACCTCTCAGGCGTCCCTGGCTCGATGACCACTGCTGTATCCAAGGTGCTTATCTGCCGCCCGACACGAACAGCTCTCCTCGGACCTGCAGCACCCGGCGACGGCAAGCGCGGTGGTGTATGATGTGGTGTTGCCCGGGCTGTGCATGATGTGTGCTGCCCTTGCGGCATGGCAGCATGTGCCCAGCCCGCGGATTATGTGTGCAGTGGCACTCTGGCGTGCAGGCAGCGGTGGAGCATGTGCTGGTGGCACAAGGGGCGGATAGAACTGGGTGCTGAACAAGAGGGTGCAAAAAGCATGCTAGGTCTATCAGGGTCCGTAGAAAACTGTGGAAATATTCTTTGGAAACTGTCAAAGCTGGCCACCATGCTCATTTGTTGCAATGAAATTTGGTATGTATGCGCCTGACAGTTATGAAATGCATGCAACTGTGACTGGCATAAGGGGCGTTCGTTTGTCCAAGCCAGGCGTCCTTGCCTCTGTATGCATGCTTCACGCAAACTAAGCACATGCGCTCCATACGAAGCTTCCTCCTGGTGATTGTGCATCATTAGCCAAAGCTCACCACAATTTGCCTGTCATGTTCTGCCCAAACGCCACCTTTCAAGAACTTTCTGTTAGTTGGCAGCTTTGAAAATTAGGAGAGATTAGTTTGACTGTTTCCTCTGCTTGTTGACACAAGAAAATATTGGTAATTACTGCCGTGGCTTTCATAGGCATTCAAGCTGTGCCTTTTGCTGATTCTGCATTAAACAACAACCATTCGGATTTTCCCACTTCTGCCCTGTTGATCATCAATGCTGTGCCACGTGAAAAGAAGTGTGTTGTATTTGCAGGGGACCGACCCTCTTGAGTGCATAAAAGGGCCGGATGGGATCTTGCCCTTGTTTGAACTCTTATCTTGGTTTCATGATGGTGAGCTGGTCTCTCAAGTAAATATGATTTGATTTCGAATTGTCTTATGGCATGGATGCTGTTTACAATGTTCCTTTTTCCTATACCATGCAAGCAGTCTCAAAGCAACATGTCTACAAATAACAACACAGGAACACAGGAAGCAGAGCACAAGAACAGGCAAAAGCCATAAAAACAAGAGCAGCTTGCGCGGGTCTATCCCACCTACGGCAATGCTCCTTGGATACACAGAGCTAGCTTGCATATTTTCCAGGGAACAATCTCTTCTATAGTGGAAATTAGTAATTTCTACCCTGGACTGTCTTTCGGATTAGCTCAGCCACTAGTCCAGCTCACTGGTAATTAAGAATAGCAATACCTCAAGTTGAGGTATGTTGAACACATCCAATTTAGAAAGGATACGAACATACGAGCAGCCAAGGTGTGTCACAAAAATGTACCCGCATTACGGGGGCTGCACACTACATTCAGGGAAGCGCAGATGTGGAGTCCCACAAAGTCTTGGTACTACCGTAGCAGTTCTTTACTCAAGGTGACCAAAGAAAGTAAAGTAACAGGCATTCTGCATAACACCAAGCAGACCGGCATCCATGGAACGGATGAAGTCTACACAAAATGATCCAGGTAAAAGAGAAGAGGCTATCCTGGTTCTTTCAAAGAAAGACTGCACAGGCAGTCAGAAACACTTTCTCCTGCTATGTCATGCCAGATTAGTGTTGCCGAATCAGTGTCACTACCCATTTGCGGTTAGTTGGTTGGTTGATATTTGTTGTTGTGACTGGATCTCTCTCTTCAAGAGAAGTTCGATTAATTGTAACCTTCCTCCCTGGAGCCTGGAGCACTCCTCAGAGGCGCTGGCCGCCCGGCCAGGGGCCTGGCGTTCCCCATGCAACACGAGCCTGGTTGGGTCTGAGTAAGGATGAGAGCAGAGAGGCAGAAGCGCCTGTGGGATATGGATGGGTGGCAGCAGCAGCATATGCCCAGGCGCAGATCCAGATAGTGCAATCATAGTTGAGTTTAGTTCCTTTGTAGCATGGTTTAAGGCTACTCTGGATGGGCGAGACCGCCTCTCCTCGTCGACCCCACATTCCTTTGGTGCACCATCCAAGAAGCGTGTGTGGCAGGCATGATTCTCGCTCAGACCCAGTGTACATATCATGTTCCTGAGGCGCTGAATTGTTCATGACGGAGATTCGGCACGACTGCTAGTAGGGAATGTAGTACGTACTACATTAATGTATACATAAATTCAGGGAAAGGGGTCACCTAGGGGGAAGACACCATGTGACACCTCCAGCAGAGGAAGAGAAGCTAATGGGGATCAGGAGGGTGGCTAGCGGTTCCCCACACCTGACCTTGATGATGAGAGGTGGCATGACTTTACTAGAGAATGCGTCTGGTGCTGACAAGTTGACAGTCATACTAAAGGACACTCTGTCTGATTTGTAAAGGACACTTGTGACTTGTGCAATGCTAATGACGTACAAGATGAGCAGCATGTCAATTTTCACTGCACCCATCCACGCGTGGTCTCTTTTCGAACGACTGTGATGTGTGCTCTGGACTATCGAGCAGGCGGCGGGGCACCTGCAATGGGAAGTCGGCTTCCTACCCTTGCTGGTGGGTTCGGGGTTCGAACCTCACTAGAGGCTCTTCAACCGACTAAGCTGCCCTCGTTTGGCGGATACAGCTTTGAAACCTTCATCTCCGTACGACTATCACTGTTTTATCCCGCAGGTATTGATCGTGTGTCTGCTTTTCTGAACCAGAACAACAATAAGCTATTTTTCTTCCTTCATGCACTTCTAGCTTTGAGCAGGCTAGTTGTCGCACTTCTTGATTGAAGCCTTTTTTTGTGACCCCTTGTAGAATGCCAAGTCAAGGGTTTAAATATTCTGAACCTGAATTGTGATAGACTTCCCATTACTGAACACTCTCTAAAAATGGAAGAGCTGGCCTCAAACATGCGCAAACACCACGTTATTTTTTTTGACTGAAACTAGAACCAATGACCTGGACAGACTAAGCCGTTTCCTACCTCATCACACTTGGAAAGACAAATATCCCTAATGAGAGCAATGGCCGAAAGGGGTTTGGAGTGGCTCTTCTGGCAGCTTAAAACATCTCAGAGTTCATTACGTTCACTGGAATATCAGAACACACTCACAGTGTATGGGCAAAATGCGGGAAGAATTTATTTGGAACAGACAGGGATATAACTTTATGTGCTGTTTACATTCCGCCTGAGAATCGGGGTGATAGGAGTGAGACAGAGAATTTGTTTGCACACTTTGGAGATGAGGTTCACCAAGCTCTGACAGACTCACCACATCTCATAGTGTGCGGGGATTTTAATGCACACACTGATGAAATTTCCTTGATGAAATTTCGGACACACACCTGGATGTTTTAACTGCCCATCCGCAGTTGGTAGAGAGACGTATAACACAGTGCACTAAAACAAATCGCGCTGGCAGATTTTTAGTGGACATTGCTTCATCTGGATTGCATCTTAACAACGGGCAGAACCCCTGGGGACACTGGACAGCCAACATTTGTGGGATATGACAAGAAGTCTAGAAGCAGGCCAGACCACATAATGGTATCAGAAACGCTTTTTACGCGAGTGCACCGCGCTGAAATTCAGAAAGCCCACTGGCTTGACCACTGCTTCCAGACGATCACCTTTGCCACTGACGCACACAATCATGATGTGGACATGCGCTTGCACCACGATACTCTGCATGGGCCTGAAGGCCACTTTCTAAGGTGGAAACCAGACATGTCTGCGGACTATGTTGCTCACTTGGAGCTGGACACGCCTGCCAGACAGAAGCTTAACAGAGCCATTCATAATGAGAATGTGGAACAAGCATGGACATGCTTTAAATCATGGATCCTTGAAGCAGCTTTATATACTGGCATGACGACCTCTGGTACACACGCGCCCAAACGCCCAGCCCAAAGAGAAAGGGCAGCCTGGTTTGATGAAGAGTGCCGAAAGAAGAAGCAGATGTTGCTCGAC
>LFCJ01004180.1_pt1 | contig 10578 bp, 14 predicted proteins | sample 643141 | NCBI WGS metagenome assembly LFCJ01 (sample SAMN03766243, study PRJNA286221) | soda lake metagenome | biome: soda lake; feature: Kulunda steppe; material: water; isolation source: sample B1-Br-g2 brine of Lake Bitter-1 | place: Russia: Kulunda steppe | collected 2010-07 | reverse complement strand
GGTGCCATAACCCTCACCTGGTGCCATCACCCTCACCTGGTGCCATCACCCTCACCTGGTGCCATAACCCTCACCTGGTGCCATCACCCTCACCTGGTGCCATCACCCTCACCTGGTGCCATCACCCTCACCTGGTGCCATCACCCTCACCTGGTGCCATAACCCTCACCTGGTGCCATAACCCTCACCTGGTGCCATAACCCTCACCTGGTGCCATTGTCGCTGGGTGTCATGTGCATTGGATGGAGCAGGTGGAGGACATGATGAAGCGATCGTTCTCAGAGTGGCGTGCGCAGCGCTCGGCCCCAACCACGACCGCGCAGCTGCAGGCAGTGGATGAAAGACTGGCTCGGCTGGCCAAGATGCCCTGGCCTGCCACCTACTCTGGCTGCACGTGCGTCATGCATGCTTGAGCGCCGTGTCCACCCCAATCCCTCCTTCCTGTCCCGCATGCCCACTCACAACTCTCACACGTGCACGTGCGTGCATCCTTGGCAACCTGCTCCAAGCGCAAATTGAGGTGTGGCTGTTGCCTAAGATCATATTGCAGCGGCAATTATTGGGTCAAGGAGCCTTTGCTATGCGCCCATTTGCCAAGGAAAGCAAGCTTGGCTTTCCAGGATAACCTGTTGCAAGTGGTGGCAAATTTGCAGCAAGCTTTGCACATGAGAAGGAATGGTCAGGCTGCAATGTGCACTCAGTGCTGGGCATACACATCAGCACCCAATGTTTTCATTGTTGCCCGCATGCAAATGTTTTGTACTATGGCTTCTATGTTGCACCTGTTGCGGGACACTTAAAATGGTGCTGGCAGGGTGCCTGAACAGGCCACACAGTGCATCACAAAAAAAATGGTGCTGGCAGGGTGCCTGAACAGGCAATCATCATAGTACAAAACAAATGCTGCAGGCGAGAGGAGGTGACAGTGTTCTACGAGCTTAATGAACAGATCAACTCGTTGAATAAAGAGGTCCAGGTGAGGTTGTGGCAGGCACAAGCACCTCCGCTGGCACAGGCACAGCTACCTATGCAAGCAGGCTGTGCCTGGCATAGTTGCCCGTGTGCTGAGTGCTGCTTCCTCTCCTCAAACACTTGCTGCAAATCCAGCAAGAACCTGCAAGTATGAACGCCCGTGCGCTGACCATATCTTTGGAGCGCTTGCACTCAGGCCAGCTTGCACTCTGGCCAGCCTGCACTTGAGCCCCATGCACTGACCATACTTGGGGCGCTTGTACTCGAGGCATAGCTTGATTGAATTCTGGCATCACTCACGTCCGTGCGCTCACAATACATTCAGACATGCATGCACTGTGCCCCTCTGCTTGCAGGCCTCCATAATGGCCAGCAGGAGCGCACAAACCGCCCTCAGCCCCGGGCGGCTGCTCATCTACGCCAACCCCATCAACGGCCTCCCGGAACTTGCAGTGGTGCTGGGTGACACGCCTCCCGAGTGCGCCACCCCGCAGGCGGCCAGGAGTGCTGGCAGGGCCCGTGCTGGCACAGGCACAGGCAGCGGTGCGTGGGCACTGCTTGCGCTGCATTCAAACAAGCTGGCACGGATGCAGGCGGATTACAGCAACAGGGGCTGGTGCGCTGCTGTGCAGCTCTGTGCTGTGCTGTGTGCTCTATTGCCAGCCTGTGCCAAGCTCGAGGCCTAGGAAGTGTGTGAGGCAAAGCTGCAGGACTGTGCTGAAGTTGCACCCATCCAGCCTCCATAGCAGCACGGATGTGCATTGGCGCACATATGGCAGCCTGTGATGACCACTAGCCTCAAAATAGAAAGGAATGGTAAAAAAGTGCATGTGGTGTGAGTGATCTGGAGTGCGAGTTTTGGGGTGCTGCTCGCAGGTCCCTTGGGCTCTGGTGAGACGAGGCTGCTGATGATGCCTCGACACACTCTCGTTGACGCATGTATGGCACGATGTATTCTGGAAAAAACATTTTTTTGGGGGTGCTGCCTGCAGGTCCCCTGGGCTCTGGGGGCTCTGGTGAGAAGAGGCTGGCCCTGCTGGTGCTGCACCAGCCAGGGGGGGTGGACGACAGGCACCTGCGCACCGTGCAGGAAGCTGCTGCTGCCGCACCGCAGAAAGCGGCCAAGCCACAAGCGGCGGCGATGCAAGGTGCGGTGCATGTGGTTGCGCCCTCAAGGGTGGGCACCAGGGTGTGTGCTGGTACGGAGACTCCCTCCTTTGCATGGTGGTGCTTTGTGTCACGAGAGTCCCTTGTTTCATGGGCAGGTGCTCGCACACTGCAATGAGGCAGCGCCCAAGCTGCTCGCCTCACAAAGTGGTGCCTTGTTTCATGGGTAGGCGCTTGCAGACTGCTCTCATGTGGCGCCCCTAATCCCTCATATGTGTGCAGACTGCTCTCATGTGGCGCTTGCAGACTGCTCTCATGTGGCGCCCCAAATCCCTCATATGTGTGCACATGGTCGCAAAGCTTGCGGCTGTTGCTTGAGATATGCTCCAGCAGCGGTCCTGATATGTTGGCATGAGAGTGGAATGTGCAAAGCTGGCACTGGAACGGCTTTTTTTTCCAAATCTCAAGTATTATCAACGTGATGCGTCTCAGAGGAGGTGATCTACCATGTGCTGTGCCGGGCTCTGGTCCTTACCCAGTTGTTCTTGCCGTTGTTTTTGTCCATTTGTACCAAGTACCTGGTCCCAAAGATTCATGCTTTACAGTGCAGAGATTGCCTTCTTTGTAACCTGATTTTTTCCATGTAGTATGAGCTTAGCACCTTAGACGCAGCGTTGCAGGAGACCATGTTCTTCATGTTATTCTCTTAGGTGTAGGGGGTGTTATTTACATTCCTCACACTTTGGTTCCTCTGAAGAGTCTCGTCCTTGATTCGCAAAGAGTCAAGAAACTTGCCCTCAAGCTTCATGCTCGTTCTCTGCACTATGCTCATAAGCTTGTTCAGACCAGACGTTCTCTTGAGCATTCTCCTCACCTTCAAACCAATCAGGAGAGGTCTGCTGGCTTGTCTGCCCGTAACCCTCCTGATCCTCACTGACCCGCCTTCTCTTTTCTGGTGAAGGGGCTTTTCTTCCCAAGTGGCCCCTTTTCCTTAATTGATGTGAGAAGCGTTTTGCTGCTTGCATAGTTTTTCTTTTCTTCCTTTCTTTCTTAGCTGGTTGAGGACCTGATATTCAATGCCAACATCCTCCCGTCCTGCTTTCCTTCAGACTGTGCTGTGAGCCTTGCTATTTTATTGCCTGTCAAACTTTGTCGCCCTACCAATTTCCTGTATAATCCTCAGCATTCATGCTGACACTTTAGGTGTGATCTTGCACCTGTGCTTGCCTCACACACTTAACATGTCTGCCTGTTAAGCACACTAGCTGCATGCATTGTATGATCTCGTTATTGCATGACATGCATGGTGTGCATTGCAGACGAGTTTGCTGGCATGAAGCTCGTGTCCAAGGGCGGGGACATGGGCGGCTTTGGAGGGGGACGGGGAACAAAGAGAGGGGGAGGCCCAGGTAAGGATGCATGCAAGTACGTGCGCTTGAAGGCACATGCCATCTCCATTGCATGCGTCAGGTGAGGGCGCACACAAGAGAGGGGGAGGCCCAGATGAGGATGCATGCAAGGTGAGGATGCACGCAAGTGCACGTGCTTGAAAGCACACACCATCTCCATTACATGCGTCCACCGCTGCCAGCTCTGAGGCGCCTCCTCCATGATTCACTATCCGCTTGACGGACCTCCGATGCACTGCCGCATGCGCTGCTAGCGCGGTCGTGCACCTCTTCTTGCAGGCTGCCTGCCTTGCATGGGTTGCATTCATGCACGGGCGCCGCACCACCGACCAGGCAGTACCGCATCGCTTCCCACATCAAAGCTAAGTGGCACCCTGCATGTCAGAGGCCGTGTATGCACACCCCGTGGGCATGTGCACCCCGCAGAGGGCATGCGCACCCTCTGGGCAAACCCTAACTAACTAACCCCATGGGCATTCGCACCCCATAGGCATGTGCACCCCATGGGCATGTGCACCCCGCAGTGGGCATGCACACCCCGTGGGCATGCGCACCCGCAGCCAGCACACATGCTTGCGCCCCTCACACCATAACCACAGGCGTGCTGCCACGGTATGGGGAGGCGGGCGGCCTGACCTACATGCTGGCCGACGCCTCCCTGCTTGACATTGAAGCCATCGGCCGCAACAAGATCAAGGTGTGCGCTCTGCACTGCGGCCCTCCTTGCATTGCCAAGTTCTGCAAATCCAACGACCACCTGCAGCATGCATCCATGCCTCCATGCCAGACATGCCGGGACAAGTAGGCTAAGAGCAAATGGTTGGCAAGGTAGGGCTAGGCTCCTGCTATATGGGGCAGATTAAGGTGTGCGCTCTGCACTGCGGCCCTCCTTGTATTGCCAAGTTCTGCAAATCCAACGACCACCTGCAGCATGCATCCATGCCTCCATGCCAGACATGCCGGGACAAGTAGGCTAAGAGCAAATGGTTGGCAAGTTAGGGCTAGGCTCCTGCTATATGGGGCAGATTAAGGTGTGCGCTCTGCACTGCGGCCCTCCTTGCATTGCCAAGTTCTGCAAATCCAACGACCACCTGCAGCATGCATCCATGCCTCCATGCCAGACATGCCGGGACAAGTAGGCTAAAAGCAAATGGTTGGCAAGGTAGGGCTAGGCTCCTGCTATATGGGGCAGGTTCATGGCGCAGAGACGTCTGACACACCGTGCGTATGACCCCGCATATTCATGTGTGCGTGCCTGCAAATGCGCCAGTGGAGGCTGACGACATCCCCAATACACGCCTATGTAGCTCTGCGTGTGTGTGTGTGCACAAGGAGACGCACACGAGCATGCATGCAAATGCGCAGGTGGAGGCTGAGGACATCCTGCATGGGGACTGGGGCTCTGGCGCAGAGGGCCAACCGGATGCACGCGCACAGGCAGCCTTGGTGGCAACGCTGCGCTCCCTGCAGAGCACAAAGGTGTGAGAGTACAGGCAGCTGCGGTCCCTGCAGAGCACAGAGGTGCAAGAGTGCAGGCAGCTGCGGTCCCTGCAGAGCATAGAGGTGCGAGAGTACAGGCAGCTGCGGTCCCTGCAGAGCACAGTGTGCTTGTGCGCGGGTGACATGCGTGGCAGCGCTACAGTCCCAGCAGAGCACAAAGGTGGATGCTGCGCTCAGAGTCGCTCAGGTCAAAAACAAGCCTGGTCTCATGCCTACCTTGGCAGGCTCACAACCCCACGTGCCCTGTTATTGGTGCCTTGCTTTCTGCTGGCACGAGCAGCATGCAAGAGGCCCACGCCCTGCTTGCTTGCACTGAACGCCTGCAAGAGCAAAGGCTTGCTTGCACTCAACATTTGCAAGAGCACGGGCATCTGAGCTCTTGCAATGGTCTTCTTCGGGTCTTGTCACCCGTTGACTTGCGGATGCTACTTCTTTTGTGCGACACACCATGCATGCAGTCAGAATTATTTGAAGGTACAGGCAACACACAGCACACACACACACACACACACACGCCCAAGGCACATGCACGCACAAGCGCACAAATAGAGCACATGCTTTTTGGTGGCCTTGCGCACGCAGGACCAATCCCCGCAGGGCCTGCCGCTCATGGACCCGCGCAGTGACCTCAAGGTGGCGGATCTCAACACCGCGACCGCGCTCACGGAGAGGGGTGCGCTCATTGCGCTGCGTGACCAGACCAGGGCAGCCCAGGACCCGTGCATCAGGTGGGTGTGCAGTTGTGTGTCTCTTTTGGTGACTAGGCAAAGGCTGTCCTCGACTTATGTATTATTTGGGTGGGCAGGCCAGGTCTCTTCTGGTGGGCCTCCTGGCTTCCACAGCAGTGGTGAAGCTGCTCATGGCGCAGGCAGGCACAAAAAGGATGTCAAAGCAGCACAGGACCTGCGCGTCAGGCAGGCTGGTATGTCTTGGTCTTGCGGCAGCACAGGACCCTGCCGCGAGGTGGTGAAGCCACATGTGGCATCCAGGCTTTCTGTGAACAGGTTAAGGCGGTTTGAACAGCAATCAACATTCTGTTCCAGAGTCTTCGTTCACAAAAAGGGCCATTGTGATTGTGACCATTCAATGACTTGGAGCCCCTGTTTTGAGGGAATGACAACCCCTGGCTTGCATTTGGCGAGCCAGGCTTGCAAGAGGATATCATGGGTGATCATAAACTCAGTGCATGTGCCTTCAGGACATTTATTGCAACCCCAAAGGCTGGGCAAACAAGCGCTGCATGCCTGAAAAAAGCAAATGGTCCTGGGTCAACTCACACGCTTCAGCACTCGGCACGCCTCTGCCCCTGCAGCGAGGCGTACGCGTTGATACGAGCGGAGCGCGTGCTGCGCGCCCAGAGGCAAGAGCTGGTGCACAAGCTTTCGGATGAGGCCCTGCAGGTGTGGGTCTGCCTGCATACAAAAGGCCTCCCATGGTCTACAAGCTGTGTGCATTCAACCCTACATTCAACCCTACATTCAACCCTACATTCAACCCTGCAGGTGTGGGTCTGCCTGCATACAAAAGGCCTCCCATGGTCTATCAGCTGTGTGCATTTAAGGATCACAGTGTTCCACAGGCTGCATAGGTCACGCAGGCGCACAGAAGCTGCTTAGATTACGCAGGTGCACAGAAGCTGCATAGGTCACGCTGGTGCACGGAAGCTGCATAGGCCACGCTGGTGCACGGAAGCTGCATAGGTCACGCTGGTGCACGGAAGCTGCATAGGTCACGCTGGTGCACAGAAGCTGTCAGACAAGGCCCTGCAGGCAGGCTGCGCCAGTCGAGGCAACATTTTGAAACATGTTTGCTTGCTTGTTCCAGATACATAAGAAGACTGCGCGCCTTAAGGCCTTGCCTGAGCATTCTTATTCACACGAAGCAAGGCCTTTCAAAGCAAGGCCTTTCAAAGTAAGCCCTTGGACTTGCCCATGGTTGCCCCTATCCATGACAATGTTATGTTTATTGCGCAATTCATCTCCAGGCGCTGCCGGAGTTCCATGTGCGTGTGGCGGTGCTGCAAAAAATGGGTTACCTTGATACAGAGAAAACTGTGGAGATCAAGGGCAAAGTGGCATGCGAGATCAACTCCACGCAGGTGAGTGTGTAAGAAAAAGACTGCTGTGTTGGTGCATACAAATGTGTGTATATCTGTAAGCAGCTACGAAGGGAAGCCTATTCCATGAGACTGCCACACAAGCTCGACAAATTAATGGTACTCGATGAAGATAATATAATTTTCAAATGCAGGGAAGTTCTTCTTCATGAAGCCAGGGATGCATTTGGCTGCATGCAGAGCTAAGCCTGCATTTCCCCTGGTCGAGCACCTCTTTAAAAGGCAGTAGAGCAGGGAATGCGCTCCTGGTTTTCCCCTTGTCCTAAGTTACCATTTTTGGCAAAGTTTCACTTGCGTTTCTCACTACGGTCCCCTACTTTGAGTTCTGCTTGATCATGATGCTGCATGGTCTTTTTGAGGTTCTCTCTTAAGCGATGTCCATCATGCCCCCCATGGAAAATTCAAATCCAAATCTTTATACAGCACTGTAGCTGCTCAGCTCGTTCATTACTTTCACTGAAATGTTGAGTGGCTCCTTGCTGCTGCTGGGAAGGATGAGCTGCTGCATGCAGAGCTTCTACTGGCAAAGCTTTCTGCCCACTGGTAATGCTTTCTGTCCACATGCAGAGCGTCTCTTTTATGCTGTGCAGGATGAGCTGCTGTCCACGGAGCTCGTGTTCTCTGGCTTGCTTGCTGATCTGAGTCCTCCAGAGGCGGTTGCGCTCATCTCTGCCCTGGTGTTCCAGGTGATTGATTCCAAGGATGTTGCTCTAGAGATGTTGCCAGGATGCAGATTTGCAGGGCTACGCTTCATTCCTACTTAACGCTGTGACAGTTAGACAAGCTTGTGGAAAAAGTGTCTGGGGCTTGTCAAAAAAGACAGCAGCCTGGCCATCAGCTGAATGGCTGTGGAATCCAAGACCTGTGGATTGGTAGACTGTGAAAGGACGAGGTTGGATGGAAAGGTTCAGAGCTCAAAGCTGCACATGTTGCTCTCGTGCGAGAGGGGGTGACGGGCAAGCTCTTGCAGCAGCCATTGATCTGCACTTGCTAAGGTGCAGCATCAAGTGCCAAGCGCCTTTGCCTTGGCGCTATCAGTTTGCAGCAGCTGGATCTTATCACCTTGGCAATCAGTGCAATTTCTGGGTTTGGTCGGGTTGGCCACTACAGGGCACCTCTTGTTGCCAGCCATCAGATCTGTGAAATGGAAAAGTAACGCATTGGCCAACGGAGATGGTGAAGGATAACATGTCCTACATTTGGCCACCTGCAGGAGAAGAGCGACGTCGAGCCTGAGCTTCCACCAAAGCTGGCCGAGGCCTGGACAAGGTTGAGAGAGATTGCGTGGCAGACGGCTGAGGTGGGCTTGCACATCCGGCGCATGCACACAAAGCACATTTCATGCATGGACATGGCTTCCTGAAATTATTTTGTAAGGCAGACGGCTGAATGTGGATTCGGGTGCAAGAAGCATTATGCCGCCCCTTGACTACAAGGTCTGGCACCAACCACCTTCTGAAACCCGCAAGTGCGTCTGCCATCTTGGCAGACGCGTGTGCTTGCCTATGATTGAGAGGTATACAATTCCGTCGTGCAACATACATATCCAATGGCCTTATCTCCTTTGAGTTCACAATTGAGCTGACCTGGCCTGTACATCGCATTCATCAGCATGTTACTTGTGCAACAGTCATACTTGTCAGTCCAACGGACTGATTCGCAACTGGACACACCCTTGCGGGCAAATTTGCAATCCTGTTTGTTGTCCAGGCTCAAGCCAGGTGTGGACTAGGGATCGATCCTTCAGAGTACGTGCGTGAGATGCTGCACCCGGGTATCATGCAGGTGAGGCCGAGGTTTGTGTGAGCCATGCCTTGCATTGTACAGATAGGTTGCACCAAGGCCATGCATTGCTCAGGTGTTCCTTGCATCATGCAGGCATAGCACAGTTGAGCCCTCACATGCAGCTGTGGTCTTTTGGATAATATGCCAGGCCCTGTTATAAAAGCAAATACTGCAACAAATGGTGGCTTTGTAATTACCTCAGCAGACGAATGAATGCTCATGTAGCATGCGTAGTTCCATATAATTTTACTGCTCCCCATTCTGGCGCGCTTCCCACATGCTTGGGATCAAAACATGACTGTGGGCGTGTCTGTGTGGTACCCCAGGTTGTGTATGAGTGGGCACAGGGCACACCCTTTGCTGACATTTGTGGACTTACGGATGTGATGGAGGGCTCCATAGTGCGCTCAGTTGTGCGCCTGGACCAAGCCTGCAGAGAGCTGCTGGTGCGTGTTGAGCATGGGTCCAACAACACTTGAATCATGCTTCTTGGCATGGACTGTCGCCATATTCTGGAGCATTCGATGTCGTAATGCACTGCTGTGCAGTATGCCTCTTGGCTTAATGATTTTTTCAGTTGCATTTGGCAACCACTGGCATGACGTCGTCACCCTTTTGCACAAACAAGGAACATGTCGTTTGGAAGGAGGTCTGTCTTCATTCCTGTTGAAGCCATCCAGTGAGACTTAAGTGCTCACACTTGCAAGGATGTACAGCATGTGCATAGGGTTGGCCAGATCCGTATTGTCATAATTCTAGGTATTATACGGAATACGTATTAAAAGGTATAATACAGACCCCCCCCACCGTATCCGTATCCTGTATAATTCCGTATGTACGGTGTAATATGTATAATAAGGGTCGAGTTCATTAGAAAAAATAAAAAAGAAAAATGTCCTATGATAAGATGCAAGATAATGCAGCACAGATACTTATGGCCTTGCATGGAGATGAGGGGTCGGTGGCAGGGGGAAGCTCTCAGCAGCAGCACCAGCACCAGCACCAGCACCAGCAGCACCAGCAGCAGCAGAGTGTACAATTGTGCGGCTGGCCGGTGGGGGGGAGGAAGGGAAGCAGGCTGTCACAGCAGAATTCACACTTCTGCGCATGGCGGGTGTGCCCAAAGCCTACGCCGACCTCTGCTAAGCGCTGGCAGAGCGCAGCGATCATGAGCATGGATGGAGTGCAGCTTCAGCCAGCAGAGTCCCGCCACATGAGCAGCAAGTTCCCCCTCATTTCAGCAGTGGCTGGGTTCTCTCAACACATGTGACCAGCTGTGCACCTGAGCGCAACTGGTTGATGGTTGGCAACATCTTCAGCAAGACCAAGAACCAGCCGGCGCTGGAGCACGCCAAGAAGATAGCGTACATTAGGGGCAATGGCAGCGGCAGCATGGGGGCTGACCAGGAGATTTTGCACTCTGAGATTGATGTGATGGATGAATAGGAGTAGTGCACAGTCAAATATTCGAGAACGCTCAAGACTAAGGAACTTGGGAAACAACGGGCTTGAGGGCAGGCAGCTCCTTTAAATGGCTGGTAGGATGAGTTGTTCACCGGCCATGATGTGTCTACACCATGATTATGCACTTTGAGCTGGCACAGCCACCCAACCTTTGATTTTTTGGCACAACTAAATTGGGTACGCATATCCAGCTCTTCAAGAGCTGCACAATGGCACCCTTATCAT
>LFCJ01004179.1_pt1 | contig 10580 bp, 14 predicted proteins | sample 643141 | NCBI WGS metagenome assembly LFCJ01 (sample SAMN03766243, study PRJNA286221) | soda lake metagenome | biome: soda lake; feature: Kulunda steppe; material: water; isolation source: sample B1-Br-g2 brine of Lake Bitter-1 | place: Russia: Kulunda steppe | collected 2010-07 | reverse complement strand
GTCCCCGTGCGGATGCGGACGCCGGATGGGGATATTGTCGGCCGCGCGGAGCCGGCTGTCGGCGAGGACGAGCCCGACACGGTCGTCCAGTTCGAACGCATCGGGTTCGTTCGGGTTGACCATCATGCCGACGGCGAGAGCGTCGTCTACTATACCCATCCCTGAGTCACAGGACGAACACGGCGATCAGAAACCCAAACAGTATCGTCGTCGTCAACAGCACTTGCACCGCTGAGGAGGCAAGGACCCCGACAGTTGCATACAACGCAGACCGGCCACTTGACTCGAGATCGCCACCGTTGCGGAGAAACTCGAGGATGAAGACGGTTCCAAAGAGGCCGATGAGTAGACCGATGGGGCCGGTGATGAGCATGAGGATGATGGCGACGACCACGGCGGCGGCGGTTGTTCCCCACGATGCACCGCCGGCCCGGGCGGCGACACCGCTCCCGAAGAATTCGGCGAGCAGCGTACACACACCTAATATTGTGAGGACGGCCACAGCGAGGAGGCCGGGTTCGGTGAAATCGCTCGCCCACCAGTAGAGAAAGACACCCGAAAGGGAGAGTACGCCGCCGGGAACCAGTGGGATCAGCGTGCCGACGATGCCGGCGACGAGGAGTGCAACTGCGAGGAGGGTGATCGCCTCGACCATACGGAGAAGACGGCTGAGCGTCCCAAAGGCGTGTCGTTTGCTCTCATAGCATTATTTAACACGCTGTTCAGTGAGCTAGGTTTCATTTGTTCGCACTGACAGTATGCAATATGGCTCAAGGAGCGATACTCATTGGTGGTTCTTCAGGTATTGGCGAGGCGTTGGCTCGCGAACTCGCCCAAGCGGGCTACGAAATTGGACTTGCCGCCCGTCGGCTGGACCGGCTGAAACGGATTGGGAGCGAACTTCCCTCGAAGACATCCGTTGCCAGCATGGATGTCACCGATACTGCGGACGCCCGTGAGGCCTTCTTCCAACTGGCGGAGGCAATGAACTCAGTCGACCTCGTCGTTATCAGTGCCGGTGTCGGCCACATAAACCACGACCTCGAGTGGGAACCCGAACGGGAGACAATCGATGTCAACGTTCGTGGGTTCGTCGCGATTGCGACAGCGGCTCTCGAGTGGTTCGAGGCGACCGGTGGTGGTCACCTCGTCGGTATCTCTTCGGTTGCCGCCCTGTTTGGCAACCCATCGACACCGGCCTACAACGCCTCGAAAGCGTTTGTCTCGCGGTACCTCGAGGGCGTTCGGTATCGGCAGGCTGGTCGCCAGCCACCGGTGACGGTCACAACGGTCGAACCTGGATTCGTCGACACCGAGATGGCGATGGGTGAGGCTGACGAACTGTTTTGGGTTGCATCGCCGGAGACGGCTGCGAAACAGATTGCTCGAGCGATTGCTCGAGAGCGAACGCACGTCTACGTCACTCGTCGGTGGCGGCTGGTTGCGTGGCTAATGAAACTGTTACCAGAGCGGGTGCGCTCGAGGCTGCTTTCGTGATCACGATGGGTCGTCCACCCTCGGTGAACGGCCGGCGGAACGCTTAGGCTTGTGGCCTCGTAGAAAGGGTATGATTGATGTGGGTGAGACGGCACCGGAGTTTTCGCTGCCGAAAGCCGGTGGCACGGTGTACAACGATATCGATGAATTTTCGCTCTCGGCGGCCCTCGGTGACGGGCCGATCGTGTTGGCGTTCTTTCCAGCGGCGTTCACCAGCGGTTGCACGGTCGAACTGTGTACGTTCCGGGACGAGATTGGCCGGTTCAGTGAGCTCAACGCCCAGGTGTACGGCATCAGCGTCGATCTGCCGCCGGCCCAAAACGTCTTTATCCAGCAGGAAGGCCTTACTTTTCCACTGCTATCGGACTGGGACCACGAGGTGATCCACAAATACGGCGTGATCCGAGCCGATATGTACGGCCTGTTCGAAGTGGCCCAACGGAGTATCTTTGTGCTCGACGCCGAGGGGACAGTTACCTACCGATGGGTGGAACCTGAGGACGCTGGCGAGATTGACTTCGAGGCGGTCGTCGAATCCGCCCGGTCGGCTGTGGCTGACCTTCCTTCCTCGTAGCGTCGTCGGGTCACTTACCCGGTGATCTAACCCTCACCTCCGTCGAAGTTAACCGTCTACAAACCGGTCACGAACTGCCAGTGCCGGGTCAGTTCCATAGCGCTCGACCAACGGACACAACGCCGCACAGAGCGCCCGAAGACACTGGCCGGTCGACCGGTAGGCAAGCTGGTCTGCAACTTCTGCCCACGGTCGACCTTGGAGGACGCCGGCAACGAGAAGCCGCTCGTGGCGATCGGAAAGCACCGACTCGCCGTCAGCCAGATATCTGACGACCAGCCGCCGGAAGGGACCCGGATCGGTATCGATCAGCCCCGGTCCGTACGCCGTGGCGACGATCACCGCCCACTCGTGGTCGGTCAGTTCGAGTGGTGGCGTCGCGCCAATGCTTCGGACGGTGGCTCGGATGACGTCCGGATCGAGGCCCGACAACGGCGCTGAGCAGATGGCTGGTAGTCGCCGCCCGAAGTGGGTGGCGTGGCGGTCACAAAGCCGGCGGCCGGCTGGACTGGTCGGAGTAAGCATCACCACCGAGTGTTCGCCACTGGCGGCGTTTCGCGTCGTCGAGAGGTGCACACTCGAGTAGCCGTTGTTTTGCCAGAACGAGAGCAGTTCCGGGGTTGCGCCGAAACTGGTGCCAAGCCAGTCGAGTTCGCCGTCGAACTCCTGACGGATTTCGGTGAGGAGCCTCGAGCCGAGGCCACGCGAACGGACGGCGTGGTGGGTGGCGATCCGCATCACCCGCAGTCCGGTTGGTTTGCCGGCGGATTCGTCCCTGAGTTGACTTGTGAGGATGTCAGGGAGCATGTTGCCCCGAATCCGTTCGCCCTCGTACATCGCCGCTCGCCGGTCGGCGGAGAGACCTCCCTCTCGAGCGAGGAGAGCGACGGTGACGACGTGTCCGTCGTGACAGAGCGCCCGAACCCTGAGATTGGGTGCATCGAGCAGTCGGGCGAGGTCGTTCGGTTCGGTGCGGTAGTGGGCAAGGACGAGGAGGCCGAAGGCTTCCCGCAGCAGGTGTTCGTCGGCCACCAGATCCCTCCCAGTGAGTTTGCGATAGCGAACGCTCTCGGTGGACGCTTCGGAAACAAGCGGTTCGACCGGCGGCCGCCCATCGAGGAGGAGAGCCCGAAACGCCCAGACCTCGAGTGGATCGCCTGCTGCATACCGAATCGGTTCCCGGAGTGTGAGCCGGGTTACGGCGTGATCGCTCGCCTCGAGGCGCTCGCGAAAGCGAACCGAAAAGCCACGGCCGGCTCCCTCGTAGCCGTGAACGGTCGTCGCGAAGCCGATTCGGTCGGCTGCGAGCAACGACTCGAGATGGCCGACTGGGAGGGCTGCGGCTTCGTCGACGAGGACGACGTCGGGGGTGTCAGTGACAACCCGTTCGATTGCCGCTTCGGGTGGGCAAAATTGGATGGCGCCACAGGTCTCAGTTTCAATCTCGGTTTCCGTCTCCAACCGGGGGTGGGATTCGGTCGTCTTCCCCTCAAGATTTGGGCTGCCAGTCAGCACCGCCGCTTCGAGGAACTCCCGACTGCGGGCAAACAGTTCGTCGGCGTTCCGCCTGGCTGGTGCGGTCACGAGTACGTCCTCACCGGCAGCTGCGAGCGCTCCAGCGGCGAGCCCGGCTGCACTCGATTTACCACGGCCGCGGTCAGCTTCAATGACCACGGCGTGTGGGCCGTCGCCTGCGAGTTCCTCGAGGGCTCTTACTGCGTCGATTTGGTCCTGTGTCCAGCAGGCCTCATACACGCTGGCTGGGAACCGATGGGGTGTGGGCGTGGGATACTCGAGTGGGGTAGATGGTCGAACCGGTGGCGGGTGCGTGAGTCCGTCGCGTGGGGTTTTGTCGCTCTCGCTACCGCTTTCGCTTTCGCTGTCGTCGTCGCTATGGCCGTCGCCGCCAGCAATCCGCTCGAGACGCTGCCGATCACAGTCATAGATCGCAATCCCACGGTGGGCTCGCAGCAACTCGATTAGCCGCCGTCTGAAATGGCTGCCCACGTCGTCGACTGAAAACGGCGGGATCGTCAGTGCCTCATCGAATCCGTCGCGTCGGCCGGGCCACGCTGCAAGCGGTGGCGTCAGCAATATGAGGAGCCCACCGCCATCAACAGCACCGACGACCCGCCCGAGGGCGTTCGGCTCGAGTTTCTCGTGGGCGTCGAGGACGCAGACCTCTCGAGTGGTGCCCAACAACTGCCCTGCCTGCGTCTGTGGAAGCTGCTCACACCGCAACCGGTCGTCGGGGCCAATAAGTGTTGTTTCAGAGATCGCCACTGGAACCGCCGAGAGCACGAACTCGAGGGCTCCATACCCGCGTTCGCGCTCGCCAGCGATCACGAGCAGGCGTCGCTCGTTGACCGCCCGAGCTTCCCGAATAAGCGCGCGGGCGATATCGACGACAGTCATCAGTGATCCGTTGGGGATGATCCGGTAAGGGGGTTTGTTTTGGTATCTTAACAGTCCCCTGCCAGGTCCACAGTCCGTCCATGCCCGAATGCGGGTCGTTGGCACCCGTCCACACGTTTGGACACGCTTTTATGGGGTCACACGCTACCCTGACGTACAGCCGACATGGGGTTGATGATGCTCCTAGCCCCACAGGATCTTTGCCGGGAACTGCCCGGAACGGGACGTGAACCGTCCCGGACGGCAGGGGAGCGCGAGCCCACATGTCGGAGCTACCAACCATGTCAGTATACGTCAATTTCGATGTCCCAGTCGACCTCCAAGAGGACGCCCTTGAGGCCCTCGAGGTCGCCCGAGACACAGGCAGCGTCAAGAAAGGAACGAACGAAACGACAAAAGCGATCGAGCGCGGCAACGCCGATTTGGTCTACGTCGCCGAAGACGTCTCCCCAGAGGAGATCGTCATGCACATCCCGGAACTCGCCGAAGAGAAGGGTATCTCCTTTATTTTCATCGAGACCCAGGACGATGTCGGCCACGCAGCTGGCCTCGAGGTCGGCTCGGCGGCTGCGGCGATCGTTGATGCCGGTGACGCCTCCGGCGATGTCGACGATATCACTGGAAAACTCGAGGACCTCAGCTGAGGTGACTCAAGATGAGTGCTGAAGAGGGAGACAGCAGTTCCACGCCCGCCGAGGTCATCGAGATCGTCGGTAAGACCGGCATGCACGGTGAAGCGATGCAGGTCAAATGCCGGATCAAGGAAGGCGAGAACAAAGGTCGTATCATTACCCGAAACTGCCTCGGCCCGGTTCGCGAAGGCGACATCTTGCAGTTGCGCGAGACCGCCCGTGAGGCCGACTCAATCGGAGGACAGTAAGATGGTCGAAAAGCGAACGTGTGATTACACCGGTGCGGATATTGAGCCCGGCACGGGCATCATGTACGTCCGCAAAAACGGCAACGTACTCCACTTCGTTGACTCGAAGGCGGAGAAAAACTACCTGATGGGCCGTGAGGCGCGTGACCTCGAGTGGACCAAGCAGGGACGACGCGGGAAGCCGTCGGCTGCTGAGCCAGCATCGGAGCCGGAATCCGAGCCTGAGCCCGAGTCCGAGGTCGAAGACGAAAGCGAGGACGAGGAAGAATCCGAAGCGGCGGTAGACGACGAGAGTGACAGTGAGGCGGAGGCGGAAGCCGAAGGTGACGATGAGGCAGAGGCAGACGCCGATGTGGAGGCGGAAGCAGACGCCGATGTGGAAGCAGAGGCAGAAGCTGACGCAGACACCAACACTAAGCAAACCGACGACGAAAATACATATTCCTAATGGCTGACACTGAGCGCACCTTCGTCATGATTAAACCCGATGCCTTCGCTCGAGGCATCGCCGGTGAGGTTATTTCCCGTCTCGAGGAGCGTGGGCTCAAACTCGTCGGGATCAAAGTAGTTAACATGCCCAAAGATCGGGCTGAAGACCATTACGCCGAACACGTTGATGAACCGTTTTTCGATGGTCTCATCGAGTTCATTACTAGTGGCCCGGTCGTCCCAATGGTCTGGGAAGGCCAGGACGCAACCCGACAGGTTCGACAGATGATCGGCGCAACCGATCCACTCGAGGCGGCACCGGGAACGATTCGGGGGGATTACGCCCTCGACCTCGGTCGGAACGTCGTTCACGCCGCAGACCACGAAGAGGAGGGTGCAAACGAACGCGAAATCGCCATCCACTTCGACGAAGAGGAACTGATCGACTACACCAACCACGACGCCGAATGGCTGTACGAATAGTCCCGCCAGTCGGCTAGTGGTTTCTCACGCCTGATTTTGTGAGCGAAACCGATAGGTAGGTTATCGTTTCGCACTCGAGTCGACACGTGACGAAGTGAGAGATAGTGCCACAAAACGTGTCTTTCATCGCCGCTTGCTCGACCAGGTGGTTGCGTTCGTTTTCACAGACATGTCTCATGTTTATATTCAGACAGGCGTAACATCTAATGCCAATGCTGTGGTAGGGGCCTGTGGTGGTTTCGAATGGTGATTTATGGTAGGTGGTGTCCGAATGCGTGAACGGGAGCGAGAGAGCACGTCACTCTCACTCGCTGAGACCCCGTCACTGGATCTCGTATTCGGCTTATTATCCAACCGGCATCGGCGATACGTACTGTATTATTTGCAATCCCAAACGGATGATGTGGCGACGATTGATGAACTCGCTCATCACGTTCTGACGCTAGATGAGGATCTCGAGCCGTCGGTGGACAATCGACGACAGGTCGTCATGTCGCTCCAGCACACCCATCTCCCGAAACTCGAGGATGTCGGGGTTGTCGAACATGATACTCGAAGTGAGACGGTCCGGTACTGGACCCAACCCTCACTTGAAGAGTTACTTGATCACGCTCGGTACAAGGAGTTGCCGGACGACCAGTACTGAGTGGTCTGTAAACGCCTGGGGAGTGGGATTCGGTCAGTGGACCTCATACCGGATAGAACGTGTGCCATGGTATCATTTCACTCCTGAATGTTTAACAGGTGTGGCGTCCATACGATGCTTGCAGGTGTTCATTATGACTGACCACGAACTTCCACCATTACCGTACGACTACGATGCACTCGAACCGTCGATTTCCGAGCAGGTTGTGACCTGGCACCACGATACCCACCATCAGGGGTATGTTAACGGTCTCAACAGCGCCCAGGAGACACTCGCCGAAAACCGTGAGTCCGGCGAGTTTGGCTCCAGCGCGGGCGCACTTCGAAGTGTGACCCATAACGGCTGTGGGCACTATCTCCACACGCTGTTCTGGGAGAATATGTCTCCTGACGGCGGTGGCGAACCCGAGGGTGACCTCGCCGACCGAATCGAGGAGGATTTCGGCTCCTATGAGGGCTGGAAAGGCGAGTTCGAAGCCGCAGCCGGCGCTGCCGGTGGCTGGGCGCTGCTCGTGTACGACCCCGTTGCCAAGCAGCTACAGAACGTGGTCGTTGACAAACACGACCAGGGTGCCCTCTGGGGCTCACACCCAATTCTCGCACTCGATGTCTGGGAGCACTCGTACTACCACGACTACGGACCGGACCGTGGCGGCTTTGTTGATGGCTTCTTTGAGGTCGTCAACTGGGATTCAGTCGCCGAAGAGTACGGCAAGTGCATCGACCACTTCGAGTAACGCCACCCCAAGCTTCACCATTTTTTGAGACGCTACCGGCCAACAACCAACAGCCACCGGCTACCGGTGAGTACTGCTCACAAGTGATCGCAATAGCGACGACTACAGCAACACACTCTCTCGAGTTCTGACGCTGCTACCACCCCACCTCACTCGACTCGACCTCGAGTGCAATCTCCCCATCGTGGAAACGGACACCGTTGCGTTTAGACTGTTCAATCGCCTACCTCACTATATGCCCGTTCCAAAATCCGAGTTCGACCGGCTGCCACCATGTGATTTTTATACGCCCGAGGAACTGCTCGAGGCCGACCAGATGTACACCGTCTATGAGATTGCCCGGCTCCTACAGGGCCTCGAGACCGGTGTCGACCTCGACCGTGAGACGGAGGACATCCTCATCGATTGGGCGATTCCGTGGATTATGACCAATGCCTCGGAACTGGTCATCGCCGAGCCACGGACCGATGAGGAACCCGGGTTCTATGGCCTAAAAGAGTAGTCGGGGTTTGCCGGCGGAGTCATCTCCAAACTCGCCTGACCGTCACCGACGGGCCATCTGACTCGCCAGTTCGATATGCCCATAGGGCTCGTTCGTCACACTCGGCCCGTGGCCGGTGTGAAGCTCCTGCAGGTCATCGCCGACGACCGTGAGCAACCGGTCGATGCTTTCGATCAGCGTCGCCCGATTCCCTTCAGGCAGGTCCGTGCGGCCGAAGCTTCCGTTCTGAAAGACCAGATCACCACCAAAGCAGATGCCGGGCTCGGCCGCATACAGACAGAGATGGTCGTCTTTGTGTCCCGGTGTATGGAGGACGAGATACTCGTCGTCACCGATCATGACCGAGTCCTCATCGGCGAGCGCGTGATCAACCCCTGGGGCCGTCTCGTCATACCCCCACGCCTCGACGTCGAACGCAGCTTTCACCGTCTCGAGGTTGCCGACGTGATCCGGATGCGTGTGGGTGAGAACGATTGCATCGAGGCCTTGATCGCCGACTCGCTCCTCGAGGCGCGTGACGATATCGAAGTTTGCGCCGGTATCAACCAGTGTGGTTCGCACACCGCTTACGAGAAACGCGTTGCTGGTGAACGCCTGAACGCCTTGGGCGAGGTTGCTGATCATGCCAGCTGTAGGGGTGGTTGTGGTTTGTGCGTTGTGACTGTGGGACGAGGTTGACGGTGCAATTGATCTCTGCTCGCTGCCCCACGCCGGCCGTTAGTCACAAGCTCTTTTACCAGCGGCACGTAGAACAAGCCGAATGAATCGGTGGGCTGCCGGACTCGTCGTGTTCGTCCTCCTTGTCGCTACGCTTGGTGTCGGCGGCTCAGTACTGGCTGGACCGGTGTCGGCCGACACGTCGGGCTCGGGGTCAGGACCAGAGACAACAACAGCCGCTTTTTCCACTACCAGTCCAGAAGAGTTTGACAGCCGAAGCTTTGATATCACGGTTTATGAAAATGGCTCAGCAACGTGGACGTTCACGTATGAACGGCTGCTCTCAACGGAATCAGAAGAGGAGGAGTTCCGGACCTTCGCCGAGGAGTTCGAGACTGAAGAGACCGACCTCTATCTCCGATTTACCGGGCAGGCTGAGGCATTAGCAGACGGTGGTGCCGACGCAACCGACCGGGAGATGACGGCAACGAATTTCGAGCGCAGTGCGAGCGTCACCTATCGCCCCAACGCGATGGGCGTCGTCGAGATGGAATTCACCTGGGAGAATTTCGCTCCAGTCGACGATGATGGAACGGTCACCGTCGGCGATGTCTTCGGCGGTGGCCTCTATATCGGACCGAGTCAGACGCTCACGATTCGGCCGGGTGGTGACCTCGTCTTTGCCACCGTCCGACCGACAGAAGACCTCCGCTATAGCAGTGACGCAATCGAAGACAGCACGTGGATTTCTTGGAGCGGTGAAACGGACTTTGAGGATGGACACCCACGTGTGACCCTCGAGCCGGCAGCAGCTGATTCTGGTGCTGGTTCCGATTCCAGTTCCGGCAGTGAGGGTGGCAGTGACGGCACTCCCATGGATGTACGATGGCTTGGGCTTCTCGTCGTCCTCACTGCTGGTGGCGTGGGGGCTATTATTGCGTGGCGTCGGTATCGTCCAGTGGGAAGCGATGACGGCGGTGGCTCCGCTTCCGTTGATTCGGCGCCAACGGATCGTCGCCCTGAGGCGGATACAGCGATTGATAGCTCCCCGCTGTCTGAGGCAGAGTTGATGACCGATGAAGACCGGGTTGTCACACTTATCAAACAGAACGGTGGGCGGATGAAGCAGGTGAACATCGTCGAGGAGACTGGGTGGTCGAAGTCCAAAGTGAGTATGCTCCTTTCGGAGATGGAAACGGAGGGAACGATTAGCAAACTGCGGGTCGGTCGGGAGAACATTATCAGTCTCCGTGGATTCGAACCTGAGGCGGCGAAATCGCCGTTCGAGGAGTAGGGCGTTTCCTGCCCGTCAGCAGACAGATGCACCACGAAACGGAATGCTTAAACACTGGTGGCGGCAACGACAGAATGCGCTCCGTTGGTGTAGTCCGGCCAATCATATTGCCCTCTCACGGCAATGACCAGGGTTCAAATCCCTGACGGAGCATCCCTTCCTGCCTTCGTCCCTCAGTTTCGAGCTGTGGCAACAGGTGTACTTCGATGTTGGCTCAGGGCAATCACATTACACGGACCAACCAATCGTACCGCAGTCGGGCGATTCGACGCTATTGCCCAACAACTAGACTCGCCGGATTTGCGTCAGGAACGCACAGGCGATGTCTCCATCAGCCTGATCGCTGGAACGCCAGTGTACGTGGATATTCTCCGGTAGCGAGTCCACCACCTCGAGTAAGTCTTCGAACTCCGTACCTGGCAACCTGTAACTCGAGGTGTCGAAGCTCGTTCAACCGTCGACCTGAG
>LFCJ01004176.1_pt1 | contig 10583 bp, 7 predicted proteins | sample 643141 | NCBI WGS metagenome assembly LFCJ01 (sample SAMN03766243, study PRJNA286221) | soda lake metagenome | biome: soda lake; feature: Kulunda steppe; material: water; isolation source: sample B1-Br-g2 brine of Lake Bitter-1 | place: Russia: Kulunda steppe | collected 2010-07 | reverse complement strand
GGCACCGGCCAGGCCTTCGAGATCGCCCGGCGCGGCGACGCCGACAGCCTGCTGGTCCACGACACCGACGGCGAAGAGACCTTCGTCGCCGAGGGCTACGCCGCCGAGCGCGCCGACGTGATGGTCAACGACTTCGTGATCATCGGCCCCGACGGCGACCCCGCCGGCATCGCCGATGCCGAGAGCGTGGCCGAGGCGATGCGCCGGATCGCCGAGGTCGAGGCACCCTTCGCCTCCCGGGGCGACGACAGCGGCACCCACCGCGCCGAGCAGCGGCTGTGGGAGGCCGCCGGCGTCGAACCGGGCGGCGCCTGGTACCGCGAACTGGGCAGCGGCATGGGCCCGACCCTCAACACCGCCGCCGGCATGGACGCCTACGTCATCAGCGACCGCGCCACCTGGGTCGCCTTCGCGAACCCCCAAAACCTCACCCTGCTCTTCGCGGGTGACGAGGCGCTGTTCAACCAGTACGGCAGCCTGCTGATCGACTCCGCCCGCCATCCGCACCTCAGGCACGACCTGGCCCAGCAGTGGCACCGCTGGCTGCTCTCCGCGGAGGGACAGCGAGCCATCGCCGAGTTCGAGATGAAGGGCCAGCCGCTGTTCTTCCCCAATGCCCTCGCTGACTGACCTGATGCCGGCGAGCAAGGGCGAGTGAGGGGCCTGCCCCCGGCCGAATCCGTGGTTTGGTAGGATAGGGACAGCCTGTCCCGCCGGGACACCCTGTCCGGATCGCAGGAGCCGTCCATGCCACTCTTCAGGGCTTTGTCAGTCGCCGGCCTCATGCTCGGCACCCTGTTCTTCGCCTTCTCGCTGACCCCCAGCCTGCTGCCGCGCCCCTGGCTGGTGCAGGGGGTGATCAGCGGCCTCTCCTTCGCCGCCGGCTACGGCCTGGGGGTCGGTGGCCACTGGCTGTGGCACTACCTGGAGCTTCCCGAGCCCGGCCGGCGCCTGCTCCGGCGCATCAAACTGGTGGCCAGCGTCTTCTGCCTGATGGCGGCCGGGGTCTTCCTGTGGCGCGCCTCCGGCTGGCAGGAGAGCATCCGGACCCTGATGGAGATGGAACCGGTGGCCGGCACGCGGCCGGTCAGCGTGGCGCTGGTCGCCCTGCTGGTGTTCACCGTCATCCTGCTGCTGGCTCGGCTCTTCCAGCGCACCTTCCGCTCGCTGTCACGGCGCCTGCGCCGCCACATTCCCCGCCGGGTCTCCCATCTGGTGAGCCTGGTGGCGGCCGTCGCCCTCTTCTGGGCAATCATCGACGGGGTGATCTTCACGCTGACCCTGCGCGCCCTGGACAACTCCTACCAGCAGGTCGACCGACTGATCGCCGACGACCTCGCCCCGCCTGCGGACCCGCTGCTGACCGGCAGCGACGCCTCGCTGATCAGCTGGGAGGGGCTCGGCCTGCGCGGCCGCCGCTTCGTCACCGCCACGCCCAGCGCCGAGGCGCTCAGCGAGATCATCGGCGAGCCGGCCCGGCGCCCGATTCGCGTCTACGCGGGGCTCAACGCCGCCGAGACGCCCGAGGCGCGCGCCGAGCTGGCCCTGGCGGAGCTGATCCGCGTCGGCGGCTTCGAGCGCTCGCTGCTGCTGCTGGCCACCCCCACGGGGCGCGGCTGGCTGGACCCGGGGGCCCAGAACACCCTCGAGGCGCTGCACCGGGGCGACGTGGCCACCGTCACCGCCCAGTACTCCTACCTGCCGAGCCCCCTGGCACTGCTCACCGAGGGGGAGTATGGCGTCGAGATGGCCCGCGCCCTCTTCCAGGCGGTCTATGACCACTGGTCATCGCTGCCCGAGGCGTCGCGTCCGGAGCTCTACCTGCACGGGCTGAGCCTGGGCGCCCTCAACTCGGACAGCGCCTTCGACCTCTACGACATCATCGACGACCCCTTCCAGGGGGCTCTGTGGAGCGGCCCGCCCTTCCGCAGCGAGACCTGGCGCAGCGTCACCGCCGAGCGAGACCCGGACACCCCGGCCTGGCTCCCCCGCTTCCGCGACGGGCGCGTGGTGCGCTTCATGAACCAGCACAGCGACCTGGAGGAGCAGGGCGAGACCTGGGGCGATTTCCGCATCGCCTACCTGCAGTACGCCAGCGACCCGGTCACCTTCTTCTCACCCAGTTCGCTCTACCGCGAGCCCGACTGGATGCGCGAGCCGCGCGGCCCGGACGTCTCACCCGAGCTGCGCTGGTACCCCATCGTCACCATGCTGCAGCTGCTCGCCGACCTGGCCACCGGCAGCGCGCCGCCGGGCTACGGCCACGAGATCGCCGCCGAGCACTACCTCGACGCCTGGGTGGCCCTCACCGAGCCCGAGGGCTGGTCGGAGGCGTCGCTGGAGAGGCTGAGGGAGCACTTTCGACGCTGAGCCCGGCCGGGCCAGGGAGCGCCCCGGTGCCGGCAACGCACAAGCCGGGCCGGGGCGCACAGCCTCATGGCGTGGCCGTCGCCCTAGGCAGGGGGCCCGGACGCCCAGTCGCTCAGCTCGGGGGGCGGCCCCGCCAGCGGCCTGAGCGGCAGCCCCCGAGTCACCCCGGTGAACAGCAGCTCGAGCATGCCGTCATGGCGTGCCGTCAGGTTGGTACTGATGATGGTGGCCTTGACGGTGCGACGCGACACCTTGACCTCCTGGCCGCTGCGATACGTCGGGCGCGCCGCAATGCGCCTGAGCGTCAGTACGGCCAGGCCGATGGCCCACAGGCAGAAGCGTTTGATGCCCGTTTCCCGAGAGGGAATCAGCAGGGTGTAGCGCAAGGCATTGCGCAGGTGGGCATGGGCAATGCCGACCATATGGCGCAGAGCCGCGGCGAACTCCTCGTCGCTGCGCCCCGGGGAGAGGCTCGAGAGCTCCACGCCCAGCTCCCGAAACTCCTTGCGCGGCAGCCAGCAGACGCCTCGCTGCCAGTCGTCCCAGAGGTCCTTGAGGATATTGGTGAGCTGAAGCCCTTCTCCGAACGAGGGGGCCAGGGCCAGCAGCTCGGTGCGCTTCTCGTTAATCTCGCCGGAATGCTGGCAGAACAGCTCGGTGAGCATCTCCCCGACGACGCCCGCCACGTGGTAGCAGTAGCGGTCCACTTCGGCCATGTCCTCGAGGCCCTCCAGGCTCGCGCTGTCCTGGTAGCAGGCCATGCCCCGGCACATGATGCTCACGCACTTGATCAGCGCCTGCTGCTGCGGCGCCGTGAGGCTGTGGGTACAGCGCACGACCACCGAGGTGTTGGCCACCAGCTCTCGCTCATCGGGCAGAGTGGCGTCCGACAGCAGCGGCGTGACCCGGCTGGCAAACGCCCGGGCCGCCGCCTCCCCTCTCAGCACCGCCAGAAACTGCTCCTGGAGCATGACCTTCTGCGATGCGCTGAGCGACGGCTCGTCCTCCAGGGTGTCGGCAATGCGACAGAGCAGGTAGGCGTTGGTCACCACCTTGCGCAGGTCGCCCGGAAGCTGGGGAATGGTGAAGGCGAAGGTGCGGGACACCCCGGCCAGGATCCTGTCCTGGTAGGACTCTTCCTCGGCAGTGCGGGAAGTCATCGAAGCGGAACTGGCCATCGCGGAACATCGATCCTTGTGTGACGGTTACCCATGGCCAGCCAGCGCTCTCTGCTTTGCTCGCAAGCCGCCGGGCAGGCTGCAAGCGCAGGCTATCACGCCTGCTTTCGCTAGAGTACCGATGACGCCTTCACGCCGAAGGCGCCGCCCCGCCCTCTTCCAGCCGGCCCAGGAGCCCGCCGAGCTCGTTGCTGATGAAACGAGACTCCACGCACTCCTGCAGGTGCCCCTCGGCGAAGCGCAGAAAACCCAGTGCCGCATGGGAGAGCCGCCGGTCGCGGCGTACGATGAACTGCCAGTGGCTCTCGATGGGCAGCCCCGCCACCGGCAGGATCACCAGGTCCGAGTGCTCCGGTGGCAGCACGTGCTCGGAGAGCAGCGCCACCCCCATCCCCGCCGCCACCCCGACGCGGATCGCCTCGTTGCTGGCCATCTGCAGGGTCGGCCCCAGCGACAGCCCCTGCTCCTGGAGCCAGCTCTCGAACAGCATGCGGGTCGCCGACCCCGGCTCGCGCAGCAGGAAGCGCTCTTCCAGCAGCTCGGCCATGACGATGCCCTCGCGCCCCGCCAGCCGATGCTCCCGGGGCGCCACCGCCACCAGCGGATTGCGCAGGAAGCGCCCGGCCAGGGCGTGGGCCAGCGAGGGCGGATGGCTGAACACGTAGAGGTCATCCTCCTGGCGCTCGAAGCGAGTCAGCATCTGCCGACGATTGCCGATATGCACGGTGACGTCGACCTCCGGAAAGGCGCAGCTGTAGGGGCCGAGCAGCCGCGGCAGCACGTACTGGGCGGTATTGACCAGGGCGATGGAGAAGCGCCCCCGCTCGCCGCCGCGCAGCGCTTCCAGGTAGTCATCCAGGTCGGAGAAGCGCCCCAGCACCTCGCGACTGGCCCGGTAGAGCTCGGTGCCCGCCTCGGTCGGCACCAGCCGACCCTGGCGGCTTTCCAGCAGGGGCTCGCCCAGGGTCTCGGCCAGGCGCTTGAGCTGCTGGGAGACGGTGGGCTGGGTAAGGTGGAGCTGCCGCGCCGCCTCGCTGACCGAGCCGCTGCGCACCACCGCCACATAGACCTGCAGCAGCCGGAAGGTGAGATGCCGGATGTTCATGGGATCGTCCGCCGATATAGATGATTACCTATACTGCATTGCAACCAACATGATTGGTATCAATATCACCGACTCCGCACAATGCGCAGCGTTTCCGGTCCCCGACAAAAAGAGTCCCCCATGCCCGATATCGTGGTGATGTTCTTCCTGCTCGGCCTGCTGGCCGGCGTGGTAAAATCCGACCTGACCATTCCCAAGGCCGCCTACGACACCCTGAGCCTGCTGCTGATGCTGACCATCGGCCTCAAGGGGGGCATGGCGCTCTACGGCAACCTGGGCTGGTCGCTGCTGCCGGAACTGGTCGCCGTGGCCGCCCTCGGCGCGCTGATCCCCCTGGCGCTGATGCCGATACTGCGCCGCCTGGTGCGGCTCTCGCCCGCCGACAGCGCCAGCATCGCCGCCCACTACGGCTCGGTGAGTGCCGGTACCTTCGCCGTGGCGCTGGCCTTCGCCGAGGGGCGCAACCTGCCCATCGGCGCCGAGGTCACCCTCTACCTGGTGATGATGGAGCTGCCGGCGATCATGGTCGCCATCGCCCTCTATCGCCGCCACGCGGGCAAGGCCGCCGGAGAAGCGATGCAGGGGATCTGGCACGAGACCCTGACCAACCGCGGCGTCATCCTGCTGGCCGGCGGCGCGGTGATCGGCGCCATGTACGGGCCGCAGGAGGGCTCGAACGTCACCGAGCTGTTCACCGGCGCCTTCCACGCCGTGCTCGCGCTGTTCCTGCTGCAAATGGGCCTCACCGCCGCCGAGACCCTGCGCCCCATTCCCTGGTTCCACTGGCGCCTGCTCACCTTCGCCCTGGTCGCCCCGCCGCTGCTGGCGCTGGCCGGCCTGGCCGTGGGCCTGCTGCTGGGCCTGCCCGCCGGCTCTCTGCTGATTCTCACCGCCCTGGCCGCCAGCGCCTCCTACATCGCCGCCCCGGCCGCCATGCGCACCGCCATTCCCCAGGCGAACATCGGCCTGGCCATGCTCGCCGCCCTGGGCTTCACCTTCCCCCTCAACGTGATCGTGGGCATCCCGCTCTACCACCAGCTGATCACCTGGCTGGGCTAGCCCCGCCCCGTCATCGCCTAGCTGCGCGCCCCGCCCATCCCGGCGGGGCGTGCTCGTCTGCGGAGCCGACCGCCATGGTCATTACGACATTCGTCGAACCCCGTAGAACCTGCACTTTACGTTAACGTCAACCTGACCTAGTCTTGTGCCATCACGGTTTTTACCACCCGACGCGACCCGTCGTGCCCACCCGGATGACCACCCTATCACCGGGCGCCACGACCACCGACAAGAATGGAGCCACGCTCATGCATACGCCCTTCAAGCCTCTCGACTTCGGCCTCGACGACGAACTGAACATGCTGCGCGATCAGGTCAACGCCTTCGCCCGGGACGAGATCGCCCCGCGCGCCGCCGAGATCGACGAGAAGAACGAGTTCCCCAACGACCTGTGGCAGAAGTTCGGCGACATGGGGCTGCTCGGCATCACCGTCTCCGAGGAAGATGGCGGTACCGGCATGGGCTATCTGGCGCACTGCATCGCCATGGAGGAGATCTCCCGGGCCAGCGCCTCCGTGGGCCTCTCCTACGGCGCCCACTCCAACCTCTGCGTCAACCAGCTCAAGATCAACGCCAGCCCCGAGCAGAAGGCCAAGTACCTGCCCAAGCTGATGAGCGGCGAGCACGTCGGCGCCCTGGCCATGTCCGAGCCGGGCGCCGGTTCCGACGTGGTCTCCATGAAGCTGCGCGCGCGCAAGGAGGGTGACAAGTACATCCTCAACGGCAACAAGATGTGGATCACCAACGGCCCCGACGCCGATGTCCTGGTGGTCTACGCCAAGACCGACCCGGATGCGGGCTCCAAGGGCATCACCGCCTTCATCATCGAGAAGGGCATGCCCGGCTTCTACACCGCCCAGAAGCTCGACAAGCTCGGCATGCGCGGCTCCAACACCTGCGAGCTGGTCTTCGAGGACTGCGAGGTGCCGGAAGCGAACATCCTCGGCGAGCTGGGCAAGGGCGTGCGCGTGCTGATGAGCGGCCTGGACTACGAGCGCGCCGTGCTGGCCGCCGGCCCCATCGGCATCATGCAGGCCGCCCTGGACATCGTGGTGCCCTACGTCCACGAGCGTAAGCAGTTCGGCCAGTCCATCGGCGAGTTCCAGCTGGTGCAGGGCAAGATCGCCGACATGTACACCACCCTCAACGCCTGCCGCGCCTACCTCTACGCCGTGGCCGCCGGCTGCGACCGCGGCCAGACCTCGCGCAAGGACGCCGCCGGCGTCATCCTCTACTGCGCCGAGAAGGCTACCCAGGTGGCCCTGGATGCCATCCAGCTGCTGGGCGGCAACGGCTACATCAACGAGTACCCCACCGGCCGCCTGCTGCGCGACGCCAAGCTCTACGAGATCGGCGCCGGCACCAGCGAGATCCGCCGCATGCTGATCGGCCGCGAACTCTTCAACGAATCCGCTTAACTCAAGCCGTAAGCGGTAAGCTGTAAGCTGTAAGTAACTGCCTCCCGGGGTTTTCTTACAGCTTCAGGCTTATGGCTTACAGCTCCCCGGAGGGGTATATGGCAATTCTGCAAACCCAGATCAATCCGCGCAGCGACGGCTTTCAGGCCAACGAGGCGTCGATGCGCGCCGAGGTGATGAAGCTGCGCGAGCTGACCGCCGCCATCGCCCAGGGCGGCGGCGAGAAGGCCCGCGCGCGCCACGAGTCCCGCGACAAGCTGTTCGTGCGCGACCGCATCGACCACCTGATCGACGAGGGCTCTCCCTTTCTGGAGTTCTCGGCGCTGGCCGCCCACGAGGTCTACGACTCCTCGATCCCCGCTGCCGGCGTGGTCACCGGCATCGGCCGGGTCTCGGGCGTGGAGTGCGTGATCGTCGCCAACGACGCCACCGTCAAGGGCGGCACCTACTTCCCGCTTACCGTGAAGAAGCACATCCGCGCCCAGGAGATCGCCCGCAAGCACCGCCTGCCGTGCATCTACCTGGTGGATTCCGGCGGCGCCTTCCTGCCCCGCCAGGATGAGGTCTTCCCGGACCGCGACCACTTCGGCCGCATCTTCTACAACCAGGCCACCCTCTCCGCGGAAGGCATTCCGCAGATCGCCGTGGTGATGGGCTCCTGCACCGCCGGCGGCGCCTACGTGCCCGCCATGGCCGACGAGTCGATCATCGTCCGCGAGCAGGGCACCATCTTCCTGGGCGGCCCGCCCCTGGTGAAGGCGGCCACCGGCGAGAGCATCAGCGCCGAGGATCTCGGCGGCGCCGACGTCCACGCCAAGAAGAGCGGCGTGGCCGACCACTACGCCGAGAACGACGCCCACGCCCTGCAGCTGGCGCGGGCCAGCGTCTCGCGGCTCAACTGGCAGAAGCGCGGCCAGCTCAAGATGCAGGAGCCCAAGCCACCCCGGCTCGATCCCAGCGAGATCTACGGCATCGTCGGCACCGACCTCAAGAAGCCCTACGACGTGCGCGAGGTGATCGCCCGCATCGTCGACGACTCCGACTTCGACGAGTTCAAGCGCTACTACGGCGATACCCTGGTCACCGGCTTCGCGCATATCCACGGCTACCCGGTGGGCATCGTCGCCAACAACGGCGTGCTCTTCTCCGAGTCCGCCGTGAAGGGCGCGCACTTTATCGAGCTCTGCGCCCAGCGCAAGATCCCGCTGATCTTCCTGCAGAACATCACCGGCTTTATGGTGGGCTCCAAGTACGAGCACGAGGGCATCGCCAAGCACGGCGCCAAGCTGGTGACCGCGGTGGCCTGCGCCAAGGTGCCCAAGTTCACCGTGCTGATCGGCGGCAGCTTCGGCGCCGGCAACTACGGCATGTGCGGCCGCGCCTACGATCCCAACCTGCTCTTTATGTGGCCGAATGCCAGAATTTCCGTCATGGGGGGTGAACAGGCCGCCGGGGTACTGGCCCAGGTCAAGCGCGAGCAGATCGAGCGCGAGGGCCGCGAGTGGACGCCGGAGGACGAAGAGGCCTTCAAGCAGCCCACCCGCGACCAGTACGAGCACCAGGGCCATCCCTACTACGCCAGTGCCCGGCTGTGGGACGACGGGGTGATCGACCCGGCCCAGACCCGCGACGTGCTCGGCCTCTCCCTGGCCGCCGCCATGAATGCCGAGGTCGAAGAGACCAAGTTCGGCGTGTTCCGGATGTAGTCCCACGCTCCGCGTGGAGCCGTAAGCTGTAAGCCGTAAGCCATAAGCACCGGCAAACAATCTCCGGTGCGGTTTTCAGATGTTCCTTACAGCTCGCAGCTTATAGCTTACAGCTACTGAAAAGAGGTTCGAGATGTCAGATAACACCTCCTACTCAAGACTGGAGCTCGACGACCGCGGCGTGGCCTGGCTGACGCTGGAGCGTCCCGAGGTCCACAACGCCTTCGACGACAGCCTGATCGCCGAGCTCAATACCCACCTGGAGCGGCTGCATGTGGCCGCGCACCACGGCGAGGTACGCGCCGTGGTGCTGGGCTCCGAGGGCAAGAGCTTCTCCGCCGGGGCCGATCTGGGCTGGATGAAGCGCATGGTCGAGTACGACTTCGACGGCAACCTGGCGGACTCGCGCAAGCTCTCCGCCCTGATGCATAGCCTGGATACCCTGCCCTGCCCCACCCTCTGCCGGGTGCAGGGTGCCGCCTTCGGCGGCGCCGTGGGCCTGGCCGCCTGCTGCGACATCGTCATCGCCTCCGACAAGGCGAAGTTCTGCCTCTCCGAGGTCAAGATCGGCCTGTCGCCGGCGGTGATCAGCCCCTATGTGCAGCGCGCCCTGGGCTCGCGGCAGATGCGCCGCTACGCCCTCTCCGCCGAGGTCATGGATTCGGCCACCGCCCTGGCGCTGGGCCTGATCCATCAGGTGGCGGAACATGACGGGCTCGACGCCGCCGTGGAGGCCATGCTCGAGACCCTGCTGGCCGGCTCGCCCCAGGCCCAGCGTGCCACCAAGGCGCTCCTCGCCGAGGTGGCCCGGGAGCCCGACAGCAAGGCCACCCGCGAGCACACCTGCCGGGTAATCAGCGAGCTGCGCGTCAGCGCCGAGGGCCAGGAGGGCCTCGCCAGCTTCTTCGAGAAGCGCCGCCCCGCCTGGACCTCGAGCCCCGCCAGCAATGACAGCGACAATAACGCCACGGAGCCTCGCTCATGAGCCCTGAGAAGACCAAATTCGATACCCTGCTGGTCGCCAACCGCGGCGAGATCGCCTGCCGGGTGATGCGCACCGCGCGCGCCATGGGCCTGCGCACCGTGGCCGTCTACTCCGACGCCGATGCCAACGCCCGCCATGTGCGCGAGGCCGACGAGGCCGTGCGCCTGGGCCCCGCCGCCGCCCGCGAGAGCTATCTCAAGGTCGAGGCGGTGATCGAGGCGGCACGCCGCACCGGCGCCGGCGCCATCCACCCCGGCTACGGCTTCCTCTCCGAGAACGGCCCCTTCGTGGACGCCCTGGAGCAGGCCGGCATCGTCTTCGTCGGTCCGCCCGCCTCGGCCATCGCCGCCATGGGCGACAAGTCCGCCGCCAAGGCGCGCATGTACAACGCCGGCGTGCCCCTGGTGCCCGGCTACCACGGCGATGATCAGGACGACGCCCTGCTCAAGAGCGAGGCCGACAAGATCGGCTATCCGGTGCTGCTCAAGGCCAGCGCCGGCGGCGGCGGCAAGGGCATGCGCGTGGTGGAGTCCAGCGAGGGCTTCCAGGCCGCCCTCGACGGCTGCCGCCGCGAGTCCCGGGCCGCCTTCAGCGACGATCGCATGCTGATCGAGAAGTACCTGACCCAGCCGCGCCACGTGGAGGTTCAGGTGTTCTGCGACCGCCACGGCAACGGCGTCTACCTCTTCGAGCGCGACTGCTCCGTGCAGCGCCGCCACCAGAAGGTGCTCGAGGAGGCCCCGGCCCCGGGCATGAGCCCCG
>LFCJ01004175.1_pt1 | contig 10583 bp, 9 predicted proteins | sample 643141 | NCBI WGS metagenome assembly LFCJ01 (sample SAMN03766243, study PRJNA286221) | soda lake metagenome | biome: soda lake; feature: Kulunda steppe; material: water; isolation source: sample B1-Br-g2 brine of Lake Bitter-1 | place: Russia: Kulunda steppe | collected 2010-07 | reverse complement strand
TGCATACATACATACATACATACATACATACATACATACATACATACATACATACATACATACATACATACATACATACATACATGATGCATGCATACACATATTCACACATACGTATGCATACACACATACATGCATGCATACAGACATACGTAATTGCATTCGTACCTGCACCCACATGCACACCGGCAGACACACATCCTCACACCACATCATTCCTGGCAACACGCAATTGTGAGCAGACAGCTTTAAGCACAGTCTCATGCAAACGGACCTCATGCCCGAACTTGCAGTGCATGTCATATGAAGCCGCCTCCATTGCTGCTTCAATTACATCGACGCCACCGGTGCCTCCAGAAGAATGGACGTTTCTTGCACCCATCTCTTTGGCCTCCCTTCCCATGAGGAGCACATCCTCTGTTGATTCATGCACATGTGCATATGGTGACTGGGTGTGCATGTGGTGAGTGTGTGTGAGGAAGTGTGTGCATGTGTGTGCGTACATAAGAGTGTATGTGTGTTGGGTGTGTGTGTGTGCCTGTGTGCGCATGCGTGCATGTATCTGTGTGAGAGAGGGAGAGTGAAATGTGCTTGTGTGTGGTGGTGGTGGTGTGTGTGTGTGGTGTGTGCATGTGTTTGTGCATGTGTGTTCGCATGTGTACACATGCGTGTGTTCATGTGTGCACGCATGCGCGCGCGAGGAGCAAGCGCATGTATAGAGTTGGGCATGATGCAAGAACTTTGTGCTTCAGTGTGCACATCTGAACTGCATCCCGTGATAAAGTGTAAGCTTGTTAGAATGCACAGCGTCGGGCTTTGAGAGAACCTTCAGTTCTAAGGGGTTGGCTGCGTGCACTCACCAGTGTCATACCAGGTGCCATCGGACGTAAAGTTGTGCGTTGCTGGAGGCAAGGGAGGGGTTTGCCCCCGGGTGCTGCCCGCAGAGGCTGGCTCATCCTCTGCAGACGTGGATTCTCCTTCACAAACACCTTCAGACAGCTGCGCTACTTCTTGTGACTGATATTTTTCATGGTTTCCGTTGTCTTCTTGGCTTTCCTTGGCCCATATAACCATCAGGCTCCTTGTCCGAGCTGAAGCCACCAATTAGCATGCATTTCACTTCAACAAAAAATAGGAGAGTAAAACAAAACCTTAAACATTATTGAAATAATGCGCGGTATTCCCTGCATTGCGTGGTTTGGCCATTGAGCTGCAGCAGCGACAGCAAAGCCTTTGTCCCAGCCACGACACGAAGAGGATACAATCAAGTTACAAGTGAGACGTGAAAATCTTGCCGCTCGCATGTGGAGCTCTTGCGTTTTTGTGCTGGAAGATGAACAGGCACGGGCGTTGTCCCTGGAAAGACAGGCCCCACGGGGCGACCCAAAAGGTTCTACATGGTTCTCTGATGAACTTGGATGCTGCGAAAAAGTCCAAGCCAAGCAAACCTGCTGAGTTGTTTCACTCCTTGGGTCGCGCGCGGCGCCCCTGACCACTGCTTAAGCCCACAATGCCACATATATCTGGAGCCCTTGGGTTGTGCATGATTATAGAGTTATGATCACCTAACTGAAAAACAGTAGGCAGCAAAGAAGTACCCAACTGCGTCTATTTAAAATACCTCATTCCCTGAAGTTTCCTCTCCTCCTGTTTGAAGAGGTAGCAGCTTTTGGGCGGGTGTCTAAGGAAATGAATTATTGTATAGTAACCTTCTTGCTACTGATCATGCTGACCAGTTGGCAGAGGAAACAACTGCTCAATCTCAGATGCTTTCCTGCCCCTTGTTCCAGCAGGACGACATCGTCAACCTTGTGCAGACCTACCAATTCTGCTTGTGCATGGCAACATGGATTACACAAGATGTACAAGTGCTGTGGGCAGCATAAGCCCCTTCAGAGGGCACAATGGATGCACTGCAGCAAGTGGCGAGCATGATGTGTCACAATCGCCACCAGATCAGAGCTCCCCATCCACCGATGACGCCCTTAAGCCAGAGCATAGCGTGCAGCCACAAGAGGCCTGTAAGCCAGTACCAGGGCATGGAAAGAAACAGCAGACCAGGGCTTCAAACATGTTCATGCCCCGTGCCTCATTTCTTAACCACAGACCCAGCAGACGCAGCGTGTCCATGCGCAGCAGCCTGGTTCAACCCCAGCTGCTGGGCTACAACAGCCAAGCAGAAGCCTATGAGCGGCTGGGCAAGTACTGCAGGAAGTCACGTGCAAGGGCTTGCGGCGAAACGAAGCTGAGGCCCTCCAGGATCAGCATTCTCCTCCCTACCTCCCTGTGAGTTTCTAGTGCTTCTTGCATGCAGAACAGGTGGCTTGATTGCTTGTGTTTTGCGTTGGGGGCTGGTTGCAAGGTTTGTGGAACTTTGTAGGCCAAAGACAGCCCCAGCTTGCATTGCCGCACAATGGTATGTCAGGAAGCTGCAGAGCTTGGCATATTACTCCACCCCAACCAGGGCATGCCTGGCCGATTCAGTGAGGATTACTCATGTGCCTAACTTGTGCCATGCACCATGGCCTATAGGTTGCTGAAAGCCTCTGATGAGCTTGAACACCATTTTTTTCAGTGGACTTCAATGCATGTCCATAGCTGATTGGTTCTCTCAGGCATTTTTGCAAGTAACTTTTTAAAGCTGTGGATCTCAACAGCAAATGTATGCTGTGGGAAATCGTGGGGGCTGTATAGTGGGCTCTTTGGAGTTTTGTCCTTTGACGTTGCTGCAGTTGCAATTATGGTAAGCTAGGGGACAGAAACATACTGTTGCACACACTCATAAGTATGCATAAAAAGGCACAGGTAGGAGGAAAATGTGGGCTTCTGCTGGCAAGCCCAGCACACGCACCGCAACCCCAGAAAGGGGCGCTCAGGAGTATGAGCGTAGCACTCATAGCGTGTACATCATGGCATACTTGCCCTGCCCACCCTGGCCCTCCCTCCAAGCACGTTGCACCGACCCAAGGGGCATTCATCTCCCCAGGGGCATTAATCGTCATCAGCAGCACAGCAGGATCTCGTGAGCAGCTTAATCTTTTCATTTGTTTGCAGGTCTGGCTGGGAGAAGTCCAAGAAGCATGTCACAGCAGCTTTTCTTGCCTCAATTTCAAGTGGCATTGACTCAGGCAGAACAGCAGGGACGCTCGACATGCATGCAGATGCTGTGCGCAAGGTGAGTAATTGGTATGATGATTCAGGCTGCTGAGCTCATGATGGAGGGCATGAACATCATGCCTGTTTAATGAGCTGGTTTCAGTCAATTATACAAAAAACCGATCTGGATTGTTTTGCCTCCTCCCATTGCACTGCAAGAGTCCTGTGAATCTCAGCCCTATGACCATTTAAACACCAATTCCAGCATCTTAATGCGCCTGGCTGCACACACTTGACCAACCCTGCACACATGCTGGCTTTCAGGATAGAGATGAGGAGAGAGAGCAAACTATAGGTGCTATAATGAAAGAGGTAGGAGGCAGAAACCAAGAGCAGCCCCATCAACGTCCTGAATTGTTGTCACGACGCATTAGTTTGGAACCTTCTTAAAGGGTGAGGGCAGATTCTTGCCTTGCAGGTGAAATCATGGCAAAGCAGGCACATGCTGCACCACCTGGCTTGAAAGCAGTCCACCTTGCTTGTTGAATTGAACATAGAATTTCTTCAACACACATTGAAGGCCAAGCAACCACATACCCAGTAGAGCACGACTTGTGCATGATGGATTCCTGTGATACCCCACCCTTCAATGCTGTAACCAAATATCTGCGCAGCGCCAAGCAAGGAAGACCTCTATTATGAGAAGAGTGGAGGCTGTTACAGCAGGGGAAGCTGACTGGGGGTGCAACTTGGTGCGTGCATGTGCGCGCACTAATGTATGTTGATGTGTGTGTGTGTGTTTGCAAGTGTGTGTACACATGCATGAGTGTGCATGGGCACAAGCCTGCACGTGCGCACAAGCTAATACCTTACACATGCCAACTACAGCTTGGTTACGCTCACCTGTCTTCTGTGCGCAAAAATGCTTGCCCTTGTTTGCTGGTGCCAGAAAATTCCCATCAGGCATGATATGCCTTGACTGTGAGAGTAATGCTTTGAGTGGCAGCTCACAGAACATGACCGCATGCATCTACACTAGATCAATTGCCTGGTATTATGAAATTGTGTTGCAGTACAAGAATACCATGATTTCACTTATTGTACCAATGCATATTTAAGGTGTGAACAGCCAATGTGCTACATGAATTGATTTGCATTATCAATAGCAGGGTGAAGATTTGGGACCTCTTGCGCACCGCATCAGACCAAGGAAGATTACCCCTGTATGGGAGCGGCTTGCGCATAACAAGCCCAGGCCAAGAGCGGTGAGACGATAATATGAATATGACCCCCAGCTTCACAACCTTGGCTTGGTAGATCAGCTTTTAAACTGAAAAGGTCTCTGGATCTTGCATGCTTGATGCTGTAATGTACAAGCCTTTGCATATCATTACATGTGCGCATGCCATTGCAACCATGCGCATCCTGGGGACGCACAAACACACGTAGGCATGCATGCACGCACATATGCACGCGCTCAGGCACACTCACATGCACACTTATACACACACACAAGGTCCTTCCTCTTAGCTTACTGCCTCTGTAAACTTGTGGTCTTTGCAGCCCCCAAAAGTTGTGAAGCTCAGCTTTTTTCGCGCAAACTTCCCAGAGCTTACCGCCCGGCAGCGAGCGCGTGTTGATGCAGAGATGGAAAAGACCATGCTCAACTTCATGGGCTCACCACAGGTAAAAAACATCACTCCTTGCGTGCACAACACTGCTCAGGTTTCTCTTCAGAGCTCTGTTGCTGCGACCTGTGACAAAGGAACAGAGCATTTCTTCCCCAAAGAACTACCACGGTTTTCGCATCATTGAATTTCTCCTTGTGAAACATGCAGATCCAACACGCTTTTCCATGCACACGTAGGCCATGTCCGCTGAGGAGCAGGAAACACCTCATGAACAAGCGCATGCAGCCAGTGCCAGCGGCAGTGGTGGTGCGACTGCGGCAGGGGCAGCAGGGGCTGCCGACGTGCACTCCAGACTTGCCCCTGCTGAAGGGGCACGTGATGGCGCACGCAATGCAGCTCTTGGAAGTGGTTCAAATGGAGCTGCTACATCCGTGTCAGGAGCCGCAGTCAGGCGCTGGAGCCAGATGGGCCGGAAAAGCAGGCTCCAGGCGGTCATTACCAGCGTCCTGGGTGAGCAGCAGGGACCTAGGCCGCGTGGGGGTGCGCATCATGCCAGGCAGCAGGGTGGGCAGGTCTACAGGAGGATGGCCACTGGGGGAGCCCCCAAGGCTCAGCAGGCTCAGCAAGCACCACTGCCAAAGAGGAGGCAGAAGGCAAAGGTAGGAGCGGCAGGTGCTGCGGTGGTGCTTGGGCCCTGGCAGGCACAGCTGGGAAGGCTGAGTAGCTTGGGTTCAGGGGTGGATCGGGTGGAAGAGGGGGCGTGCTGTAGGAGTATTTGGGTCAGGAAAAGCACCTTTGGGGCTCGAAACGCAGAGAGGATGGGCAAGCTGCTTGGCTTGGGGAGCAGGTTGGATGCATTCCTGGCTAGTATCGGGTCCAAGGGGATGGAAGCAGGAGGGGGCAGTCCTGCTGGAGGAGGTGCAGGTGATGGGATGAGGCGCGAGGAGAATGGTGGTCCTCAGGCCGCCCCTGTGGGGCAGCCGGGTGGCGTGAGCGACGGCAGGGAGCGAGGGCTGCAGATGGAGCTCAGGAGTGACATCAAGGAGTATGGCAGTGATGACTCAGGAGCAGAGAGCGGTGAAGATGAGGAGGCTGTGATGGAGGAGGATGCCTTTGTGTCCCTCCCTCCAAGCTTGAGGCCCTGTGAAGCCTCTCTTACAGGCAAGTGTTTTGTACTGTGTGTGGCCTGTTCAGGCCACTTGTCCAAACCATTTTAAGAGCAAGTGCTTGGTGATCACTGACCATGCCATGCTGAAGGCATACATGCGCATGCACGATTGACATGGACACCATTCTGTGAGCTCAGAAATCGGTGAGCTCAGCAGTCAGTGAGCTCAGCAGTCAGTGATCTGAGCAGTCAGTGAGCTCAGAAATTGGTGAGCTCAGCAGTCAGTGAGCTCAGCAGTCAGTGAGCTCAACAGTTAGTGAGCCCTCAAGATGGGATCATGGACACAAGCATGAGAACAGCAACTTTACCAGTGACCTCATACACCACCACAGTGGTTTCAAGCATGACGCCCTCCTTGCACGCTCTACCTCCTATGGCCCCTTTGAACTTTTGAACCTACCACCTCATCAATCTGTACCACTAGTGTATGCGGCCATGGTCTATTGCATTAAACTACCCCCGCAGTATGCTCTTAGATCTGCCATACTTTGAGCTTTACTGGTATGGATGAGGCTGACTCACATGCCTATGCCTTACAGATCCCAAAGATCATCATCGTCATAGTCATCATCAGCAGCAGCGGCAACAAGTCAATGGGCACAATGAGCAGCACTCATCACTGCCATTAAAGTCAGGTCAGTGCAGCATCCAGCATCATGGCACCTTGTTGCTGCTTTTTGAGGCTTTAAAAGGCTTTCTTGTGGCCCAGAGTAATTTGTCTACAATTCAAAGTACATACATCTTACATAGCACAGTGTATCACCGTACATTGAGTGCACCTTAGAGCTGCCCCAAAACAAGCAACGACGAGCTATGCTCCACAACAAGAACAAGTGTGCTGCACTCAGCAAATGCATTTGTTCAATGTGTGAGCTCCTGGAGTGCCCTCAGCTCTGGAGCCAATCTCCGACAACCTCTCATGCAGTTGCTGCATGGCCTAAACAGGTCCGTAATGGACTGGCCACCTATTTCTCCAGAATTAGAGCCCACATAGAGCAGGTAGCTTGCAGCATTAAATAAAGGATAGGTCCACTTCTAGCCTAGCAAATGAGGCTGTGTAATTTTGTTGTGTACCCAGGGCAGGATCACAATCTTGAATTAGATTGCAAGTTATCTTTTGGTAAAGAGACTGCCACTCCACTAATTGTGTGCGGGTGCTGTGGACGAGGGCCTGTCTGCCTGCCAACTTTCCATGTTATCTGACGTCCTCCGTTGCTCTACCTTATGCTCATTTTAGTGCTCATGTCCCTGTGCTTTGAAGGTGGCTCACATGCCGAGAAGCTGTGAAATCACAGGACTTTCCTGGAGGCTGTGCATATTCCACCAAGGCACAAACCCAGAGCATCTTCATCCTCAAAACCCAACTGTGAGTGCACAGGGACTTCAAGGAGCTGCGCACCTGACATCAAGAGCAAGAGGGAGCCTGAGAGCGCACCTCAGCATGCACACAGCAAGTACACACCAGCAGGAGAGAATGCAATTGCCTTGACTGTGGACGCTGAGGGACAGAGAGCATTGTTGACGTCATCATCATCATCATCATCATCATCAGCAGCAGCAGCAGCAGCAGCAGCAGCAGCAGCAAAAACAACATTCAAGGCAGAGGTGGCAGAGGTGGGCAAATGCTCCATGCTGCCAAGACAAAGCCAAGCTTCATCCAATGAAAGCAGTGTCAACAGGGGTATGAGCCAAGGTACCAACAGGGGTAGGAGGAGCAGCGGCAGCAGCAGCAGCAGCAGCAGCAGTAGGGGCAGCAACATGGCCGGTACTGAAGGCTTGGGGATGAGCTCTCTTGACACCATGCAGCAGCAGCAGCAGCAGCAGCAGCAGGAAAGAAGGAGCAGCCCCCCAGTGTTACGCCGAAGCCTGACTTGGACTTGCAGCATCCCAGCTGATCAAGCAGGCAGCCAGGCAGCTAGGAATTGTAGGGCAGCAGGTTCCTCCTTGCCCTCATCACCTGCAAGCCTCAGATCAGGTACGCTGAAGAGGGGCTGCCCTTGAATGCCTGATCCAGGCCTCTTCCTAACACCCAACAGAGCAAGGGGGCTGTGCAAATGAAGGGCTCACACTTTACCATGCGAGCATTTTGGATAGCTACTCAACATGTTGTTGCGGGTGTCCTTCCTGGGCTGGCGCGCCTGGTCATGGACTTTTCGACACAGTTGGCTCTCAGTGTGACAAGCCTGGGCATTTGATGAGGGCACGGAGCAGCATTTTGAGCTTTACGTGGATGCCCAGCCATGCTCCTCCTTGCCGCCCCTTGCACAGGCACGGCAGCATGCGTGGGACAGCTTACAGCCAGCCGTTGCGCGCCCCTCTGGCTGCGGGTATCGCCTTCGGGCACTACCAGGCATTGTACAGGCTCCAGTAGCAGCCCAGGGTTGGCGTCAAAACTTGCCAGCGGTAGCAGCAGCAACAGCAGCAGTGGCATCAAAGGCAGGACACGCTTTGCAAACCTGGGTTCTGGGGCTGTGAGCGCGAGCATGCCTGGCTGTGCTCCCCCCTCTCCCAGTTGCACCCCACAGCACATTGCATGGGCCGGCAGCAAGGGAGCAAACAGCAGCAGCAGCGGCGGCGGCAGCACCGGCAGCAAGCACATTGCACGGGCCGGCAGCGAGGGAACAAACAGCAGCAGCACCAGCAGCACCGGCAGCAAGCACGGCGGCGCTGGCATGCACGACCTTGCTTTGTCTGCCAGGTCGGGGGGCGCACGTGGCATTGGCGCACACACTGCACCTAATGGCTCTGCAGCAGCAGCGGAGGTCAAGGCAGGTGGTAGCACAGGCAGGGCCGGCAGCCATGCGCCTGGGCTGGGTGCTGGTGGTGCTGCTGCAGGTGCCAGAGGGTGCTTAAGCTGCACTGCTGCCTCCCCAGGCACCTGCCCCCGTTTGGCGCCTGTCCCTCTGGCAAGCCCTGTCACGCCTGTGGCTGCGCTGGGGGGGGCAGCCAGCAAGGACAGGCTCAACCGCTCGCGCATCAGTGGTGTCAGAGCAGTCGGGAGTGGGATGCTGCCACGGCTGCCAGAGAGCTCAGCCAGCGCAGGGTGCGCAGCTGCGCATGAGACGTTGGAGGCCCAGAAGTTGCGCAGCTACCTGTACGGAAATGGCAGCACCGGTGGCGGCGGCGGCTGCAGCAGCGCCAGCATGCAAGGACGGACAGGCAGAGCCAGCATGCAAGGATGGGCAGGCAGTGCCGCACACAGAGGCCCAAGGCCCAGCCATTCTTCCAATTTTGCAGGCAGCGGCACGTACCACCAAGCTTGGCCATTGTACTCAAGACCTGTTGTTGGGGTGCGTGACCTGCACACTGCGTAGCCAAGCATGGGTGTTGTGCACGGTGCTTGCACGCGGGTGCAGCACGCATGGCTATCAACTGTGAGGGGCTGCGTGTTTCTGAAATGCTATTGGGCTTGCACAAACAGGCAAAGCTTGAGACACAAGCTCAAGACGTGCTGCTCCCTGACAGATTGAGATCGGTGTCCAAAATAATATCAGGTGCATAAGTGCACCAAGGCATCCGGAACTTGAGGCATGAAGGCTTTTCTTAATTTTTGTCTGTATGGAAGGGTGCTTGCTTGTTGTCCGAGTGCTTTGCAGCTAGGTTAGGATGCTGATTCATGCGCATCAAAGAAAGATCAAAGCAAGTGGAGATGGATTAGTTTGCTTGCCATGGGGAACCCACTGCCCAATCAGCCATGAGTAAAACTCTTGTAAATGTGCTCGTTCCTGCAGGTCGTTCAGCCCCGTTTACCAACCCCTCTCAGCAACAAAAGCCACCAGCCTGTGCTGCCCTGTCTACCGGCATCATCTCATCTAAGCTTCAAGAATCACCAAGGATTGTTCCAACCAGGTCATGCCTATCCAGCAATCCAGAGCTTGAATGGTGGCTCTCGAGGGGGGTTGGGCAAGATGACCGCTGGGTTTGACTGGAATAGCTTTAACAAGAGAAGGACGGGCTACGTGGGCGAGAGGGTATGAGTTCGCGTGTTAGGACCAGCACAGATACAAGGCATGAGCCTTGTTCTTGAAATCATGCTTTCAAGTGTGCACTTGATCTTTTCTATGTACACAAATCCGGTGCTTGATTTGTATGCAACAGCGCAACAGCAAAGCCTTGTATTGGGTTCAGTTGCGCTGCTCTTTACACGCACTGCCAAAATGAACAAACACACTCGAAACATCTAGATCTTGTGATCCCAGGCAGGGGCAGGGGCAGCCAACTGGATGGAACCATAAGTATATACTGCATATATGCATTTTTGCAAAAAAAAAAGGTATGGCTTTTCTCTTCCTCGTGATCCCATTTGCTGCAAAAGGATTCCCAAATGCATGCACTTGTGACGCTAGCGCTAGCGTTGCAAGCGCTTGCAAGCAGGATATCCTGCACGTCGATGTGCATGTCAGACATGCTACACAATGTAATTCAGTTTGTTGTTGTTGAAGTATTTTTTTGTTCAAACACTTCTAATTCCAAAATTTTGTCTAGTCTTTACGGGGGGTGAAAGGTATCAAGATCAATTGGATCTGAGGAGACAGCATTTATATTCACTGTTGAACGCAACTAACGCTGCGTTTCCAACAGCAAGCGGGTGGACGAAAAAAGAAATTCTCGTCCACCCGTCCACCCGTCCACCCGGTGATTTTTGGTTTCCAATCAGCGGGTGGATGTGGAAAGTAAAAATACGGATA
>LFCJ01004174.1_pt1 | contig 10586 bp, 4 predicted proteins | sample 643141 | NCBI WGS metagenome assembly LFCJ01 (sample SAMN03766243, study PRJNA286221) | soda lake metagenome | biome: soda lake; feature: Kulunda steppe; material: water; isolation source: sample B1-Br-g2 brine of Lake Bitter-1 | place: Russia: Kulunda steppe | collected 2010-07 | reverse complement strand
TTACCAGCGGTACGAAGATCTTGATCCAGATGGCCTGAAAACACAGAGCTTCAGTGAAGAAGACACCCTCTACTGGATTGCCGACAACGAGAAACAGCACAGCATCTATCAGCGGCTGAAATCGATTTTCCAGATCAATACTGTTGTCAAAGAGAAACGAGGCGAGCAACTCAGTCAGGAAGAACAGGAGGCTCTCGGTCAGAAACAGGAAGACCTCCAGCGACTCCGTAACGAAGTCGAACGAGAATTTGAACGGAGTTTCCAGCGTGGAGTTCTCATCTATAATGGCGACACCGAAGAGTTTGACACGACGAGTACCTCTCTGTCGTCGTTGGCCTCTCGGAAGACGGACAACGCCATCCCGAAGGTATTCACCAGCTTCAAACACGGCTCGGCGTCCGTCAGAGACCGGCACATCGAGCAAATCTTCGGTGACCTCGCTGGGTCGTCGAACCCATCGGTCTTCTCCGAGCTGGCGGTTGTCCAGGACGGTGAACTCATTGCCGAGGCACGCATCGCTTCAGAACTTGAAGACGAAATCCAACGGCGCGAGAAGGCAGGCGAATCCCGCAGCGGCAGTGAGCTGATTGACTACTTTGCCGAACCGCCCTACGGATGGAGCCGAGAAATCGTCCGCCTGGCCACAGCTGTGCTCTTCCGAAACGGGTCGATTATTCCGACGTACAAAGAGCGAACCTACGGGACGTACACGGAAGACGGCGCACAAGAACTGTTCACTCAAGTCACAAAATTCAAATCGACCTCGTTCGACGAGCGCGAAACAGTCGACGTTGCCACGCGGACAGACGCTAAGCAGCTCCTTGACCGTCTGTTCGACCGGAAGGTCAAATCGACGGACCAGGCTGTCGACGAGGGAATTCGGGAGGAGGCCAACGACTGGGTTTCGACGACCAGCACGCTGCTGTCGCAGCTCCGGCGGGTAGAGTTCCCGCTTGCGGACGATGTTGAGGATTTCCAGACCCGATTAGAGAATCTGCTTGCCCAACCCACCTCGGCCAAACGCATCAAGCAGCTCGTCGAGTTCGAAACTGAACTGGAAGGACTCACGAAGACAGTAAAAGATGTTGCGCGGTTCTGTGGTGAAGAAGGCGGGAAAAACAGTCTCCAGGAGTACGAGACGATACAGCGATTCATAACCACAGAGTGGCAATCGCTCACGGTTGAGGCGGACAGTCATCCAACCCTCGTCGACATTAGCGATGAGACCCGCGAGGCCGCGAGACGCGTCACAGACACGCTGGACACCGAGGGTGTCATCAGTCAGTGGAACAACGTCAAGACCGACTATCGAACCGCAGTAGAGGCGTTTGCAGTAACGTACGAATCCCTGTACGAGAAACGCCACGAGACGTACAGTGCTTCGATTGAATCAGTGCGGTCATACGCCGGGTCCGATATCGACGAGGACGAGCTACGTGCTTCCTTGTCTGACCTGACTGCCCGCCAGGGTGACGGAACGGTCGACCTGACGATCTCAGAGCGAGATCATATTAATCCAGATCCATCGCTCACGCGTTTGATCGAACACATCCAGACTGTCGAAGCCTACGAGAATGCGGCCAAAACTCGACTCGACGAGCTTGACGAAGACGACGACAGTGAGACAATCCGAGAGAGCATTAACGTCGACAACATATTCGGCGACGTTGTCGTGACTGAGTCAGACGATATTGAGGCACCGATCAGCGAGCTACGTGGAAAGATCGACAAACTGCTTGATCAGGACGGCGACGTAGAGATTCGGTTCCGATAGGAATATCGCCTTCCTTCCCAAGTCAGCTTTTTTGTTCGGTTCGTTGGTTTTCTGGAAGTACTCCGACAGTCTTCTCTCCCACAAATATAAGATACCGCGTCTGCTTGTCGGTTGTATGTCATCGCGGGTTGGAATCACGACACGGCACACTGTGGTCCCACCCGTATCGGCGTAGTACGTTTCCCCATATTCATGTCCACAAAACACGGCCAATCTGGACTGTCTTCAGAGCAGCGTTCGACCATTCGAAGTACCATTCTCAGTACGCGGCACATCTTCAAAGATTAGCTTCGTCGACAGCTCGAAAAGTACGGCATTCACGCGGACAAAAAGCTCTCAATCGAAAAATTAACCCATCTCTCTGCCGAAGATATTCAGACTCGTCGGACGTTGGAGCGGGAAATTCTTAAGGAGATTTAGGATGGCTTCGGCTATATGCGTGAACTAGGCAGTCTGGGTCAGGTCGAAGACCGCATTGATGAGACTCTAGAGGCCGCTCAAGAACACTCTGGACATGGAGGAATCATCCAACAGCGGAACGACGTTGAGACGAGTTACCAGACGGCGGCTGAAGCCTTCGTCTTGACGTACGAGGAACGGTATGGACAACGCTACGAAACTTACACTGATTCAATAGACAATGTATGGGTGTATGCGGGGGACGACATCAACAACAAAGATTTGGAATCGGCACTTTCAGACTTGACTGAACGTCTGGGTGTAGGATCGGTTGGTTTGGAGATTTCTAGCAAGGACCACATCAATCCCAGTCCCTCGCTGACGCGCCTCATCAATCTATAAGAAATTTGAAATTCCTAGAGATCGGCCAAGAACGAAATTGACAATCCCGAAGATGATAACAATGAAAATATCCGCGAGAGGGTTGACACTTCTACCATCTTTGGGAACACTGTCCTAGATGATCCGGTCGACATTGAGGTGCCAATTGCGGAGCTAAGACAGTGTATCAAAGAACTACCTGGTCAAGAAAGAGAGGTAGAGATATAATTCAGATAGTACAATATGTATTCGTTTCTTTTAATTAACTGCGATATTATTCTTTGGAAAATAATGTCTCTATCTTTGCTTTAAGATGATTGAAGGCCCGCTCTGCATCCTTTTTATCTTTTAGTCCTGTAATAACTACTTGTCCATTAGCGGCTATTGTAATCACACAGTCATGGTCACTAGGTCTGTAATAGACAAAGTGAGACTGTTCTGGTTCATATTCTGTTTGTTCAGTACCCAGTCCGATGGATAACGCTGAAAGATCTAACTCTTTCCCGAGATCATCTTTACAGGTAATATTATTAATTTCAGGATTTCCAGGAGTCATACTTTCAGACAAAAGTATTTCAATAGCAGATGTTACTTGGATAAACACTGATTTTAGCTCCGATTTAGTTTTCACACCCGTAATCGTGTAGCTCCCAGTGGAAAAAATTGACATTACTGGGCCTTCGGGTGATAAACGAACTTGAAGCCCGGGAAAGGTTTCCGGGTCATATTGTATATTGGTCAAATCAAGACTTTCAGAAAGAGCAACTAAGTCGAACTCTTGACCGAGATTACCTGAAGCAACTATATTTACAATCTTCACCATCTCTTAGATATAGTTACGTATTCCATAGTCCTTAGTCTGCCGAAGTTCTCACAGATTAGAATCGGCTTACTATTGACCGACTCACTTCCCAACGTTATAAGACACATCAACTGCTTATCAATAGTATGTCATCGCGGACGAGAATAACTACACAGCATACTCCCGTCCTGCCCGTTTCGTGGCAGTACGCGACTCTCTGATATCTATGTCCACAACGCACGCTCAACCTGGCCTCTCAGCGGATCAACGCTCAACTATCCGAAGCACCATCCTCAGGACTCGCCATACGCTCGAAGATGAGCTTCGACGACAACTCGAAAAGTACGGCATCTACGAGGATAGGTGTCTTCCGCTCGAAGACCTCTCACACCTCACCGCAGAAGAACGCCACACTCGACGAACATTAGATGCTGCTATCGAACGGGAACTTGAATCGACTGAAGGCGATTTGGAGCGGTCGATTACTAACTATGTCCGCGAAGCGACGAAGACCTACCTCAACCGATTCGTTGCACTGAAAACTATCGAGGTTCGCAGTCTTGTCGAGGAAACTATCGCTGAACGTCCGGAATACGGTAACCGGTCTTATATGCATCATACTGTAGCGGAAATTGCTGGTGAGCTAACTAACGCTTCCGACGACGGTTTCGGTGCCGCACTTGACCTCGCGTATCAGGAAATAGGTGCAGAGATTCGAATGATCTTCGAGGATTCTGAACACACTGCTATTAATCTAGACGCTCAAGTGCGTAAGGAAGTTCTTGACGAGCTGGACGAAATCAACGACAATGCTTGGGAGAGCGACGAGGCTCTGGGCTGGGTGTACCAGTATTTCGGCGAGGATGAGCGCGAAGACATCGACCAGCGAGTTGACGACGACAACTACAAGATTGCAGGGGCCGATATCGCCACCAAGACCCAATTGTTCACTCCTCGATATATCGTTGAGTGGATGGTAGATAACTCGCTTGGCCGGACGTGGCTCGAAATGAAGGGTGAACAGACGAATATTGACAACAAAGAGAATTGTTTCTATCTTGTCCCTGAAAAAAAGTCATTAATAGACCGCGAAGAGAAGCCTGTTGAGGAAATTACTGTTCTTGATCCTGCCTGTGGCAGTGGGCACATGCTGTTCTATGCGTTTGATGTACTCTACCAGATGTATCTGGAGCAGGGGGAGATCCCCGAGAAATACATCCCGCGAGAGATTCTTCGGAACAATCTTTATGGTATTGATATTGACTCAGGTGCAGCACAAATTGCGGCGCTTTCACTCTATCTGAAAGCGAAGGGAAGAGCTCCAGATGTAGAAATTGACCGAATCAATATTTCATCCGCGGATGCAGTTCTAATAAATGGTGAAAAAAAACAAGAGGTGCTCAAACGTACGCAATCGGACATCGAAAGGGAAATTATGGAACAAATATGGACCAGCTTCGAACATATACGTGAATGGGGAAGTCTCGTTCGGGTGGAAGAGCGCATTGAAGAAATTATTGACGATTATCAAGATGAACTCCAAGCCGAGGGACAATCTAAGTTCACACAAAGTGGTGGGCTCGAAAAGCAAGCTTCCGTCGTCTCGTTCTCTAATGAGGAGTCTGAATCATGGAAAGGCATAAAAGAACGTTTACTGGAGAATACCCGTGAAATAGCACGGATAGCGCTTAACGAAGACGATCCCGTTGACGAAATGTTTGCTGAGGAGGTTTCGAAAACGGTTGAACTCTTAGACCTTCTAATTCATGATTACGATGTCGTGGTCGCTAATCCCCCTTACCTAGGAAGTGGAAAGATGGGAGATAATCTAAAACAGTATATAAAAGAGGGATACGTCGGGACTCGGGATCTGTACGCTGCCTTTATTCAACGATCTTGGGAGTTTGCCAGTAAAGATGGTTATGCAGCATTGGTCACTCCTGAGAATTATATGTTCTCTTATAGCTATCGGAAATTGCGACGAGTACTACTTCAGAATCACCAATATGTAGAAGGTGTTCATCTCTCTCGTTACGGGTTCGACCAACAAAAGGACGCATACACGATTCCGTTCCTACTTCGAAATAGCGAACCAGAGAAACTCAGCGAAACACGTTTCTACCGTATGACTCACGAACAGGAACAGTATGAGAACTATGAGAAAAAAATTCGGGGATTGAATGACTTGGTCAGTCAAATAAGAAATGAAACGAAGCCAGACGACGTATACCTTGTCAATCCGAATGATTTCCTCTCAATTGGAAGACAGCCGTTCTTATATTGGTTCGGAGAGCAGCTACTCAGTTTATTCACTCAATATCCTGCTATGGAAGATTCCGTTGAGGTGAAAGTAGGGCTTCAAACAGGAGATGATGACCGATTTGTGAGGAAACACTGGGAAGTTTCATCCGGAGAGTTAAAAAATAACTATGTTCCGTATCAAAAAAGTGGATCGTCTTCCCCTTACCACGACACTCAGCGTGACTATCTTTATTGGTGTAATAATGGGGAGGAAGTGAAAGAATATGACGGGAGTTACCCGCGTAACCCAGACTATTATTTCCGCGAAGGTATCTCATTCCGAGGTTTCGGTAACTATGCAGTTGCTCGCAAGAAGCCAGATGATACGATCTTCTATCACAAATCTCATTTTGTTTACTCACCAGCGATAAGTGATGAATACTTGCTCGGTTATGGTAATTCCACACTGGTACGCTTCCTGTTGAACGGAATCAACCCATCATTGAATTTCGAAGTCGGTGACGTAAAGCGCCTGCCAATCGACCCAGAACCAGAGAAACAACAAGAGGTAGAGGAGTATGTAAAACTCGCACTCAACCGCAGGAGACAACTGGTGTCATTAGATGAGACCAGTGACGAATTTGATTCAGAAGTTTTCATCGATTACGCTCAGGAAGGTGTAGAAGGTCTCCTCTACGATGAGGATTTACTTAATGCAGAAGTAGGTTTGCTACATGGGTTGATTGATCCGATAATTTATGATGAGTACTCAATTTCCGCTGAGGAGCGCGGTCGTCTCTACGATAATCTTCCGAAGAACCTCTCGACTTATCCTATCATAAAAAACTTAGAAGCTGATCACGGCACATTCAGTGACAAAGTATCAGAAGAACAATTGACATCAGATGAGTATGACGCTCTGATCCCTGAAATCGCTGATAGTCCTACGGAAATACGTGATGCAGCGGAGGATTTGGAAATTTCTCCCCTATCGATTGCTGTTGCCCGATATGAGGAAGATCTCTATGATCAAGAAAGACTCGAACAATCTGCTGGTCGGATTCTATCGTACTGTCTTGGATCGATTTTCGGTCACTGGACCTCTGACCGAGGTGTAGAATCTGTCGATGACGGGATCGTTGTGTTTGATGAGGGCGGTGATCAAACTCTAGAGAATCAGATTATGGAGGAACTAGATGTGATTTTTGATGATGTTTCCTCAGTGCAGACCTCTATTGAAAATGCTCTCGAAACAACGATTGAAGATTGGTTGCGTGAATCCTTCTTCCGAGATCATCACTGCAAGGAGTATCGTCGTAGGGGTCAGCGCATTCCGATTTATTGGCAACTCGAAAGTTCCAACGGATCATTCACTTGCTTTGTCTACTATCATGACATCGATTCGAACACGCTCCCAAAACTCCGCGGTCAGTATCTTGATCCGCGCATTGACAAACTCAAAAATGAACTTGAAACGTTGAACGACCAAACCAGAGGAGACAATCCCGACAAGGAGCTTCTGAACCGGAAAGAGAAGGTTCAAAAGAACCTTGAAGACATCAAGAACTTCCGCGCAACTATTGATGAGATGATTGACAATAGTGTTACAGTTGACAATAATGAGGGTATCTGGGAAAACATCAAAGAATGGGATCAGTACAAAGTTCTTGAAACTGGGCTTCCAAGACTGAAATCTAGTTATTCGAGGTAATTAAAAATGATTTGTCTTGGGTATAGTGCAGAACAGTCTACCCTCTCTAGAGACCTTCTCCGAGAAGACCGACGAGTCAACTAGCTCATCAGAATGTTGTTGCTGGTGGCGATCTGGGGATTGAAATTGACCTCTATTCAACAGCTAGCGAGGAATTTGAAAACTTTGACATTCAATACGAACTAGAGTCCTTTCCGGGAATTGTTTTCCGTTTTCACGGTATAGACCCCACGATAATGGTATATCGATCTGGAAATTCAATTTTTCAGGTGGCAAATCAATTAGTGAAAAAATGTCGATGTATTCTGTACAGACATATCTGACAAGACGGGGCTTGAAATTCAGCGTGAATTTGAGTTGCGATATTTTGTCACTACGGGCCAATTGGAACCGGCCATTGATTTGCCGGCTGCTGCTATATCCCTAGGTATTCACGAAACAGAGTATGAACCTGAGCAATTTCCTGGACTTTTCTGTCGGCCAGAAAATCAAAATTGGTTCATAATTTTGTTTGCATCTGGCTCGATTGTTGTAGATGGTAAGACAGATATGGATGTACTTGAAGCTGCGTATGAAGAAATAAATCAAACACTATCAGAAAATGGTCTATGATTGAACTCTTCCATTCTACTGATAATCTTCAATCGGTAGATTTTGTAATATATAATTGATTATTTCTTTTGGAGCCTATCCGCCCCTTAAAATGTCTTAACTAGGATAATTAGCAACGTAAAATCATAGATTAATGGGCAAAGCTGCTTTCGATTCATCATATAGGGATAACAGTTGGCTGTAAGATCTTACTCCATTCAATGTTGCCTTTCCCGTACGGTAAATAATAAATATTCCCCGACTATTAGATCTGAAAATTGCACCAGAGAACTGCTTTGGATTGTATTCAAAAACCCCTTGGCCTGTGTCATTAGCTATCTCTTCCAGATTCACTTCCTTCTGAATATCGGTAACTGCCAATATGTTTTGAACCACTATTTCTCTTTCACTATAATCGAGATTCAAACCAATTTTTCCCATTGAATCGAGAAAATAGTCTAACCCTTGAGTAATATCGTTTTTTGAGGTCGCACCTGCTATAGTGATTCGCCCAGTAGATGGAACTCTGATGTTCAGATTACCACATTCGTCTACATGGAAATTTGCATGGGAATCAACCTCTGGTTCGTATACAAAACTTTCAATATTTTTAGATATTTGATGTAAATCAATATTGGTGTCAAGATCTATTGTAGATACAATGTTTGCTATTTCAATATCTGCTTGTTTCAATTGTGTTTTATTATGTGTGCTGCACATCTCTTTAAGAGATATATCATCCATATTTTTATTATGTGACTTGCTCGAAAGTTTCCATTTTGTCCTATTTTTTGATTTATGTTTAGTAACAAAGTTTTGTTTATTTAATGATTCTAATCTTCTGTGTGCGTGGTGGTGTAACGTCCTGTTCGGATGTTGATTTTTTAACTCTTTACGGATCTCGGCCATGGTCGCCTCCCCACCCAACTCTTTGAGCACGCGTAGTACCTTCGTTTGACTCATATAGATCCAAACACAGTCCTCTGTCTATAATCATCCATCGGACATACAGTTTGGATCTTCAGGCGAAGCTCGGAGAAAGGCGTAGGTAGATTCATTTCTATCCAGTTACCGATACAACGTCTGGTCGGAAGTAATTTTGTTGAGAGTCCAGTTGAAGTCTTTTTATTTAACTCTCGCATGTCTCCCGAAACAACAATCAATCTCGGTTTAGTAGGTTGCGGTAATGGGAGACCTCACGAAAAGCATTATTACGGAACTCAGACAAAAATTCGACCGCCACCCGGTCTGGGTGTGGTATGATGCCCAAGAGAAGTACAAGGGTGTCCTCGATGAGGTGGAAGCCAAATTTGATAATGTCACGCTCGCCCGCTACGACGGCAGTTACTTCGAATTGAAGCTCCGTCTCCGAAACGAGGATCCGGACTATGAGCAGAACTGGCTATTCTACATCCCTGAGTCACGAAACGACGCCGAGTGGTTCCGTGATGTCCACGCACTCGGTCGACAGTACCGCGTCGGCCAAGACATCGACGACACACCAGTGACACAGTTCCTCGTCGAGCACGACGAAGAAATCCCAGACGCCTACGAGGACTGGGGACAGAACCGCGAAGTCCAACGCCTCGCGTTCTTTTGTGTGCTGTTTGATACCGCTGGTCCAGCGACTGACGACTGGGTCCGAGCCTATCTTGCCGCCCCCGAAGAGTACCGCGAGCAGATCGAGGACAACGCAATGGCCGACGCCTGGGACGCACAACTCCGAGAGGAGTATGGTGTCACCGCAGGACTCGATCCGAAAGAGCTGGCGACACAGCTTCTGTTCGGCGAGGTGGCCAGCCGAGCACCAACGTCCCGGTACGATGAACTCGCAGCAGACGACAGTCGCACTGCTGCCGCCTTCTGCGACGACTGGCAGCAGTACGCCCCCGCTGAGTTCACACGCTACGCACAGAAAATCGAGGAGGACTACGACCTCGCAGCGGCTGTCGTCGAGTCCGACCGAATTCACTGGGACGCCACGGCGTTCAAGGGCATCGACATGGGCCTTATTCGGCTCGTGATGGATCGGCTCGCCGACGAGACGTACGTCGACCTCCCAGAGATCGCGTCGGGCCTCCAACAGACAGTCACCGAACGGCGGGACAGCTTCTGGAGCAATGAAGACCTCGTCGACTGGTCCGTTCCCGCATTGGCCGTAGACACACTCCAGCTTGTCGGGACAGTTGATGTCGAGGACGCCAAGACACTGTCGTCGTCGGAACTCGCCCAGAAGTACACGAGGGATGACGGCTGGTGGCAAGTCGACGCAGCCTACCGGCAGTATATCAACGCAACCCAGAACGCGACGTATCCGTATCCCAAGGAGACCACGGTCAAACAGCGAGTCACCCAACACTACATGTCCTTCCTCCAGGGGGTGAATCGCCCACTCGCAAACATTCTGAGCGACGATCCGACCCTCGGAACACCCCAGACCACGTTCTATGAGGAGTTCACTGATCTTGCGGACGGCACTGCAATCATCATCTGCGACGGACTCCGCTACGAACTCGCCGAAGCGATCAAACAAAACCTCGACCGACGAACTAATTTCGACCAAGACCTCAGCGCGGTCAGCGCAGCTTTACCCTCGATTACCGAAGTCGGAATGGCTGCACATCTTCCAGGTGAACTCGGCCTCTCACTCGAAGACGACGAGCTCGTCGTGACCAGTGGTGGCGAAG